>Ga0075433_10000476_pt1 | contig 26119 bp, 17 predicted proteins | sample RhiMethybrSRZTD2_FD_75299 | JGI IMG/M metagenome (GOLD analysis project Ga0075433, IMG submission 75299) | Populus rhizosphere microbial communities from Tennessee, USA - Rhizosphere MetaG P. TD hybrid SRZTD2 | ecosystem: Host-associated > Plants > Roots > Rhizosphere > Soil | place: USA... | reverse complement strand
CCCCGTATCTCCAGCACCCCCGCACCCCGCGCCTCCGGCAAGTCCCCCAACCCCAAGCCCGGCGTCAAGTCCCCCAACCCCGCCTCCACCCAAGCCCTCTGCCCCGCAAACGGCCCCGCCCGCTGGATCATCGCCGACCTCGGCCCCGGCGCTGACCGCCTCCGCGTCGAGGGCTCCCTCACTGGCGTCGAGAGCGTCCGCATCTCCGGCGGCCCCGGCAACGACGTCATCCGCGGCGGCCCCGAGGACGACCTGATCGAGTCCGGCACCGGCGCCGACCGCCTCTACGGCGAGGCCGGCGCCGACGGCCTGGTCGGCGGCCTTCCCGGCCCCACCTCCCTCTACGGCGGCAAGCACGGCGACCTGCTCGCCGCGGGCGGCGGCTGCGCCGGCGGGCACATCGTCGGCGGCCCCGGCCGCGACGACGCTTCCTTCGCCGAGACCGACGCCCACCCCGGCCTGCTCATCGTCTCCCTAGCCCAGGGCATCGCCTTCGTCGACGAGATCCGCGGTTGCGACCGCGTCCAGCTCGCCCGCTCCAACGAAGACATCGAAGGCTCCTTCGACAACGATGTCCTGATCGGCAACGGCAGCGCCAACAGCATCCTCGGCCAGCCCGGCGCCGACCGCTTCTACGGCCGCGGCGGCGGCGACGTAATCGACGCCCGCGACGGCGTCCGCGACAAGGTTCTCCAGTGCGGCCGCGGCAGAAGGCCCACCGGCCGCGTCCTCATGGACCCCATCGATCCCGCCCCCATGGCCTGCGCCGTCCGCAAGCACGGCCACCCCGTTCCCGGCCTCAACGGCTGAGACGGCCGACCCTCAGTGGCCGCGGCCGTCGCTGTTCGCCACCAGGCAAGCTTCGTGCGCACCTACGAACGGGGCCAACGTCATGTATGTCGCCAATGGCGCTATCTGCGGCAGGCTCTCCGGCCCTCTCGCCTTCACCTGGTCGTAGATCAGCGAGTAGATCGCCCCGCCTATCGCCTCCGCCGCTATCGGTGGCGCGCCTGGGAAGCGCTCGTACCCCGGTGCCAGCAGCGCCTCCAGCCCCTCCATCACCCGATCGCGTTGCTCCAGCGCCCGCTTCCCTGCCGCGTACACCTCCACCGTTCCCAGCTGCGTGAACTCCGGCTCCGCCGCCCCAAAGGCGAACATTGCCCCAAACGCCGAGCGCACAGCATGCGGCCAGTCGTGCCCTCGCCGAAAGGCCGGCAGAGTCGTCGCCAGCATCTGCGCTGACCCACTGTCCACCGCCGCGAGCATCGCCTCTTCCTTGCTGTCGAAGTGCGCGTAGAAGGTCGACAGCGACATCTGGGCCCGCGCCGCGATCTCACCCACCGTCGTTGCCGGATACCCCAACTCCGCCACGGTCGCGGCCACCGCCCGCAGGAGCCGCTCCGCCTGGTCGTATCCCTGCGGCCTCGGCCCGCCATTCTCCGCCCGCCGCCGCGGCTTGCGCAACCGCGCCGGCGGCGGCAGGTATGACAGTCCCCATTCCCACATCTGCGGCGCCAGCTCCGTCAGCTCCGCCTCTTCCCCCCGGTACAGCCGCGTGTGGATTGTCTTCCGCAGCCCGCCGATTATCCCTCGCACGATCTCCCGTGGCATCCCATCTCGCCCGGGCATCTGCGCCAGCGTCTGCTCCGTGAACTTCCCGAAGACGTCCATTGTGCGGTCGACAGCCTCAACCGCCTCCGGCCCCGCCGCGTATATCTCGACAAGGCACATCCGCGCCGCTGCCGGCTGATCGACAATCATCTTGATGAAGGCGTCGAATGCCTTCCGGGCTCGCTCCGTCCCAAGCGGCTGCTCATCGCCGCGGGCGATCGTCTCCAGCGTCGGCCCCATCAAGGCCTTCACCGCGGCCAGGAAGCAGGCCTGCTTGTCGGCGAAATGCTCGTAGAAGGCGCTGCGGGACACCCCGGACAGCTCCAGCAGGTCCGCCACCCGGGTCGCCTCGTAGCCCTTGTTGGCCACTGTCGCCACCATCGCCGCGAACAGCCGTTCCCGCTGGCTGCGCTCCACCACTTCGCGCGGCGTCCCCCTTCCTGGAGGCAGCATCTTTTGCCGCAGCTCACCGGCATTCCCCCAGGGCGTTTTGACCATAGCGGCCAAACCATAGACCCGAGCTGCGAACGAGCCTATGAATCCAGGGTCCGCAGCCACTTTGCATAGCGCTGCCCCTTTTCGCCCGCCAAAAGCGGCTGACCCACCTAGGGCACATGATGGATTGAGTAGGTGAGGAAGTTGGTGTGAGGGAATGAATGGAAGGTGGAGGTGTTTGAGCGGTATTGAAGTAATGAAGTGGGTGTAAGCACTGCGTATTGCCTCATCGGTCACTGGGCGGGTGGCGTTCTGGGGGCGCGAGGGACGAGGCCAGGCCCTCGTGAGGTGAGGCGCGCGGTCCGTGCTCGTTGTTACCTGAAGTCCTCGAGCAACTTGCTCCCAGACCTTGTCGCATCCCTTAGGGGCCCAGATACCCAGCCGATCCAGATCGACCTGGTGGGAAGGACGGGAGAATCCACGACTTCCGGCCGGCGGTGAAGGCCAGCTGCGGGAAGAAGCGGCGCTAACACGCTCCGCTGTTCCTTTGCTGCGTTATTTGCAGCAAAGGAACAGCGCAAGCCGGATTCGGCGCAGCCGCGAAGGTGAGCGGCCCGGCGGTTGTCCCTCCGGCGGCTGTTTCTACATCCGTGGCGCGGCCCAGCCGGGCCAGGCCGATGGCTAGAGTGGCGATCAGGGTTAGGGCTATGAGCATTACTACTAGGGGGGCGACGGTCCTTAGCCAGGTTGGGACGCCCTGCTTGGTCTCCCGCTGCAGGATCTGCTTGTCGGTCTGGAAGGCGCGGTCGAAGCGGACAGGGGCGGGGACTGCGGGGGCCGGGATCGCCGGGTCGGCCGGCAGGTAGATCGGCACCGCGGCAATCGTGCGCCCAACCTGTAGCCGCACCATCGACTTCCAGTCTCCATATACGGGGATCGGTTGCGTCGTTCGGTAGACGCCCTCGCCGACCCGCTTCAAGTTGTCGACCACGAGGCCGCCACCCTGCCAGGCGGTCGCCGTCAGCCAGTGCTCGTTGCGCGCCGCATCCGGCGGCTGCATCCGGATCGTGGCCGCGACTTCGCGCCCGCCTGCTCCGTTCCCAACATCATTGTGGGAACCGCTACCTCCGTTCCCAAAACTTACATCCCTCAAGACAACACTCGCCCGCACGCCGTCCGGCGCGGTCGTCACCAACCCGTTCGCGACCAGCGCCATCGTCGCCGCCAGCGCCACGGCGGAAACTGCCCTTGCCAGCGCTCGACCCGGCAGCGCCGCCCGCAACGCTCCCGCCATCATCGCCCCGATCAGGCCGCCCGCCACTCCCGCAATCGTCGCCAGTACAACCCCGCCGGGCAGCAGCGCCTCGGTCCAGGGAATCGGCATCCCAAGCTGGGAGAACCCGTACTCGGCCGCAAATCCCACAGTCCCAATCAGCACCCCCGACACCACACTCAACCCCAGCGGCCGCCGCGCCAGCCACAGCGCCGCCACTTCCACACACGCCGCCTCCGCCAGGTACAGCGGCAGGTGCGGAGTCGTCTCGCCGAACACCGGCCCGACCAGCACACTCATCGCCCCCCGCACCACCAGGAAGAAGGCCACCGTCCCCAGCGCCCCGCCGCGCCCAATCCACAGTCGCCCACACACCAGCGCCACCCCCGCCGACAGTGCCAGCAGCATCGGGTGGAAGATCATCTGGAACTGCGGCACGCCGAAGTCGAACTCCGCCTGGAAGGCGCTCAGCCCGATCAGCAGCCCGCCCATCAGCCCCACGCGCCGCATCCGCACGACCACCCGCTGTTGAGTGGCCCCGCCGCCCCGGGCCCGCATTCCCTCCACCAGCAGCACCGCCATCCCGATCAGCGTCATCGAGGCGCCGCCGATCAGCATCAGGTGCGTCGGCCCCCACAGCGTCACGTCTTGGCCGAACAGCCGGTGCCAGACGTCGTCCAGCGGGAAGCCGAGCAGGGAGAAGAACGCGCACGCGGTCACCAGCACCCCGCCGAGCGGCGCGTACCAGCCCGGCGCGACGCGCACCGCGGTCGGACCCGGCCGCTCCAGCGGCAGCGCCATCGCGACGAACCCGGCGCAGAAGATGCCGAACAGGCCGACGAGGATGAGGTAGTGGGCGGGATTGGCCAGCGGCCCCTCGTCGCGGCCGACGTCGATGTGCAGGGCGATGTCCCAGTACATGCCGAGCAGGGCGACGAAGAGGGAGATTGCGGAGATCGCTGAGGGAAGGGCGGCCCACCCGGGCAGCCCGCTGAGCCGCTCCGCTTGGGCGGCGGCGCGCCCCAGATAGGGGAGCCGCCCGCTGCGGTGTCCCAGCACCAGCCAGGCGAGCAGCCCGCTCGCCACGGCGGCCATCACGTTGGCGATCAGGATCTGATCGAGCGCCGCGCCACCGGCTGGGGGAGAGGAGGGGGCAGCCGTCGCGGCGATGGGGAGGATCTGCGAGAGGGAGGCGAGCACAAACTCCATTGCATGGATCAATGTATCACAAATCGATGTCACATAAACCTATGTACCATTGAGCTCATGGCTTCAGACCGCACCGCGACCCCGGCGCCGGAGCGCGCGGCTGCCGCCGCGCGCTCCTCGGGCGACCGGATGACGATCGACGAACTGGCCCAACGGACCGGCATGACGGTCCGCAACATCCGCGCGCACCAGTCGCGCGGCCTGCTCCCGCCGCCGCAGGTTCGCGGCCGCACCGGCTACTACGGCGACGCGCACATTGCTCGCATAGAGCTGATCCGCGAGATGCAGGCCGACGGCCTCAACCTGGAGGCGATCCGCCGCCTGCTCGAGGGCGTTGGCGACTCCAGCACCGAGGTTCTCGACTTCACCCGCGCCCTGCGTGCCCCCTTCGAGGACGAGCAGCCCGAGATCGTCGACGCCGCCGAGCTCGCCGGCATCTGGGGAACCGGCGACGATCCCGACCCCGCCCTCGCCAAGCGTGCCGAACAGCTTGGCATCCTTCGCCCCCTCCCCGACGGCCGCTTCGAGGTGATCAGCCCCCGCCTGCAGCGCGCCGGCCGCGAGCTCTCCGAACTCGGAGTTAGCGCCGAGGTCGCCCTCGCCACCGTCGACAAGCTGCGCCGCCACTCCGAGGGCGTCGCCCGCGCCTTCGTCGACCTCTTCGTCAAGGAGATCTGGGAGCCCTTCGACCAGGCCGGCCGCCCTGAAGAGGACTGGCCCAAGGTCCGCGAAGCCCTGGAGCGCCTCCGCCCCCTCGCCTCCGACGCCCTGCTAGCCGTCTTCCAGATCACCATGAGCGAAGCGACCGAAAGGGCCACCGAGCGCACCCTGAAGCGCGAAGTCCGCAAGCCGTCGGGCAAGCCACCCCGCCGCTCTCGCCGCCGCTGAACCCCGCTGCTTCGTGGCGGGTAGCCGTTTCGTACGGCAAGAAATCCACTTTCGTCACCTCTGGGACCCACACGCCACAAGAGCCTGCTCACGCTTCCGCCCCTACGTGGGCCTTGGTGAAGTCAGCGACTACATCAAGCTACTGCGCCGGATGAGCGTCCTCGCTGCCGATCCCGAGAGACCGCCAGTGCTGCGCTCAGCCGATCCCGATGACGACTACCTGATCGCCCTCGCCACAGCGAAAACGCCACTCTCATTTCCGGTGACAGACACCTCCTCGACCTTGCCGGTCAAGGACCAATCCTCTCGCCAGCGGATTTTCTGGCCTCTGTGGAACGCCTCTAAGGCGCTTATCCTCTGATTCCTCCTCGGGCTCTACGCTAGCCACATGGACTCCGCATCGATGCGCGCGATCGCTGTTCACGAGGATGTCGTTGTCGCCGTCGGGGCGATTTGGAAGACGACGTGCACGGCGGTGCGGGTCGGTGAGGAGGCGCTGTTGATCGACTCGCCGATCCTGCCGGGAGAGTTGGAGGCGCTGCCGGGAGAGTTGGAACGGGTCGGGTTCGCGGTCACGGGGCTGTTCGCGACGCACGCCGACTGGGATCACCTACTTGGGCGCTACGCCTTTCCTGAGGCGCCGATCGGCTGCGGCGAGACGACCGCTGCGCGACTTGCCGTCGAGCCCGGCACCGCCCAGGGCGAACTGCGCGACTTCGATGAGGAGTACCTGATCGAGCGCCCGGGCCCGCTGTCGCTGGAGGGTGTGGAAGCGTTGCCTGTGCCCAGCGGATGGGCTCTCGGCGAGCGCGAGCTGGAGCTGCACCCGGCCGACGGCCACACCTCCGACGGAACGGCAGTGTGGATCCCCTGGGCCCGCAGCCTGGTCTGCGGCGACTACCTCTCGCCGGGCGCGATCCCCGAGCTGTCCCCGAGCAGTTCTCTCGACGGCTACCTCGCGACACTGGCCCGGCTCGATCCGCTCATCGGACAAGCTGAAGCGATAGTCCCCGGCCACGGCGAGCCGCTCGACTCGGCGGGCGCCGCGGCGATCCTGCGCGAGGACCGTGCCTACCTGGAGGCGCTCCAGCGCGACGGCGCCGCCGCGGCACTCCCACCCACCCGCCGCACTGGCGCGCAGCAGAGACTCCACGAGTACAACGTTTCCCTCCTTGCGAACGCTTTATCCGACTAGCTTTCTTGTCCCGAATTAGGGACAATTCCCGCCAGCCATGCCCGAAGCCGCCACAATCGCAGGGACGGCGGCCCCGGCGCCGCTGATCTGGCCCGAGCGCGATCTGCACGCGATCACCTCGGTCGAGCTGGAGCCGGAGCTTCCGGGGAACGTCGAAGCGTTGCTCCCGCAGCTGCACCGCCTGGCTGCCCTCGGCGACTCGCTGCGCGCCCTGCAGGCCATCGACGGCTCCTTCACGGACCACGCGGAGGCCCTCTCCCTCGCCGCCGCCTCCGCGCGGCTGATGGAGGAGATCGCCGACTCGGATGCGGTCTCCGAGGAGCAGGCGGAGATCATCCGCGCCCGCGCCCGCGCCCTCACGGAGCTGCGCCACGACCAGGAGATCGCCCACACCGAAGCGGCCCTGGGCGACCCCCAGCCCCTCACCGTCCTCGCCGGCCCCCTCTGCACCTTTCGCAACAAGACCCACGCCCCCCTGCACTCGGTCATCGCCTGCACCGCCCACCGAGGGGGAGACGAGCTGATCGCGGCTCTGGACGCCACCTCGGCCGAGGTGCTGAGGGAGGTGAACGCCAAGGCCGGCACTCCGCAGGTGACGCTCGGCTCGATCTTCGCCATGCAGATCACCGACCTGATCGCGATGGGCGGCGAGTCGAACGCCTTCCCCAAGCACTTCGCCTACTTCCTGCCGGAGGACGAGGGAGCGGGCCACGGCAATCCCAACAAGACGATCCTCTTCCGCAACGCCTATGCCCTGCGCTACGAGCGCATCTCGAAGCCGCTCGGCGAGGCGCTGCTTGATGGGCCCACGATCGGGGAGGGAACCGACGTCGCCGATCTGCTGATCGCCTGGATGCGCGGCCACGACATCGCCCACGCGGTCACCACCCCCGCGGCGGGCAAGGTCGGCCCCAAGGACGTCGGCCACGAGCCCTTCTACTCCCTGCAGGAGGCGATCGCCAACGCGTACGGCACGGCGATGGCGGTCACCCCGACCTGGTTGGAGCTGGCGGGGACGACGGCCGACGAGATGATCGCCCTCTACATGGCGGAGTCCCTTCACTACCTGCGCCGCGGGCCCTGGAACTGGAGCGACACCGGCGCCTCCTGCATAGAGTTGAGCTTCCTGGCGGCGAACGGCTTTATCGAGGTGAGGGAAGACGGCGTGATCGCCTGGGAGACGCCGCGCGTGGTGGAGGGGATTCATCAGCTTTGCGGGGCGCTGGAGCGGGACGTCGTCTCGGCTCAGGAGCCCGCGCCGACCCAGGCGATGCTCGACCGTTTTGCCTGGCACGAGGCGAGTCCGATCGCTCCCACCCTGCGCGCGCTGCGCGACGGGTCGGGGGCTGTGCCTACCTCGCTGGCTTACCTGTAGGCGGCGCGCGCTAGGCGGTGACCGGGGGCTCGACCTCGAAGAGCCCCACCGTCTCCTCCAGCTCGCGCAGGCGCTCGTAGTCGCGGCGCAGCACCTCGCGGTCGGGGTCGACGAGGTAGATCATCCCCGGGCAGGAGAAGAGGTCGACGGTGGGAACAATCTCGTCGCCGGGCTGGGCCATCGCGATCGAGCCGGCGAAGGAGGGGAGCGCTTCGACGGCGCGCATCCCGGCGTCGGAAACGACGCGGCCGGCCTGGTGGGAGATGAGCATCACGCAGCGCGAGGCGGCTCTCAGCTCGTAGGGGCGGGCGGCGCGGCGGGCGACCGAGGGGGGGTCGAGGTAGGCGTCGACCGTGACGGTGACGTGGCTCGGCGTGCAGCGGTCGATCACGTCGTCGCGGATCGAGCCGTGCAGGCGGGCGCCGCACTCGACCAGCACCGGGCCGTCGACGGTCAGCATCACCTCGGTGTGGGCCGGGCCGAAGCGGATGCCGAGCGCGTCGAGAACGGCGTGGACGTAGGGGACGACCTGATCCTGCTGCTCGCCGCGCGCCTCAAGCAGCTCTTCGAAGTCGTAGGCGAGGTTGCCCTCGATGCGGCGCTTGGTGTCGCGCCACACCTCGGAGACGTGGTGCGTCCCCTCCCAGGTGACCGAGTCGCAAAAGAGCTGCGTGCCGCACAGCATCTCCTGGACGAGGAGCTGCTCGTTGGCGCCGTGCAGGGCGTTGGGGCGGCCGAGGTTCGCGGCGAAGACGGCGCGGATCGTCTCGGGGCTCTCGCAGAGGGCGAGGCCGTCGGTGCCGGCGCTGTCGAGCGGCTTGACGACGACCGGCCAGTCGCCGCGCCGTTCCGCCCAGGCGACCGCTTCCTCGGGGTCGCCCGTCTTCATTTCCTCTACTGCGCGCAGGCCGGCGCGCCGCAGCGCGGCCATCATCTCGTGCTTGTCGCGGCGGGCGGCGCTCAGCGCTGTGCCGTTGGAGGGCAGCCCGAGCCGCTCGCTGAGCGCGTCGGAGAGCAGTACGCCGGGTTCCGAGCCGACGACGACGAAGGCGGGGTTGTGCGCGGCGACGCGCGTCGCGGTCGCCTTCAGGTCGCCCTCGTGGACGACGTTCTCGACGAAGTCGTCGGCGCGCAGCGCGCGGATGTAGAAGTCGGGGGGCTTCGGGGCGCTCTGCACGTGCACGACGTCAAGCCCGGCGACCTTGAAGCGCGACGTCAGTCTGGCGCCTGTCGAGTAGGCGTCGACGATGACCGCGGCGCTCATGCGCGCGCCACCAGCACGAGTCGGTCCTCTGGGCGCTTCGGGGCGCCGTTGAAGTCGCCGTAGGAACGGATGTCGGTGAAGCTGACCTCGGCGAGCATTCGCTCGAGATCCTCGCGCTCGTACATGCGGATGCGCGAGTGGACGACGTCGTCGCCCAGCTCGTATCTAACGTGCAGTCTGCCGGTCGAGAAGTCGACGTCGAGGGTCTCGATCACCCCGTTCGTCTCGCGCACGACGACGCCCTCGTCGGTTCTCAGCCGGAAGCGGGAGCGCTCCAGGTCCGACAGCTGCATGACGATCCGGCCGCCCGGTTTCAGCAGCCCATGGAAGACGCGCAGCATCGCGAGGTCCTCCACTTCGGTCGCGCCGTAGCCGAATGACGAGTAGACGTTGACGAGCACGTCGAAGGGGCCGAGGCCGTCCGGCAGCGGTTGCGTGAGGTCGTGCAGGAGGTAGCGCGGGCCGGGCGCCCGCTTCTCCGCCTCGGCGAGCACCGCGGGCGAGATGTCGATGCCGGTCGTCTCCATTCCCAGTTCCTGCAGCGCCGCGCAGAAGCGCCCGAAGCCACAGCCGGCGTCGACGACCTTCGTCCCCGGTCTAAGGCCCAGCAGCTCGATCGTCGCCGCGGCGTCCTCGGCGGTCGTGTCGTAGCTGCCGAGCGCCGCCGCAACGCGCATGAAGGCGGGGCCGTAGGTGTCGACCTCGTTGAGGACGTGCTCGGCGGTTGGGGGGAGCGCGCCGCCTCCGGCGGCGCGCTCCCCCGAGCCCGGTTCCCACACTCCCGACCTCTCCCGCAGGAGGCCCAGGGTGCCGAGCCCGGAGGCGAGGATCGCGCGCATCACCCGGCCAATGCGGGGGTCTGCGCCCTCGCGCTCGAGGTACCAGTCGCTGAGGTGGCGGACGTAGCGGACGTACTTCAAGAGGTCGAGATCGCCGTCTAGCGCGACCGCGAGGTTGCGGCGGTGAAGTTGGGATTGGAGCACGATGTGACGGTAGTCGGAGTCTTCGGGGGCCGGGTCGGGGGAGCCGTCGTTGGCCGGGTCCCAGGCCTTCGCCCAGGCGAGCGCGATCTTCCAGCCGGTGTTGGCCTCGGGGTCGATCAACTCCTCCGCGGGGGGCAGGGTGAGGCCCTTTGCGACCGGCTTATCCAGGCAGAAGCCGAGCACCGCGATCGCGACCAGGTCGTCGGCGCCGACCCCCGGCCGATCCTCGCGCGCCACCGTCTTCACCTCCGGCCGCGCCGCCAGCTCGTCGAGCAGCGTGTCGATCAGCTGCGCGGTTCCCTTCGATGAGCTGAGCTCACCACTCTCGTCCGCGGCGACGACCATGCCGTGCAGGATGTGGCGGGAGGGGAGGACGCGCCGCCCGGGCTCGAGCTTGCCCAGCAGCTCCTCGACGTGGTGGACGTGGGCCTCCCACTCGTCGCCGGAGAGGTGGATCAGCTCCGTTCCCTCCTCCTCGATCATCATGTCGCGCCACATCGCGACGACCCGCAGGTGGTGGGTGGGGAAGCCGTCGGCGCGGGTCAGCGGCATCACCGGGTACTCGGAGTGGCCGGTGCGGTAGGCGACCGTGCCTCGCTCCTCTCTTATGAAGACGCCCCGCTCGATGCCGAGCCGCGCGACCTCGGCGGTCGCCGCGGTGCGGTCGGAGTCGTAGAGGACGCAGTCGAAGTGGACGCCGAGCCGCGCCAACGTCTCGTCCTGCCCCGCGACCGCCCAGCCGCGCACCCGCCGCCACAGCTCGGTCGCCTCCGGGTCGCCTTGCTCGACGCCGCTCAGCAGCTCCTGCGCGAGGTCCTTGCGCTCGTCGAGGTCGTGGGCGACCGGCGCGTCCTCTTCGGCGACGTCGGCAGCCGTTCCCTCCTCGCGCACGTAGCGGGCGTACAGCTCGCCGACGAAGTGGTCGCTCTTGAGGCCGGCCTCTTGCGGTGTGCTCGGCTCGGCGTAGCGCCGGTAGCCCGCCATCGCCTCGCCCATCGAGCGGCCGGCGTCGCCGATGTGGCTCTCGCGCACGACGCTTGCCCCCGCCGCGGCGAGCGCGCTCGCCGCGGCCTCGCCAAGGGCAATGTTTCGCAGGTGGCCGACGTGCAGCGCCTTGGTCGCGTTCGGGTCGCAGAAGTCGACGATCGCGCGCATCCCGGCGCGCAGGTCGCCGGTTTCCAGGCCGGCGGCCGCCGCTGTGGCGCCCCACGAGTCTCCATTGCCCGCGCCGCCCGCCGCCTCCAGGGCCGCGCCGGTCGCCGCGACGCGCTCGTCGGCGAAGAGCAGCTCGAAGCGCTGCCCGTCCTGCTCGACCGAGGCGATCGCCGGGTCGGCGCGCAGCGCCTCGAGCGCGCGCGCGGCGAGGTCGGGGCGGAGTGCGATGGCGGCGGCATCGGCAGCGTCCCCCTGTCTGAGGACGGGAACGACGCGGAACCTCTCGGCGTCGACGGCACGCAGCGTCGCCTCGACACTGTCGAGGAGATTGCGGGAACCTCGCGGCGCGTCTCTGTCGTTAGGCAAGTGCGAATCCCCCGACTCGGAAGTGAGCACGCGAGACGGGGCTCGAACCCGCAACCGTCGGCTTAGAAGGCCGATGCTCTACCAATTGAGCTACTCGCGCATGCGGCTGGCGAGTCCACGAAGACCACGTTCCCAAGCTGAGGGAAGTCTACCGGCGCGGATTGCCTAGAATGCGGCGCGGGTGAGAGGGGTCCGCAAGCAACTGATCGCGCTGGTCGTTGCCGCCTTGCTGGCGGCCGGCCTGGCTGCCTGCGGCGGGGACGACGACTCTGGCTCTGCCGAGACCTCGGCGTCAAATCCCGCGACCTCTCCCTCATCCGGTTCAAACCAATCTTCGACGATCGCTTCGGAGCCCTCCTCTCCCGCCAAGTCCGGCAAGTCCTCCTCGTCGAAGTCCAAGACGGCCTCCGGAGAGGGTGGCTCCAACTCTGCAAGAAGCGGCGCTCCCAACCCCGCGGCCGGCGACACCAGTGCCAGCTTCACCCCTCCATCGCACAGCGACTCCTTCGGCGGCGCCGGTCAGTTCCATAGACCCGGCGGCGACAACAGCATCCAGACCTCCGGTAGCGAGGCAAGCTCCTCCGAGCTGCAGCAGGCAGCCGCCGCCCTGCACGGCTACCTCGACGCCAGCGCCGCGGGCGCCTGGCGGGACGCCTGCTCCTACATGGCGAGCGGTGCCGCCGTGGGGCTCCGGCGGTTCGCCGGCAACTCCCCGCAGCTGAAGGATGCGGGCTGCCCCGAGCTCCTTGCTGCTCTCTCTGCTGGAACGCCCGAGTCGACCAGACGATTGAGCACCGAGGCCGACGTCGCCAGCTTGCGGGTCGACGGCGACAGGGGTTCCCTCCTCTTCCAGGGCGCCCATAACACCGACTACTTCATGCTCATGCCGATGGCCAAGGAGGACGGCGAGTGGAAGGTGGCCGCGGTCGCCGCCTCCGCCATCCCGTACTAGGCCTCCCCTCCGTTCCGCTGTTCCTCGCCCCATATAACGCAGCAAAGGAACAGCGGAACGGGCTAGGGCACGGCTGTCGCTTCGGTCTCGACGCCGGCGCCGCGGGCCGCGCCGCGCGCTCCAGCGGGGGCGCCCTCCTCGCGGGTGAGGCGGTGGGCCAGGTAGACGGGGACGATCGAAATCAGGATCACGATCACCGCGACGACGTTGACTATCGGCAGCTGGTCGGGGCGGAAAAGGTTGGAGAAGATCCAGATCGGCAGGGTCTGCTGCCCGGCGCCGATCGTGAACGTGGTGACGATGATCTCGTCGAAGGAGAGGGCGAAGGCGAGCAGGCCGCCGGCGACCAGCGCGGTCTGCATGCTCGGCAGGGTGACGAGGCGGAAGGTCTGCCAGGGGTCGGCGCCGAGGTCGGCTGAGGCCTCCTCGAAGGAGGTCGAAACGCGCCGCAGCCGCGCCACCACGTTGTTGTAGACGACGACGATGCAGAAGGTGGCGTGGCCGACGATCACCGTGAAGAGGCTGAGCGGGATTCCCAGCACCTGGGTGAAAGTGTTGCTGAGGGCGACACCGGTGACGATCCCCGGCAGGGCGATGGGCAGCACCACCAGGAAGGAGATCGTCTCGCGGCCGAAGAAGCGGTGGCGGGAGACGGCGAGCGAGGCCAGGGTGCCGAGCAGGAGGGCGATCGCGGTAGCCGCGAACCCCGCTTTCAGCGAGGTGACGAAGGCGTCGCGCGCCGCCTGGTCATCGATCGCCTTCGGGAACCAGTCGACGGTCAGCCCGGGGGGCGGCCACTCGAGAATGGAGCTGGAGTTGAAGGCGTAGATGACGAGCACCACCAGCGGGATGTAGATGAAGGCGAAGCCGACGCCGACCGCCACCCGGAGGAGCACCGCCGATTGCCTAGAGAGCCTCACCGTTCCCTCCCTATATGTGCTCGAAGGCGCCCAGCCGGCGGGCGACCAGCAGGTAGGCGACCATGACGACGATCGGGACCAGCGCCAGCGCCGAGGCGAAGGGCAGGTCATTGGTGATGTTGTTGAAGACGACGTTGCCGATGAACTGGTTGTTGGAGACGAGCTGGGGGGTGATGTAGTCGCCCAGGGTTAGGGAGAAGGTGAAGATCGAGCCGGCGACCACCGCCGGGAAGACGAGCGGCAGGATCACCCGGCGGAAGGTGGTGAAGGGCGGCGCGCCGAGGTCTTCGGAGGCGCTGATCAGCGAGTTGGGGATGCGCTCCAGCCCGGCGTAGATCGGCAGCACCATGTAGGGGAGCCAGAGGTAGCTCATCACAAGCCAGACCGCGGTGTTGCCGTAGCCAGGGCCGTGTAGCCCGAGCGGCTCCAGCGCCCAGTTGATGATGCCGTCAGTGGAGAGCATCGTCCGCCACGAGTAGACCTTCACCAGGTAGCTGGACCAGAGGGGGAGCAGCACGGCGACGACCAGCAGCGCCTTGCCGCGGCGGCTCGCCACCTTGGCCATGTAGAAGGCGATCGGGAAGGCGAGGATCGCGTCGGTGAGGGTGACCAGGGCGGCGATCGCCACCGTGCGGCCGGCGATGTCGCGGTAGACGGGCTCCTGGAAGAGGGTCTTGAAGTTGTCGAGGCTGAGGCCGCGGATCACCTCGCCGCTGAGCGGGTCGACCGTCCAGAAGGCGGCGATCAGCAGGACCAGGAGCGAGCCGAGGTAGCCGATTACCAGCCAGCCGACCGGGCCCGCCAGGAGCGTCCCCACCTGAAGGTGGGGACGCCCATGGAAAAGGCCGGCTAGCCGGCGGCTCACCCCTTGATCTCGGTCCAGGCCTGGACCCAGTCGTTGTAGTCCTTGCAGTCGGACCCGCCGCAATCGCCGACCGGGGTCTCCCAGTAGTAGACGCGTCTCCAGAACCCGGGGTTGCCTGCGTGGTATTTCGCGCAGAAGTTTCTGTCCGCGGTCTGGTCGCACGCCAGGCTCTGCGCCGGGGCCTCGCCGAAGAACTCCGCCACCTGAGCGTTCGCAGTCGGGGAGACGATCCAGTTCATCCACTTGTACATGCAGTTGGGATGCTGGGCCTGGGAGCTGATCATCCAGGTGTCCGACCACCCGGTCGCGCCCTCGGAGGGCAGGAACCCTTGGCTGGCGGGGCTCGCCGCCACCGGCTCGCCGGAGTCCTTCAGCGTGAAGTACTGGTACTGCCACGTGGTGCCGATCTGGTCGTCGCCGTTGGCGAAGGCGGAGATCTGCTTGGCGGCAACCGACCAGTACTCGCCGACGTTGGGCCGCTGCTCCTTCAGCAGGTTGACGGCCGCGTCGAACTGCTCCTGGTTCAACTCATATGGGTTGTCGATCCCGAGGTCGGGCTGGTGCGCCTTCAGGTAGACGGCCGCGTCCGCGATGTAGATCGGGTCGTCGTAGGCGCTGATCTTGCCCTGGTACTTGGCTGCTTTTCTGGGATCGAGAATCACGTCCCATGAGGTCGGGTTGGGCGTGACGTCGTTGGTGTTCCACATCAGCAGGTTCGCCCCGCGGCCGTGCGGGATGCCGTAGTGGGTGCCGTCGAAGGTGTTGTAGGGCTGATCCTTCAGGTCTTCGAAGATGGTTCTGTAGTTGGGAACCAGGTCGACGTTGACCGGGTCGACGTCACCGCCGTCGACCAGCCGCGCCGATGCGTTGCCCGACGCCGACACGCCGTCGTACTGACCGCTGCGCATCAGCTGGATCATCTCGTCGGAGGTGCCGGCCACCTTGTTGTTGACCTTGCAGCCCGTCTGTCTCTCGAACGGTTTCGTCCACTGCGGCTCGACGTAGCCCGACCAGGAGATCAGGTCGACTTGACCCTCTCCCTTGCCGACTCTCTGCAACTCGGCGCTGGTCGTGTTGTCGTCGCCACCGCCACAGCCGGCTAGCAGCAGCATGAAGGCGACTAGGCCACCGATGACGAGCCATGCCGTCCGCGCGGGGTGTGCGTGTGTGCTCACGGTACTTCCTCCTCTGTAGTTGACTTCCCAGGGACGACGACCGTGTGCTCCGGGCGCCAGCCCACCAGTACCTCCTTCCCCCGCTCAGAGGCAGCGTCGAGCGACGTTCCCTCCACGTTTTGACGTACAAGCTGAAGTTCTCCGCCGGCGTCCAGGGCGACCGTGTAGCGGGTGAGCATTCCCGCGTAGGCGACGTCGGCGATGCGGCCGTGCTCGGTGCGCAGGCCGTTGGGCGTGGCGGTCGGGTCGACCAGCTGGACCTTCTCGGGGCGGATGGTGAAGCGCTCGCCGTCGCGCTCCAGCAGGTTGGAGACGCCGACGAAGCCGGCGACGAACTCGTTGCCGGGGCGCTCGTATAGCTCCACCGGCACGCTGACCTGCTCGACGCGGCCGTCGTTGAAGACGGCGATGCGGTCGCTCATCGTGAGCGCCTCGTCCTGGTCGTGGGTGACGTAGACGAAGGTGATGCCGACCTCTCCCTGGATCGTCTTCAGCTCAACCTGCATCTGCTCGCGCAGCTTCAGATCCAGGGCGCCGAGCGGCTCGTCGAGCAGCAGGACCTTGGGGCGGTTGACGATCGCCCGGGCGAGGGCGACCCGCTGGCGCTGCCCGCCGGACAGCTCGCTCGGCCTGCGGTCGGCGTAGCCGGGCAGGCGGACCATCTCCAGGGCCTCGTCGCGGCGCTTGGCGCGCTCCGCCTTGGAGGTGCCGGAGACACGCAGCCCGTATTCGACGTTCTGCCCCACGCTCATGTGGGGGAAGAGGGCGTAGTCCTGGAAGACGGTGTTGACGGCGCGCTCGTAGGGCGGCACGCCGCCCACGTCCTCGCCGGCCAGCTCGATCCGCCCCGCGGTGGGCTCTTCGAAGCCGGCGATCATCCGCAGCGTGGTCGTCTTGCCGGAGCCCGATGGCCCCAGCAGCGTGAAGAACTCCCCCTGCTGGATCTCCAGGTTAATTCCCGCAACCGCCTCTACCTCGCCATAACGCTTGGTGAGGTTGTCCAAGCGGATATCGGGTGGTGGAGCAGTTACATATAAAAGTTATCCGAGCGGTTCAGGAAATCAAGGCCAAACCCACCTGGGCCGGTTGGCCAAAGTGGAGTAGCCCGTAAGTGCGCGTGCGCCTAGTAGCCGAGCGGGTGGCGGGGGACGAAGCCGGCGTTGGTGCGCAGGTCGGTGTGCCAGCGCGGGCCGGTTTTGCCGTCGGTGTTGCCCGAGGTGTCCCAGCGGAGGCCGGCGATCACCGCGTAGGCGTGGCCGCCGTTGGCGTAGACGGTGATCCAGCGGCCCTCGCCGGGAGCGCCCCAGCTGCGGGCCATCGGGCCGGAGGGCAGGGGGCTGTCGATGAAGCCGCCGCCGTGCAGCGCGTAGCTGACCGAGCCCGAGCAGTCGTAGCCGCGGTCCCACCAGCGACCGTGGCCGCCGCCCCAGATGTAGGGCTTGCTGCGAATGCGATTGGCCGCGGCGATCACGGCCTTGACGCGGGCCGGGGCGGACGCGGGCGGGATCACCATGCCGTTGGGAAGCAGGCGAGCCTGCGCCGTGGGGGTGCAGATGTCTGCTTCGGCGGGTGTGAGGCCGCCACCACCGCAGCCGCTCGGGACCGCGGACGCGCCGGCCGGCGCCGTGAGGGCGATAGCCGCTACCGCCCCAGCTGCAGCTAGCCCTGCCTTGAGTTTCTGCCTATGCGTGTGCAAACCGATCTCCCTCGTCGGCCTACGGGGTTAGCTGTCGGGCTGGCGCGAAAGGAGCCTGCGCCCCCACCTGAATGAGGTGAGTTAGCCCCGAAAACGTGGTTCCCCCGCTCCCGCGGCGCCTCCATGCGCACGGGATTCGGCGTTTCGGTTTTCCGGACGGGCGGCAGTGTAGACGATCCGCCGGCCGGATGCTCACAGAAAACAAACATTTTGTGGGCCTTCGCACAAGGTCCCCGATCTCCTGCCGGCTGGGTCGCATCGCCCAATCCCTGTCGGCTGCCCGATTGGTAGCTTGCGTCGTGAGATGGAACTTGCCGGCCGCACAGCGCTTCTGACCGGGGCTACCGGAGGTCTCGGCCGGGCGATCGCCCAGGCGATGGCCGGGCGGGGCGCCAAGCTGGCGCTTAGCGCGCGCAAGGCTGAGGCGCTGGAGGCCCTGGCGGCAGAGCTTCCCGGGGAGGAACACCGAGTGCTCCCAATCGATCTGGCGGAGCCAGGCGCCGCGGAGAAGCTGGCCGCCGATGCGGGGGATGTCGATGTCCTCGTCGCCAATGCGGGGCTACCGGGCGCCGGCCTGCTGGCCGACTTCTCCCCAGAGCAGGTGCAGCGCGCCCTGCGCGTCAACCTGGAGGCGCCGATGCTGATGGCGCAAGCGCTCTATCCGGCGATGATCGAGCGCGGTTCCGGCCACCTGGTCTTCGTCGCTTCGCTTTCGGGCAAGGCCCCGAGCCCGCAGTCCTGCATCTACAACGCGACCAAGTTCGGCCTGCGCGGCTTCGCGCTGGGCCTGCGCGCCGACCTCGGCCCGCGGGGCATCGGAGTCTCGCTCGTCTCCCCCGGCTTTATCCGCGACGCCGGGATGTTCGCCGACGCCGGCGGCCGCCCCCCGGCCGGGCTGGGCACTTCGACTCCGGAGGAGGTCGGGCGCGGCACGGTGCGGGCGATCGAAGGCGACAAGGTCGAGGTCGTGGTGGCGCCCCCCCAGCAACGTTTTCTCGCCCACTTCGGGCTGGCCAGCCCCGGCATCGCCGTGAAGACGGCTGGCGGGGCGGCGGGCCAGAAGGCCGCGCAGGCCCTCGCCGAGGGCCACTCCGAAGATAAGCGCTAGGGGAAGGCGGGTGGGGCACCCCTTGCCCGGACAAATGCCGGTCTAATGAGACCGGCATTTTGCGTATCCGCCCGGTCGAGGGGCACCCACCCGCCTTCTAGGATGGAGCTATGAGTAGTTCTGACTCCTTTGGCGCCCGGTCGACCCTTGAGGTGGGGGGGAGTTCCTACGAGATTTTCCGATTGAGTGCGCTGGCGGATCGATTCGACGTGGCGCGGTTGCCCTACTCGATCAAGGTGCTGTTGGAGAACGTGCTGCGGCTGGAGGATGGGCGCGGCGTCACCGCCGCCGACGTGGATGCGATCGCCGGCTGGGACCCGGCGGCGGAGCCCAGCGCCGAGATTCCCTTCCAGCCGGCGCGGGTGCTAATGCAGGACTTCACCGGGGTGCCGGCGGTGGTCGACCTGGCGGCGATGCGCGACGCGATGGAGGAGATCGACGGCGACCCGGCGGCGATCAACCCGCTGGTCGACGTCGATCTGGTGATCGACCACTCAGTGCAGGTCGACGCCTTCGGCAACGCGCGCGCCTTCGCGGTCAACGCCGAGCGCGAGTTCGAGCGCAACCGCGAGCGCTACTCCTTCCTCAAGTGGGGGCGGGCGGCATTCGACAACTTCAGGGTCGTGCCGCCCGCGACCGGCATCTGCCACCAGGTGAACCTGGAGCACATCGCCCAGGTCGTCTACAGCCGCGAGCGCGAGGGCGGCTTGCAGGCCTACCCCGACACGCTGGTCGGCACCGACTCCCACACGACGATGGTCAACGGGCTCGGGGTGCTGGGCTGGGGGGTCGGCGGGATCGAGGCGGAGGCGGCGATGCTGGGGCAGCCGATCTCGATGCTGCTGCCGCAGGTGATCGGCTTCAAGCTGGGCGGCGAGCTGCCGGAGGGGGCGACCGCGACCGACCTGGTGCTGACCGTGACCGAGATGCTGCGGGAGCGCGGCGTGGTCAGCAAGTTCGTCGAGTTCTTCGGGCCGGGGCTGGCGACGCTGGGGCTGGCGGACAGGGCGACGATCGGCAACATGTCGCCCGAGTTCGGGTCGACCTGCGCGATCTTCCCGATCGACGCCGAGACGCTGCGCTACCTGGACCTGACCGGGCGGCCGACCGGGACGATCGAGCTGGTCGACGCCTACGCGCGCGAGCAGGGGATGTTCGCCGAGCCCGGTTCCCCAGGCCCGGTCTTCACCGACACGCTGGAGCTGGACCTGGGCGACGTGGTGCCGAGCATCGCCGGCCCGAAGCGGCCGCAGGACCGGGTGCCGCTGGCGCAGGCGAAGGAGGCCTTCCTGGGAGCGCTCGCCGAGTTCGACCCCGACGCGGTGGAGCGGCGGGTGAACCCGGTCGACGAGGCGAGCATGGAGTCCTTTCCCGCTTCGGACCCGCCGGCGGAGGAGCACGACGACGGGGACGGGAAGCCGCGGCCCGCCGTGAGCGGCGCCCCGGTGGCGACCCTCGAGAACCGCAGGGGCGACGAGGTGCCGGTGACGCTCGCCGACGGGACCAGCTTCGAGCTGGACAACGGCCACGTCGTGATCGCGGCGATCACCAGCTGCACCAACACCTCCAACCCCAGCGTGATGATCGGCGCCGGGCTGCTGGCGCGCAACGCCGTACAGCGCGGGCTGGCGCGCAGGCCGTGGGTGAAGACCTCGCTGGCGCCGGGCTCGACCGTGGTCACCGACTATCTGGAGAAGGCGGGGTTGACCAGATATCTCGACGAGCTGCAGTTCAACCTGGTCGGGTACGGGTGCACGACCTGCATCGGCAACTCGGGGCCGCTGCCGCCGGAGATCTCCGCCGCCGTGGAGGAGAAGGACCTGACGGTCTGCGCGGTGCTCTCGGGGAACCGCAACTTCGAAGGGCGGATAAACCAGGACGTGAAGGCGAACTACCTGGCCAGCCCGCCGCTGGTCGTCGCCTACGCACTTGCCGGGCGGATGGACCTCGACCTTGCCGGCGAGCCGCTGGGCGAGGGGAGCGACGGCGAGCCGGTCTACCTGCGCGATATCTGGCCCGACCCCGCCGAGGTGAAGGACCTGGTGGGGCGCTCGATCGAGGCCGAGATGTTCACCCGCAACTACGGCGAGGTGTACGCCGGCGACGCGAACTGGAACGCGATCGACGTGCCGGAGGGCGACCGTTACGACTGGCCCGACTCGACCTACGTGCGCCGCCCCTCCTTCTTCGAGGGGATGCCGGCGGAGCCGCCGGGGGTGGAGCAGATCCGCGGTGCCCGGGTGCTGGCCCTGCTCGGCGACTCGATTACCACTGACCACATCTCACCCGCCGGGGCGATCAAGAGGGACAGCCCGGCGGGACGGTGGCTGATCGAGCACGGCGTCGAGGTGCGCGACTTCAACTCCTACGGCTCGCGCCGCGGCAACCACGAGGTGATGATCCGCGGCACCTTTGCCAACATCCGCCTTCGTAACCTGCTGGTGGAGAGAGCCGGCGGCTACACGCGCCACTTCCCGGACGGCGAGGAGACGACGATCTACGAGGCGGCGATGGCCTACGCCGGGGAGGGCGTGCCGCTGGTGGTGCTGGCGGGCAAGGAATACGGGTCGGGATCCTCGCGTGACTGGGCGGCGAAGGGGACCAAGCTACTCGGCGTGCGCGCCGTGATCGCAGAGAGCTTCGAGCGGATTCACCGGTCGAATCTGATCGGGATGGGAGTCCTGCCGCTGCAGTTCCCAGAGGGGGAGAGCCTCGAATCCCTTGGCCTCAGCGGCGAGGAGGTCATCGACATCGGCGACCTCCAGGATGGCGAGGCGAAGACGGTCACCGTAACGGCGGGCTCAGTCGAGTTCGAAGCAACCGTCCGCCTCGACACACCGAACGAGGTCGCCTACTTCCGCAACGGCGGCATCCTGCAAACGGTGTTGAGGAGCCTCAAGGGCTCGTAGAAAAGAAGCGACGCAGTGGGGTCGCGGGAGGCAGGGGGGTCCGCGCGACCCTCACTGCGCCTACGCGTCGGGTAGCCAGGGAGGGATAGCCGACGCAGCCACTCCCCTGCGCGGGACTGCCCAGGGAAGCAGTCACACCTACCTATAGCGCGATGACCCTCCGGGGTCAAGCAAAAACAGCCTATTTACGGGGATTCCGCAGCATCGTGCGGGTAACCCGCAACACCCCAGCCCTTGCGTTCGATCAGCTCGATGCCGATCACACTCCCAACCGGCCCCACGGGTGTGAGGGTCGCGGCGAGCAGAGTGTAGGGGGCCTCGCGCCTCACGCAGGCGATCCAGATGAGGATGCACAGGGCGATGAACCCCAGCCCGTGAGCCCACCCAAAGACCATCGTCTGGGTGTCGAACCCGGGAACGAGCCAGAAGGCGATCAGTGCGGCGAACACTCCCAGCTCCACCCAGGAGAGCCGTTTGACCCACACGAACAGCGGCCCTGGCACGGGCTTGCGCATCAGGCCCCGGGGGTGAGGGCGGTGAGAACTATGCGTTCCTGTTCGCGGGCGTGGGCGACCGAGTAGCCCTCACCCGGGCTGGCGCGGGTCGGGCGGCCGACGTATCCCAACCCCACTCCTTCGGGGACCAGGTCCGGGAGGCGGCGGGACATCACCTTCCAGGGGCCCATGTTGCGCGGCTCCTCCTGCGTCCAGACGATCTCCTTCAGGTTCGGGTAGGAGGCGATCAGCTCGGTCAGCTGGTCCCTGGCGAACGGGTAGAGCAGCTCGACGCGGGCGATGGCGACGTTCTCGGCGGCCGCGCGGCGCTCGCTGGCGTCCATGTCGAAGTAGACCTTGCCGGTGCAGAGGACGAGCCGCTCGACCTTTTCGCGGCGGCTCTCGGCGGTGGGGTCGTCGAGGATGAAGTGGAAGTGGCCTTCGGTCAGCTCCTGGGGGGAGGCCGCGGCGCGGTCCAGCCGCAGCAGCCCCTTCGGGGTGAAGACGATCAGCGGGCGCGGCTTGCGGATCAGCGCCTGGCGGCGCAGCAGATGGAAGTACTGGGCGGCGGTGGTGGGGTTGGCGATGCGGATGTTGCCCTCGGCGGCGAGCGCGAGGAAGCGCTCGATGCGGGCGCTGGAGTGTTCCGGCCCCGACCCTTCATAGCCGTGCGGCAGCAGCAGGGTGAGGCGGCTGGTCTGCCCCCACTTGGCCTCGCCGGAGGCGATGAAGGTGTCGACGATCACCTGGCCGGCGTTGGCGAAGTCGCCGTACTGGGCCTCCCAGAGGACGAGCGCGCCCGGGGTCGCCGCCGAGTAGCCGTACTCGAAGCCGAGGCAGGCGATCTCCGAGAGCGGGCTGTTGTAGAGCTCGAAGGGCGCGGCCGCGTCGGCGAGGTTCTGCATCGGGCAGTAGGGCAGCCCGGTCTTCTCGTCGTGCAGGACGAGGTGGCGGTGGGAGAAGGTGCCGCGCTCGGTGTCCTGTCCGGTGAGGCGGATGTGGACGCCCTCGCCCAGCAGCGAGGCGAAGGCCAGCGCCTCGGCGTGGCCGAACTCGATCCCGCCCTGCTCCAGCGCCTCTCTCCGGTTGCCGAGTGGTTTGCGCAGCTTGCGGTGGATCGTGAAGCTCTCCGGAACCTGGAGCAGCGCCTCGTTCAGCTCGCCCAGCGTCTTCTCGCTGACCGCGGTCTCCACCGGCGGGCTGGCGCTGCGATCGAGCTCTCCGGTGCTGGAGGTGGTGACCGTGGGGTCTTCGTACTCGCCCAGCTCCATCTTTCTGCGCAGCTGCTTGAGCGCCGCCGACATCTCGTCGTGGCGCGCCTTGCGCGCCCGCTCGACCTCCTCGGGGGCGATCGTTCCCGCCTCGATCAGCTTCTCGGCGTAGATCTCGGAGACGGGCGGGTGCGCCTTGATCTTGGCCGCGATCGCCGGCTGCGTGTAGGCGGCCTCGTCGGTCTCGTTGTGGCCGTAGCGGCGGTAGCCGATCACGTCGATGACGATGTCGCGTTCCCAGCGCTCGCGGAAGGCCATCGCGAGGCGGATCGCCGCCGAGCAGGCCTCGACGTCGTCGGCGTTGACGTGGACGATCGGGATGTTGAAGCCCTTCGCCATGTCGCCCGCATAGGGGGTGGAGCGGGCGTCCTCGGGATCGGTGGTGAAGCCCACCTGGTTGTCCTGGATGACGTGGATCGTGCCGCCGGTGGCGTAGCCGCGCAGCGCCTGCAGGTTGAGCGTCTCGGCGACCACCCCCTGGCCGGGGAAGGCGGCGTCGCCGTGGAGCAGTACCGGCACCGCGCACTTCGGCCGGTGCTCCAGCTTCGCTCCCTCGATCTCCGACTGGAGGAAGCGCGCCGCCCCCTCGACCACCGGGTCGACGAACTCGAGGTGGCTCGGGTTCGGGTAGAGGCGCACCTCGACCTTCTCGCCTTCGTGGGTTTCGTAGGTCCCCTGGTGGCCGTAGTGGTACTTGACGTCGCCGGTGCCGCCGTGGGGGATCGCGGCGACGGCCTTCACCATCTCGATCTGCTTCGCCCCCTCGAACTCGGCCAGGATCGACTCGATCGAGCGCCCCAGGTTATGGGCGAGGACGGCGAGCCGGCCGCGGTGGGCCATGCCGAAGACGACCTCGTCCGCGCCGGCGCGACCGGCGAGGGTGACCAGCTCGTCGAGCATCGGCACGATCGCGTCGAGGCCCTCGATCGTGAAGATCTTCTGCCCCAAATAGGCTTTCTCGACGAAGCGCTCGAACTCGAAGACGTCGATCAGGCGGCCGAGCAGGCGGCGCCTCTCGTCGTCCTGCAAAGGCTGGCGGTGGGCGCCGGTCTCGACCATCTCGCGCAGCCAGGTCCGCTGCTGGTGCGAGGAGAGGTGCTCAAACTGGTAGGCGATCGTGCCGCAGTAGGCCTCGCGCATCCGCGGCAGGACGTCGAGCAGGGTCTCGCCGGGGACGCCGATGCGCAGGATCGAGGCCGGCACCCGGGCCATCAGCTCCGGCGTCAGGTTGAGATTCTCGGGCTGGATCGCGGGGTCGCCCTTCGGCTCCGAGCCGAGCGGGTCGAGCCGGGCCGCCAGGTGGCCGTGGGTGCGGTAGCCCTTGAGCAGCGAGGTGGCGGCCTGGACCGCGCCCAGCAGCTCCTCGTCTGGGGCCCCCGGGGCGGACGGCGGTGCGGCGGCGCCCAGCGGGGGAGCCGAGGCGGAGGCGGGATGGGCGGCCGCCAGCGGCGCCGGGTCGATGCCGAAGTCGGCGGCAACCGCCTCGTAGAAGTCATCCTCGCCCTCGAGCAGCTGCTCGATCCGGCGCAGGAAGGCGCCCGACTCGGCGCCCTGGATGACGCGGTGGTCGTAAGTCGAGGTCAGCGTCATCGTCTTCGAGACGCCGAGCTGGCGCAGGCGCTCGGGCGAGGCGTGCGCCCACTCCCGCGGGTAGGCGATCGCGCCGGCGGCGACGATCGCGCTCTGGCCCTTCATCAGGCGAGGGACCGAGGCGACGGTGCCGATCCCGCCGGGGTTGGTGAGAGAGATGTTGGTCCCCTGGAAGTCGTCGGCGCTGAGCCGGTTCTCGCGGGTCTTCGTGATCAGGTCCTCGTAGTAGGAGTGGAAGGCGGCGAAGTCGAGCCCGTCGGCGCCCTTGATCGCCGGCACCATCAGGCTGCGCGAGCCGTCCTTGCGCTCGACGTCGACGGCGATGCCGAGATTGACCGGCCCGTTCTCGATCGCGAACGGCTTGCCGTCGCGCTCGGCGTAGCCGCGCGTCATCACCGGCCACTCCTTGGCCGCCTGCACGATCGCCCAGGCGATCAAATGAGTGAAGGAAACCTTCAGCCCCCGCTCGTTCAGCTGCCCGTTGAGCGCCTTCCGTTTCGCGTCCAACGTATCGACGGCGATCGTCCGGAACGAGGTAGCGGTCGGAACCTCCCGACTCTCGCCCATAGCCTGAGCCAGCATCGCCGCCGGCCCCCGCAACGGCTTGGCTTCGCCGGCAACCGGCGCAGCGGTCCCATTCCCCCCGTCGGCAGCGGCAAGCACATCGTCCTTGGTCACCTTCCCCCCCGGACCGTTGCCGTCGACCGCGCCGAGATCGACGCCCCGCTCCGCAGCTACCCGACGGGCGACCGGCGTGGCCCGGACGCCATTGCCGCCATCCGCGGGTGGCGTGGAGGAGGGGGTGTCCGAGGGGGCGCGGCGTCCAGTTCCTCGCCCTTCCGGCTCAGCGAGAGACGGGCCGCCGCCCGGCGAGGAACCCAGCGAACGCTCGGACACCCCCTCCTCCACGACAGGACCCGCGGCTGAGGCCTCCGAATCTTCAGCCGAAGCGCCATTCGCGCCAGGCTCCATCTCGGCGAGCGGCGCCCCCACCGGCACCTCGTCGTCCACAGCCGCGATCAGCTTGGTAATGACCCCGTCGGCCGGCGCCGGCACCTCGGCGTCGACCTTATCGGTCGAAACCTCGACCACCGTGTCGCCCTCGTTGACGAAATCCCCCTCCGCCACGTGCCATTCGAGGACGATGCCCTCGGTGACCGACTCACCCATCTCGGGCATCTGGATCTGCACGGTCGCCGTTTGCGCCATCTCTCGATTGAGTGTATGAAAGAGCGATGAACTACTTCGTCACCGGAGCGACCGGGTTCATCGGTCGCAACCTGGTCGCCCGGCTGCTGCAGCGCGAGGGCACGATCTACGCGCTGGTGCGGGCCGGCTCGCGGGGGCGGCTGGAGGAGCTGCGGACCGCCTGGGGAGCCGACGGG
>Ga0075433_10000475_pt1 | contig 26124 bp, 31 predicted proteins | sample RhiMethybrSRZTD2_FD_75299 | JGI IMG/M metagenome (GOLD analysis project Ga0075433, IMG submission 75299) | Populus rhizosphere microbial communities from Tennessee, USA - Rhizosphere MetaG P. TD hybrid SRZTD2 | ecosystem: Host-associated > Plants > Roots > Rhizosphere > Soil | place: USA... | reverse complement strand
ATGCGAGAATCAAGGCGATCGCCACGACCGGCCGCGACACCTGCTCCATAGCTTTCAGCGTCGCGTCGCGTGGCGAGAGGCCGTGCTCGATGTGCTGCTCGACCGCCTCGACGACCACGATCGCGTCATCGACGACGAGACCGATCGCGAGGACAAGGCCGAAGAGCGAGAGCGTATTGATGGAGAACCCAAGCAGCGGAAAGACCGCGAACGTGCCGATGAGCGATACCGGAACCGCGAGCAGGGGAATCAAGGTCGCGCGCCAGTTTTGCAGAAAGATAAAGACGACAAGGATGACCAGGACCAGAGCCTCGACGAGCGTCGTGACGATCTCCTTGATGCCTTCGCTCACCGCGAGCGTCGTGTTGAGCGAGACCGTGTAGGCGAGATCTTCCGGAAAGCGCTGCTTCACCTCGTCCATGAGCGCGCGTACGCGGCTCATCGTCTCGAGGGCGTTGGAGCCGGGCAGCTGGTAGACCGCGATGATCGCCGAGGGAGAGCCGTTGACGCGACCGATTTGATTGTAGCTCTGCGCGCCCAGCTCCACCCGCGCCACGTCCCTCATCCGGACGATGCCGCCGCCGGCGTCGGCGCGGAGCACGATCTCGCCGAATTCCTCGGGCGTGAGAAGACGTCCCTGGGCGCGCACCGTGTAGGTGTACTCCTGGCCTTTCGGTACCGGCTCGGCGCCGATCTGCCCCGCGGGGTTGACGGTATTCTGATTGTTCAGCGCGGTGATGATGTCGTTCACCGTGATGCCCAGGCTCGCCAGCGTGTCCGGCCGCACCCAGAAGCGCATGGCGTACTGGCCGGCCCCGAAAATCGACACCTGGCCGATGCCGGGCACCCGGCTCATGGGATCGTTGATATTGATGTAGGCGTAGTTGGCGAGAAAGGTGGCGTCGTAGGTACCCTTCGGCGAGTAAAGCGAGATGAGCGCCAGCGGGCTCGTCGCCGACTTGCGGATCGTTACGCCCTGGTTGCGCACGTCGAGCGGCAGCTGCGACTCGGCCTGGAGATAGCGCATCTGCGTCAGGATCTGGTCGTCGTTGGGATTTGTACCGACGTCGAAATCGACCCGGAGCCGCATGAGGCCGCTGGCGGAGTTGACCGATTGCATGTAGATCGCATTATCGACGCCTTGCATCTGCTGTTCGATCGGCGTCGCGACGGACTGCTCGACGGTGATGGCGTCCGCGCCGACGTACGTCGCCTGAAGAAAAATCTCAGGCGGGGCGACATCGGGAAGCTGCGCGATGGGAAGCCGGAATAAAGAGACGAGTCCGATGATGACGGTCACGATCGAGATGACGATCGCGATGATGGGATGATAAACGAAAAATCGCGGCATGGCTCAGTCGGCTTTCGATTGCGCGCTGCCCGCCGGCGGCGCGGCTTGGGCCGTTTCCGTGAACGGCCGCGGGTTTACCACCATGCCTTCTTTGACCTTTTGCGTGCCCTCCGCGATGACGCGCTCGCCGGGCTTGAGGCCCGATTCGATGATCCACCGCGAGCCGATTCGGTCGCCGACCTTGACCGGACGTACGTGGACGTGGTTATCGGCGCCGACCACGGCGACTTGATACGACCCTTGCAGCTCGGTGACGGCGCGCTGCGGCACGAGCAGGGCGCCCGCGGCCGTTTTCGGCGCTGCTTTGACGCGCACGAATTGACCGGGACGCAACACGTTGCCGGGGTTGGGAAAGAGACCCTGGAGTCTCAGCGCGCCTGTCTTCACGTCGACTTCGCGGTCGGCGAACGAGAACTGCCCCGTATGCGGATAGAGCGTGCCGTCGGCGAGAATCATTTGCAGGCGAATGTTGCGCTCCCGTTCGGCGCGCTTTTCCGGGTCGGGGTTCATGCGCAGCCAGTTGAGGTGCTCCTGCTCGCTGACGTAGAAGTAAACCTTGATGGGGTCGACCGTCGACATCGTCGTGAGCGCGGTATTCGTCTGCACGAGATCGCCGACCTGCGCCTGCGCCACTCCGGCGATGCCGTCGATCGGCGCGATGACCTTCGTGAATTCCAGATTGAGCTGCGTTTGCGCGACCGCCGCTTTGGCGGCGGCGACGGCGGCCTGATTGCCGAGATTCGCCTGAACGGCGTTGTCGAGCTCCTGCTGGCTGACGACCTGGTCCTTCGCGAGCGGCGTGAGGCGCCTGACGTCGATCTCGGTTTTGCCGAGCGCCGCTTCGGCCTGCTGAAGCTGGCCCCTCGCCTGATCGAACGCCGCCTGGTAGGGTCGCGGGTCGATCTCGAACATAAGCTGGCCGGCCTTGACGAACGCCCCTTCCTTATAAGTTTGGCGGAGTAGGTAGCCGGTGATGCGCGCCTGGATCTGCGCGTTGACATAGCCCACGAGCGTGCCGACCCATTCGGAATAAATCGGCACGTCGCGCTGCTCGACCAGCGTGATCTCGACGTCGGGCGGTTTCGTCTCGGCCTTGGGCTGCTGCTTGCAGCCCGGGAGCGCGATGAGGCCGATGAGGAGAAGAATGCAATCGAGGGCGAGGGTAAAAGCCGGACGAGCGATTTTATGCATGGAGAACCTTTGCGGTAGATCGCCCCATCTCCAGCTGCGAGGCGAAAAAACTTACCCAGCCCGAAACGCCGGCATCTCGGCCGGTGCGATCTCGACCACGAGCTTCTCTGTCCGGCGGATAACCGTTACCGAAGTCGTAGTCCCGATAACGTCATCGGTCAAGAGTCGGTGCAGATCGTCGATGCCGGTGACCGGCGCGCTGCCGTAGGCGATAATAACGTCGCCGATCATGAGTCCCGCTTTTTGCGCCGGGCTTGTCGGCTCGACGGACGCGACGAGCACGCCGCTTTCCACGGGGAGATTAAAGAAACGGACGACGCGGCGGTGCACCGGGACGTTCTGCCCGGCGACGCCGATGTAGCCGCGGCGGATTTTGCCGTCGCGGATGAGCCGCGCGGCGACGAACTTCGCGGTGTTGACCGCGATCGCGAAGCAGAGGCCCTGCGCCGGCAGGATGATCGCCGTGTTGACGCCGATCACCTGGCCGCGTGAATCGACGAGCGGCCCGCCCGAGTTGCCGGGGTTGAGCGCCGCGTCGGTCTGGAGCACGTTGTCGATGAGCCGCCCCGAGTTCGAACGCAGCGAGCGTCCGAGCGCACTCACCACGCCGGCGGTGACGGTGCACTGAAAGCCATAGGGGTTGCCGATCGCGATCGCGACCTGGCCGACGCGCACCCGGTTCGAATCGCCGAGCGCCGCGGGTACGAGGCCGGGCGCATCGATGCGGACGATCGCCAGGTCGGAATCCGGATCGCTGCCGATGAGCCGCGCCTGACAACGGCGTCCATCGGAAAGCGCGACGTCGATACGGCTTGCGCCGTCGACGACGTGGCTGTTGGTTAAAATGAATCCGTCGGGGGTGAAGATAAAGCCCGAGCCGCTGCCGCCCCGTTCGTCCGGACGCGCCGGCGCCGCGCGCCCGCGCTCATCGCGCCGGCGGCGGATTTCGATATTGACGACCGACGGGCTGACTTTATCCGCCGCGGCGATGACCGCGGTCGAATAGGCGTCGAGCAGCACGCCGTCGGACTGCGGCGCGGGCCGATTTTCTGTTTCAAACGTTTCCGTGGCAACTAATTTTAGCGCTGGCTTCATGCACTCCTCCAATCAAAGGGAGGAAATCTAAGCACGAAAAGGCGCTTTGTAAAGAGGAGCGCCGAAGATCAGCCGTTCGCATGCCCGGCACTGCGGCCATCGGCGCATGGGTCGGCGTCCACGAGCAGGGCCGCCTCGTGGCAACTGAGGCCGTACGTTTTCATGAGCGTCTTACCGGCTTCGCGCCGCCGATGGTTGAGCAAAGCCCGGCGCGCTCGATGGGGGATGTTCTCCCCGAGCAGCAACGGCACCATCGAAAGCATCGCATCGAAGCCCTTTTCTTTCGCCCGCACCCAGCGGCGCAGGCCCCGGCGCATATAGCCGGGATCGAGGCCCAGCGTGTCGCAAATGCTTTCGAAGGAAAAAGGGCCGTCGACACCGGGGCCGAAGAACCATTCCTCTTCTTCGGCGAAGATCGCTTTCCCTTCCAGAGTCTTCGCGTCGGCGTTTTTCCGGAAGCGGTGGACCGCATCCTCCAGAACCGCCAGCATGAGCCGTTGCTCCGGCCCTTGTCCGCTTTTGCCGTTGAACCGGTCGACGGCAGCCATCACGTCCGGCTGAAACCAGGAAGTTAGACCATCGTCGGACTTCAACTCGAATCGGTCCGTCATCGTTTCATCCAGCCTTTCTGGCATCCGCGGGCCGCGCGATGTGCCTATCGATCATGGCCGTGATCTCTGCGACCGTCGCTCCGACGATCCGCTCTTGCTCCGCGCCGTTTTTGAACAGCATCAAAGTCGGAATCGCTCGAATGGCGTAGCGGCCAATCAGGGTCGGCGCGTCATCCAAGTTGACTTTCACGAAGCGGAGCACGCCGGCGTAGTGTTCGGCGAGCGCTTCGATCTTGGGCGCGAGTTGGCGGCACGGGCCGCACCATTCCGCCCAAAAATCGACGAGCACGGGCTCGTCCGACTTGAGAACCATCGCCTCGAAATTTTCTCCGCTCACTGCGGTTACCTTGTTATTCATGTTTGTCCTCCGCGCACGATTCGTTCCACAATCACCTGGTTCATGCATCCTTCCGCCACGAGCTCGGCGCCTTCGCGGTGCATCTCCGCCAGCAGCCGTTTGCCCTCTTCGTCGACGAACGTCACCGCGCACAGCATGACACGCACGGGCCCGTCCGATATCGCCGCCTTGCGCCAACACTCTTTAAGCTCGTCGACCCATGGCCCGGCGAGCTTTCCTTCCAGCTCGAAGACGGTGCACGACGGGCCGACGCTTGCGGTGATTTTCAACACGGCGGCCTCAATTCCAGGTGACTTCCTTGTGGACGACGACTTGTTTGCCATCCTCGTCCCATTCGAGGGCCGGTTCGCACCAGCAAAATTCCGAGTTCGTGTGCTCGAGACGAAGCGGCGACTCGACGGGAACCGATATCGTATTTGGCATCATTTCATTGCCTCTCTTTCTCTATCTGCGCCGGCGCGCTCTACGGGCGTACGCGCGCTCTATCGCGGTCGTGACTAACGCCGGCACCAGTCCCTCGTTGGCGATGCGAATGCCCAGGACCGAGGCGGTAAACAGGAAAAACTCGAAGAGTTGGCTTGTTATCTTCATGGGATCATCTCCTACGCGTTGAAAACGCAAACGGAGTGCCAAATCCGGGCACGTGCGAGAAGACCGAAAAAACAGGAAAAAGTAGGAAACTCGCGAGGGGTTTTGTCAGCGAAGCCGCCGAGCTTTCGGCAGATGCCGAAATACCGGCTTAGGGCCGGTCGGCTCGAGACATCCGCCGAGGTCGTTTCGCCGATTATCGCTATGTTATCAGGCGTAGTCGAGGATGGAGTCATCGTCACGACACACGGTTCGCCTTACAGACTGATTTCGACGGGAATTGACGCCCGCCAATCGGCTCCTCCTCAGGAATTGGAGCGCCGACGTTATACAATCGATTTGGCGATCCTGGGGATGGCCGGCGGATTTCCAGCCCGGTTATCCCCGAGGCCGTTGGGAGGCGGAGGTACCGGCGAGCTCGCCGGCATCGCTGCAACTTAAACCGTAGGTCTGCATGAGCAGCTCAGCCGCCTCGCGGCGCCGGCCTTCGCTGAGCGCGCGGCGCGTCTCGGCTGGAAGATCGGCTTCGGCGAGAAGCAGCGGCACGAGAGAAAAATTATCCGCGCCGGCTTCTTGCTTCGCCTGCTTCCCATTTTCCCGGGAGCTTTGCGCTCCGTTGGATTTAGCAGGAAGCGGCCAGCCGGTGTTTCCTTTTTTCTCCTCGCGGAGCTGGCGCAGACGTTTTTTCAGCCAGGTCTGCTGCGGCCATGCCCAGACTTGCATGGGCAATGCATTTTCGTCGTACCAGCCGTCGTTCGCCGGGCTTTGCAGAAATATGAGTCTCCAGTCCATAGCATTCTCCTGTGCGCGCCGCTTCTCTCGACGGCGCTCTCTTAAATCGTCTATCGACGGCTGCCGCGCGGAACGTTCCCACGCGGCGCCGGATTGACGATGGCCGGCGGCGCCGGAGGGGCGATGATCGCCGGGGCGCAGCAATACGGATAAAACCCGTACGGGTACAGATACAATTGGTAATGCAGCGCGTGCAGGTCGTAATAGGGATCGTAGTCACGCGGGTCGCCGTACGGGGCACCGTATCCATAACCGTAGCCATAGGGGTAATAAGAATAACCCGGTCCATATCCCTGCGCCGGCGCGAGCCGTGGGATCAACAAAGAAAAACATAAAAATATCGCGGCGAAAAAAATCTTCTTCATCGAATTCACTCCTGTATTCATCGGCCGGCGAAGTTATATCTCCTGGCCGTCGACGAGAACAAAAAAAGTGCCTTCGGGCTTCTGCGACGAGTAGAGAAAGCCATTGTCGACGGCGATCCTTTCGATGCCGAAGCGATCGAACCAGCCGAATGCGAGGAGATCGCCGTCGCTGTTGTAGAGTTCCAGATAGTCCACCGGGCGCTCGGTGGCGGGATCGTCGTACAGCACGACCGTCCCTAGGAGTTTGTCATCATCGACGACGCGGGCGGTCCATACCACCGCTGCTTTCTCGACCGGCTCGATGGAATGAAGCAGATCCTGCTTCGTGACTCCGTCATTCGCCGCGGCCGGCGAGCAAAACAAAAAACCGATCAGCCCCAAGCCGGCGAAAAAGTTTTTCATTTTTTTCTCCTTCGGCAAGACACTAACGCAAGCGTAGTGCCAAAGGCGCGATCCCAAAAAAATGGCCGGAATCAGAGGGTTTTCGCCGCCTGGTGGATATTTCCGCGGGAACACCGGCAGGCGCAATGCGCCGATGGTTCGGCACGCGCCGAAATCTCGTCGCGCGCCTTAGCCGAGGCAGGCAGAAAAATCATGTGGTGGCGGGAGCGTGGACCAAGGGCAGATCGGCCACGGCGTCCGCGAAGCTGCGACTATCGTCCTGCTTTCGGGAGCATGTGCTCCGCCCAGCCGCGCCAGCTCGCCGACATTTGCGGCACTGCGACCAGACGCCCGACCTCGCCGCGATCGTGGGTGTAAATCCGAAAAACATCGCGAACGGTGAGATCGCTGTTCGGCTTGCCGACGATGCGGATCGAATCGCCCGCGCCGACTTCGCCTTCGACAATGATGCGGAGATAGGCGCCGGGACGCTGCGCCTCCGTGAAGCGGCGGATGAAGCCGGGATCTTCCATGCGCACGCCGAGCCGCCAGCACGGAATCCGCGGCTCGGAAACCTCGAAAACCGCGCTGCCGATTTGCCAGCGCTCGCCGACGAGCGCATCGTTGACTTCGATGTCTTGGGTCGTGAGATTCTCGCCGAATCCGCCGTAGGGAATCGCTCGGCCGATCTCCCGCTCATACCAGCGGAGATCCTCGACGGCGTAAGCATAGACCGCCTTGTCGGGGCCGCCGTGCGCCTTGCGGTCCGCCTGGTCGTCGCCTTCGAAGTTGACGCCGCGCGCGGCGACACGGCCGGCGACGGGCTGTTTCCAGATGGCGCTGCGTGCCGCACGGCCGTTGAACTCAAACTCGCGCGGCCGGCCGACGTTGACGGATAGAACTTTGCCTAGTTCGATTTCCATGATCGCTCCTTATCACTATTCCTTGACGCGGGGAGCGTCGAATTGTCCAGAGAGAAAAGGGGTGATCGAATTCGCGCCGTCGTTGTCGCCTACACTTGCGCGATGCCGCCGTCGACGAACAATTCCGCGCCCGTCACGTAGCTGCTGTCGGAAAACGATTGCGTGGAGGAGAGGAGGCCCTCCCCCACGCCGTGAGCGAGATTAATCGTCGTTCTCGAGCTCGTATCGCCGCTGAATATTCAGCTTTTGCTCTCTTACCTGATTCTGCCCGACGGGGTTCTCGTCGCACGGGCCGTAGAAATCGATGAGATCGCCGGAGTCCGGGCTCTTGAGAGCCGGGTGATCCGTCCCGAGCGTATCTTCCTCGATCGCCGGGAACTGCAAATGGCAGTAATCGCCGTTCGCCGACAACGGCTCTGAATAGACGACAGCCGCGCCGAAAGCGGAGCCGCCGGCCGCCAAGCCGCCGGCCAGAATAGCGGCGGAGAGAAACAACTTTCCATACTTCATTCGCTCACCTCCATTTTTTGTTGCTAACATCCGGATAGTTCAGCAAGCGCGGTGCCAAGTAGCGGTCGCGCGTGAAAATGGATTGAAGCGCGATAAATAACGGCTCCCGGCAATTGCCGCATTTCGGAGCGAGGGCTCGCGACGACGAAACTGCCGATTTAGCGGCAGGTGCCGAGATATCGGCCGTCAGGAAGTCAACTTAACGGACGCTTCTTTCGCTCTTCGTCACGCCTGACGCATCCGCTCCCAAACGGGGTTGGGCATCGCCCCGAGCCGGTCGGCGCCCTGAAATGGAATCATCCAGCCCGGGTACTCAGGCGGCAGAGCGCTGACTTCATCGAGCCTCTTGATCTCGTCTTCTGTGAACTTGAGGTCCACGGCGGCGAGATTGTCCTGTAGCTGGCTCAGTCGCCGCGCTCCGATGATGATCGACGTGACGACGGGCCGCGTCAGCAGCCACGCGAGCGAGACCCGCGCCGCGCTGCAGTTGTGCGCTTTGGCGATCGGCGCCATGGCGTCGAGAATTTTCCAGGTGCGCTCCTTGTCGACGATCGGAAAATCGAAATCGGAGCGGCGCGAGCCTGCCGGCTTTTGATTGTTGCGGCTGAATTTACCGGAAAGCAGGCCGCCGGCGAGCGGGCTCCAGACGAGCAGCCCCATCTTCTCGGCCTGGAGAAAAGGAACGAGCTCGCGCTCGAGGTCGCGCCCGGCGATCGAGTAGTAGGCCTGTAGCGTATCGAAGCGCGCGAAGTTTTTGAGCTCGGAGATGCCGCGCGCCTTGGCGATTTTCCACGCCGGCCAGTTGGAGACGCCGATATAGCGGACCTTACCCTGGTTCACGAGCGTATCGAGGGCGTGAAGCGTCTCCTCGACCGGCGTGACCGGGTCGTTCGCGTGGATCTGGTAGAGATCGATGTGGTCGGTTTGCAGGCGCCTTAGGCTCGCGTCGACGGCATCCAGGATATGCCCGCGCGAGGCGCCGACGTCGTTCGGCCCGGGCCCCACGCGGCTGTACGCCTTCGTCGCGATTACAACGTCCTTGCGCGCGATCTTCAGATTCTTGAAAGACTGCCCGAGAATCGTCTCGCTTTCGCCCTGCGCGTAAGCGTCGGCGGTATCGAAGAAGTTGATGCCGCCGTCGATCGACGCCTTGACGATCTCGTCGGCTTCCTTCTGGCCGCTGCCGCCGATGATTTTATAAACGCCTTCCCCGCCGAAAGTCATCGCGCCGAAGCAAAGATGCGATACGAGAAGACCCGTTTCGCCGAGCGTCCTATACTGCATAAATCATCCTTTCGTAACCGCAGATTATCCTCCGCACCGCTCAGTTTTGGTCATGGCACCATTTCGCCGTGACCGCCAGGCGCGCACGGACAAAAATCGCTGCGTCAGCGCAGTCCGCCCGAGATAACCAGCGTTTCACCCGTCATCCAGGACGAATCGGACGAGGCGAGGAAAACCGCGGCGGGCGCGATGTCCGACGGCCGGCCGGTGCGTCCGAGCGGCGTCTGCGCCACCGCTTGCTTCTCGAAGTCGCTTCCCACAATTCCCGCCGCATGCACTCCTTCCGTTATCACGACGCCTGGATTGATGGCGTTGACGCGGATGTTGCGCGGGCCGAGCTCGTTGGCAAGCGCCTTGGTTACCGTATCGACGGCGCCTTTGGTGGCGCTGTAGACCGCGGTGGTCGGCAGCGCCTTGGTGCTCGCCAACGAGCTGATGTTGATAATGCTGCCGCCCTCGCGGCCGAAATATTTCACCGCCTGCTGAGAGGCTAGAATGAGGCCGAGGACGTTGAGGTTGAAATGTTTGTGAAAGTGTTCTTCGGTGATCTGTTCGAGCGGCGAGAACTCGTAGATACCGGCGTTGTTGACCAGGATATCGATTTTACCGAAGGCCCTCATCGCCTCGGAAAAGAGCCGTTCGATCTCGGACTTCTTCGCCATGTCGGCTTGCAGAGCGATCGCCTTGCCGCCGTTTCTCTTGATCTCGTCGACGACCTCGTCGGCGCCCGTCTTGCTCGATGCATAGTTGACGACGACGGCGGCACCCGCCGCGGCCATTTCTTTGGCGATGCCCGCGCCGATGCCTTTCGAGGCCCCGGTCACAATCGCGACCTTCCCGGATAATTTTCTTTCTCCGTTTTGCATCTCTGATTTCTCCTTTCGCCCGTTCATCGCCCGTCGGCGATGATTGTTTATTTTTATGAAGGCAAGTGTTGTGCCGGAATCGGATCAACGGAGCGAAATCGCCGTAACGCGGCGATTATGCAACGAGAGGGAGATGCCGGTTGGGGTTTGGCGGAAGGAAAATCTGCCGAGTTATCGGCACATGCCGAGATATCGGCGGTTTACTTTGGCCGCGAGATGCCGAGGTTTTTCATGCGCGATTGCAGCGTGGTGCGCTTCATGCCGAGGCGCGCCGCCGCTCCGGTCGGCCCGCCGATCAGCCATTTCGTTTCGGCGAGCGCGCGGAGAATATGCTCGCGCTCGGCGGCTTCGAGAGTGGTCCCGTGATTCGACGAGGTCGCATGATTGGATGACGGCGCTGCCGTCGGCGCCAGCTTCAGCTCGGCGAGCGGAATGCTGAGCTCCGGGCCGGACGAGAGAATCGCGGCGCGCTCGATCAAGTTCTCGAGTTCCCGGATGTTTCCCGGCCAGGAATATCGCGCCAGGGTCTCCATCGCTTCGGCTGGAATCGAGACGATGTTTTTTTTCATCAGCCGGGCGTATTTTTGCGTGAAGTAGCGCACCAGTAGCTGAATGTCGCCGTCGCGGTCGCGCAGCGGCGGTATGCGGATCGGAAACACGTTCAAGCGGTAGTAAAGGTCGGCGCGGAAGCGCCGGTCTTCCACCATCTGCACGAGATCGGCGTTGGTCGCGGCGATGAGGCGAACGTCCACTTTCAACGTCTTGGCGCTTCCCAGGCGCTCGAACTCCTGCTCCTGAATCACGCGCAAAAGCTTGGGCTGCAGCTCGGGCGGAATGTCGCCGACTTCGTCGAGAAACAAGGTACCGTGGTGGGCGAGCTCGAAGCGTCCGATTTTTTGCGCGATTGCCCCCGTAAAAGCGCCGCGCTCGTGGCCGAAAAGCTCGCTTTCGAGGAGGCCGAGCGGAATCGCGGCGCAATTGACTTTGACGAAGGTATGGTCGCGCCGCGCGCTGTGATTATGGATCGCGCGCGCGATCACCTCTTTGCCCGTGCCGGTCTCGCCGAGGATGAGGACCGTCGAGTCGGTCGGCGCCACGGTTTCGACCTGCCGCAGCGCCTCTTTCAGCGACGCGCTGTCGCCGATGATCTCCTCGAAGTTGTGCTCGGTGCGGATCTCTTCCTGGAGATAAAGCGTCTGGTAGGCGAGCCGCTCTTTGACTTCCGTCACTTCGCGATGCTCGAGCGCGTTCTCGACCGCGATGGCCACTTGGATCGAGAGCTGCGTCAGGAAATCGACGTCATCCTGCGCGAAGGGCAGCGGCTCCTTGCGACCGAGCGCCAGCACGCCGAGCGCGCGGCCGCGGCTTAAGAGCGGCACCATGCAGACGTATTGGAAGCCGTCGGCGAGCAGCGGAGATTTGAGCGAGCGGTAGGGCTCGACGCCGTCGGCGATTTTTCCGCACCACGCCTTGCCTTCGCGAAAGACCTTGCCCGAGATCGACTGGCTCATCGGAACGGTGAATTCTTCGCGCAGCAAGCCGTTGCCGGCCGGCGGAGAATCGAGCGCGAAGATGCGCATGCGGTCGTTCGCGGCGTCGGGCAAAGTCACGCCGACCATGTCGCAGTCCATGACGCGGCGGATGCTCGCTGAGATAGCCCGCAAGACGGCGCGCAGGTCGAGGTTGGATACCATGTTGTTGTTGAGGTCGAGCAGCAGGCGCAAACGGTCGCGCTCGTGCTGCAGCTCGGCCTGCAGCCGCTCCGCGTCTTTGCGGCGGAGCGCATTGTCGACGGCCACGGCGACTTGTTTCGCCACCTGCTGGAGGAATTGGAGATCCCCGCAGTTGTAGTCGTTGTAGCGCTGGCTGCCGAAGATGATCGCGCCGAGACGGCGGTAGGGCGTCGTCAGCGGCACCACAGAGCATGACTTGATGTTGTGGCTGCTGAGCACCGCCGCCCCTTGGGGGGCGCGGATATCTTTATCGGTGTCGAAGACCACCAGAGACTCCTGCTCGCGCCAGGCGATTCCGCCGAGCGCCTGATCGACCGGCAGATCGACGAAAGGAATCTCGTGTTGCGGTTTGGAATCGCCGAGCGTTTCCAAAATATGGAGGCGCATGGTGTTGGTTGCGGGATTGTGTAAAACGAGCCCGATCGAGTCGAAGCTCACGACGCGCGGCAGACGAAGCGCGAGGTCGTGGAACAGCGACTGGAGATCGCCCTGGAGCGCGATCGACTCCGCCACCTCCAGGAGCGCCTGGTAACGCGCCGCGGTGGCTTCGGGCGTTTGCTCGCCGCAAGGCTGGGTTTCCATAAAACTTGAACGGTTCGAATATATCAAAGGAACGGCACAATCCAAACGGACGGAAAATTAAAATTCGTCGCGCCGCGGCTTGTAAAGACGAAAAAGCATGATAAGCCGGGAAAAGAAAAGGAGAAACTATGCTTCATACCCAAGCCTACGCGGCTCTTTCCGCCAAAAGCCTGCTGGCGCCGTTCCCGATCGAGCGCCGCGAGCCCGGCAGCCGTGAGGTCCTAATCGATATTCTCTTCTGCGGCGTCTGCCACTCCGATATTCACCAGGCGCGCGGCGAGTGGGCCGAGTCGATCTTCCCCATGGTGCCGGGACACGAGATCGTGGGCCGGGTCGTTCGCGCTGGCGCCGAGGTGAAAAAATGGCGGTCCGGCGACACCGTCGGCGTCGGCTGCTTCGTCGATTCGTGCCGCGAGTGCGAAGCGTGCAGGGCCGGCGAAGAGCAATACTGCGAGCGCGGCATGAGCCTCACGTACAACGGCTACGAGCAAGACAAGAAGACGCCCACTTACGGCGGCTATTCGACGCGCATTACCGTCAACGAGGATTATGTCCTCCGCATCCCCGACCGCATGCCGCTCGAGCGCGCGGCGCCGCTGCTCTGCGCCGGCATCACCACCTATTCGCCGCTCAATCACTGGAAGATCGCCGCAGGGCAGGAGGTCGGCATCGTCGGGCTGGGAGGCTTGGGGCACATGGGCGTCAAGCTCGCGAAGGCGATGGGGGCCAAGGTCGCCGTGCTCAGCCATTCGCCGTCGAAGCGCGACGATGCGCTCCGCCTCGGCGCCGACGATTTCATCGCCACCGGCGATGCTGGCGCCTTCCAGAAACATACGCGCCGCTTCGATTTCATCCTCGATACGGTCTCCGCGGTGCACGACTACAACGCCTACTTGAACCTGCTCGGCCGCGACGCGACGATGGTGCTGGTCGGGCTCCCCGGACCGTCGCCGGTCGACGCGACTCCGCTCGTCATGGAGCGCCGGCGCCTCGCCGGCTCGGCAATTGGCGGCATCCGCGAGACCCAGGAGATGCTCGATTTCTGCGCCGCGCGCGGGGTCGTCGCCGACGTGGAGATGATTTCCATCCAGCAGATTAACGAAGCCTTCGAGCGCACCGTCAGGGGCGACGTGCGCTACCGCTTCGTCATCGACAGCGCGAGCCTCGGGTCCGCCTGATCGCCGTGAGACAGTCCGGCAAGCTACGCCGCCGTTGACTCTTCCTGCTCCGGCAGGCAGACTTTATCGGATGATTGTGAGCGTCGGGGTGGATCTGATCGAGGTCGGCCGGATCAAGCGGGCGCTGGAGGACCTCAGTATCGGCAATAGATTTCGCGACCGGGTGTATACGGAAGGGGAGATCCGCTACTGCGACAGCCGCGGCGCCGGCAAATATCAGAGCTACGCCGGGCGCTTCGCCGCGAAAGAGGCGGCGATGAAGGCGCTCGGCACCGGCTGGGGCGCGAAGGCGAACTGGATCAATATCGAAGTCGTCCGGGCGCGCTCCGGACGTCCTGAGATCGCGCTCCACGGCCACACCGCGGAGTTCGCACGCGAGCTCGGCATCCGGCGGATGCTGGTCTCGATCACGCACACCGACGCCAACGCGCTTGCTTACGTTATCGCGCAGGACGACTAAGAGACGCGGGAGTCTTCCAGCACGCGTCGCTTCGCAGGCAGGACAAAAATCGCCGCCAGAGCCCAGATGCCCAACACCAGACCGGCTACAGTCCAAAGTACGCGGTTGCGCCCGCTCGAGCGGGCGATGAGGCCGCAGAGAATCGCGTCCAGGAGATGAACGAGCGCGGCGGTGCGCCACAGCATCACGCCGCTGAGGTCTGCATTGATGAAATAAAGTCCCGTGAAATAACCGAGAAGGGTATGAAGGCTCATCGGCCCTTGAGCTTCCTTTGGCCGCTTAATATACTCAGCCTCCGCTCAAATAGAAAGCAAGGCGATGGCCGTCAGAACGATTCGTTGGGACAATCATAATCGCGTCATCATGCTCGATCAGCGCCTCCTCCCCAATAAGGAGGTGTACCGTTCGTTCCGCGACTACGAAGGCGTCGCGCAGGCGATCCGCGACATGGTCGTGCGCGGCGCGCCGGCGATTGGCGTCGCCGCGGCGATGGGAGTGGCGCTCGGCGCGGTCGGGGTCAAGGGAAAAAATTTCGATCGCGAGATCGAGCGCATCTTTCGCACCATGGCGAAGACCCGGCCGACCGCGGTGAACCTTTTCTGGGCGCTCGACCGGATGCGTCGCATCTACGCGGAAAAGCGGAGCCAGGGGATCGAGGTCGTCAAGCAGATGCTCAAGAACGAGGCGCTCAAGATTTATCAGGAGGACATCGCCGCGAACCGCCAGCTCGGCAAGCACGGCGCCAAGCTATTGGGCGGCTGCTCGCGCATCATGACGCATTGCAACGCCGGTGCGCTCGCCACGGCGGGCTACGGCACGGCCCTCGGCGTCGTGCGCGCGCTCAAAGAAAGCGGCAACAACGTGGAAGTCCTCGCGAATGAGACCCGGCCGTTTTTGCAGGGCGCGCGGCTCACCGCCTGGGAGCTCAAGAAAGACAAGATTCCTGTAACTCTCGTCACCGACGGTATGACCGGTTATCTCATGCAGAAGAACAAGGTCGACGCGGTCGTGGTCGGCGCCGACCGCATCGCGGCGAACGGGGACGTCGCGAACAAGATCGGCACCTACCTCGTGGCCGTGCTGGCGAAGCGGCATAATATTCCGTTTTACGTCGCCGCGCCCACTTCCACGATCGACGTCAAATGCGCCACCGGCGCCGAGATCCCGATCGAGCAGCGCGACCCGCGCGAAGTCTCGCATATCTTCGGCCATGCGATCACGCCGCGCGGCGTGCGGGTGCTGAACCCCGCTTTCGACGTGACGCCGCACGATCTCATCGCGGCGATCATCACCGAAAAAGGCGTCATCACGCCGCCGTTCGCGCAGAATATGCGCTCTTATGTCCAGCACACGTAGCACCGAAGAGCTCGAGGCCTATTTCCACAACGCGGCCAAGCCGCGCTCGGAGTGGCGCGTCGGCACCGAGTATGAAAAGGTCGGCATCCGGCGCGAGAGCGGCAAAGCGATTCCCTACTCGGGGCCCGCGGGCGTCGAGGCGATCCTGAAGGGCCTTGTCGAGGAATACCGCTGGGAGCCCGTCGAGGAGGACGGGCATATCATCGCGCTGGTGCGCGGCCCGGCGCAGATCCACCTCGAGCCCGGCGGACAGATCGAGCTCTCCGGCGAGCCGTGCCGCGACATTCACTGCGCCCATGCGGAATTTACGCAGCATATCCGCGAGCTGCTCGAGATATCGTCGCGCATGGGCGTCGTTTTTCTGGGCCTCGGCATCCAGCCGGTGAGCCGGCTGGACGAGATCGAGTGGGTGCCGAAGCGGCGCTACCGCATCATGGGTCCTTACATGCCGAAAGTCGGGACGCTGGGCCAGCGCATGATGAAGCAGACGGCGACCGTGCAGGCGAATATCGATTACAGCGACGAAAAGGATGCGATGGCGAAGTTCCGTACGGCGATGGGTCTGGCGCCGCTTTTGACCGCGATCTTCGCCAACTCGCCGATCGCCGACGGAGAGCTCACCGGCTACAAGAGCTTTCGCGGCCACATCTGGACCGACACCGACAAGGCGCGCGCCGGAATGTTGCGCTTCGCCTTCGATCCCGCCGTGTCGTTCGCGCATTACGTCGAGTATGCGCTCGACGTGCCGATGTACTTCATCAAGCGCGGCGACGATTACATCGACTTCACCGGGATCACCTTCCGCGAGTTTTGGAACGCCGGCCATCAGGGACATCGCGCGACGATCGAGGATTGGGACCTTCACTTGACGACGCTGTTTCCGGAAGTGAGGATCAAGCGCTACATGGAGGCGCGCTCGGCGGACAGCCAGCCGCCGGAGCTGATGCCGGCGCTGCCCGCGCTGATCAAGGGATTTCTCTACGAGCGCGACTGCAACGACGCCGCGTGGGACCTCGTCAAGGGTTGGTCGTGGGACGAGCGGATGGAATTCTACCATGACTCGCACCGCTACGCGCTCGCGGCCCGCGCGCGCCGATTCGCCGCCGCCGATCTGGCGAAAGAATTGCTCGCGATCGCCTGGGAAGGTCTCAAGCGCCACGCGGCGCTGAACGACGTCGGCGACGACGAGACGGTCTATCTAAAGCCGCTGCGCGATCTCGTCGACCAAGGCAAATGCCCCGCCGATCTCATTTTGGAAAAATGGGAAGGCGAGCTCCATCACGACCCGAAGAAGCTCATCGACTACAGCGCCTACCGCCTGCCCTGAATCTCCGCCGCGATCTTCTTGCTCTGCATGCCGATCAAGTCGGCGAGCTCGTCCTCGCTCGCGCCGGAAAAGCCGGTGAGCGCGCGCTTCTTGAGCTTGCGGATGCGCCGGTGGCTTTCCTCGACGTTGTTGACGAGGTCCGTGTCGCCTTCGGCCGCGCGGCAGAGCGAATCGAGCGCCGCGGCGGCCCGGTTCCTGTCGTGGCAGAAGAGCAGCTCGTCGACGCCCGCAGCGACGGCGAGCGCGGCGGATTCCTCCGCCGAATATCGCGCGCTCACCGCCTTCATCTCCAGATCGTCGCTGAAGACGACGCCGTCGTAGCGCAGCTCGCCGCGCAGCAGCTCGCCGATGATCTTGGTCGAGAGCGTCGCCGGGTAGCCGCGATCGAGCGCCGGATAGACGACGTGCGCCGTCATCACCGTCTCGACGCGCTTGCCGCACGCCAGAACGAACGGCACGAGCTCGACCGCGCGAAGATCGTCGATTTCCTTATCGACGAAGGGAAGCTCGACGTGCGAATCCTTATCGGTGGCGCCATGGCCCGGGAAATGTTTCACGCAGGGGATGACGCCCCCTTCGCGCAGTCCGCGCGCAACCTCCCAGCCGAGCTCGAAGACCTCGTTGGGATCGGCGCTGAGCGCGCGGTCGCCGATGACGGGGTTTTTCGGATTCGAGCCGACGTCGAAGACCGGCGCGAAATTCAAGTTGACGCCGACGGCTCTGAGCTCTGCCGCCATCGCGAGGCCGGCGCGGTACGCGAGGTCCGGGTCGCGTGCGCGCCCGAGCGCCGCGGCGGACGGGAAGTGGGTGAACGGCGGTGGCAGGCGATGGACCCGACCGCCCTCCTGATCGATCGCGATGAACGGCGGCAGCTCCCCTTTGGTCTGCCAGAGCGAGCGGCACAGCGAGAGTATCTGCGCCGGCTCCTTCAAATTGTGCGCGAAGAGAATAAAGCCGCCGACGGGGTAGTCCTTGAAAAAACTTTGCTCTTCGGGCGTCAGCGCCTCTCCCTCGACGCCCACGATGATCATCTGGCCGATTTTTTCCCTGAGCGGCGGCATCGCTATTTTATAGCACAAGAGAAAAAAACTTTTGCCATCGGCGCGCGTTTTTCGTTCCCTAAGACGGCTGCGTTCCCTCCCTCCGGCGCGCGAGCACGCTGTGGTGCCGGCCGTAGCCGAAATAGATCACGAGGCCGAGCGCGAGCCAGACGAAAAGCCTGAGCCAGTTTTCCGCCGGCAGCGAAAACATCAACACGAGGCAGAGCCCGATGCCGAGCAGCGGCACCGCCGGCACGAGCGGGCAGCGAAACGGCCGCGGCGCGTCGGGCTGCCTTTTTCGCATGATGAGCACGGCGGCGCAGACGATCACGAAGGCGAGCAGCGTGCCGATGTTGACGAGCTCGGCGAGGATGCGGAGCGGGATCAGCGCGGCGGCGAGCGCGACGACGACGCCGGTGAGCATCGTCGACTTCCACGGCGTGCGAAAGCGAGGGTGCACGGCGCCGAAGAGGGCCGGCGGCACCAGGCCGTCGCGCGCCATGGCGAGAAAAACGCGCGGCTGGCTCAGCATCAAGACGAGCAGCACCGAGGTAATGCCGGCGAGCGCGCCGAGCGAGATCAAAAACTGCGCCCAAGGAAGCCCCGCCTGGCGAAACGCGTCGGAGACCGGCGCGTCGATGTTGATCTTGTCGTACGGCACCATCCCGGTGACCACCGCCGAGACGCCTATGTAGAGCACCGTGCATATCAGGAGCGACGCCATGATGCCGATCGGCACGTCGCGCTGCGGGTTGCGCGCCTCCTCGGCGTGCGTCGAGACCGAGTCGAAGCCGATATAGGCGAAAAAGATCATCGCCGCGCCGGCGAGCACGCCGAGCGGCTCGCCGCCCGCTCCGCTCTGGCCGAAAATCGTCTTGCCGAAAAAGCTCACGCCCGTGTAGCCGTAGGGCGCGAAGGGCTTCCAGTTGTTCGGGTCGATGTAAAACGATCCCACGGCGATAACGAAGAGCACGATCGCGACCTTGACCGCGACGATGATCGAATTCAGCCCGGCGCTCTCGCGGATGCCGACAATCAGAATCGCGGTGACGAACGCCGCGACGACGATCGCGGGAAAATCGAGCGCTGTGCCGGTCGCGACGATCGCGCCGCTGCTCGGCTGAAAGTCGAACGGCGCGTTGGTGAGAGCGCGCGGCAGGTTGAGCCCGAAGATGCCGAGGAAGTCTTGAAAGTAATGCGACCAGCCGTGCGCCACGGTCGCGGCGGCGATCGTGTATTCGAGCACGAGATCCCAGCCGATGATCCAGGCGAACAGCTCGCCCAGGGTGGCATAGGCATAGGTGTAGGCGGAGCCCGCGACCGGCACCATCGAGGCGAACTCGGCGTAGCAGAGCGCCGCCAGCACGCAGGCCGCGCCGGCGATGACGAACGAGAGCGTGAGCGCGGGGCCGGCTTTGTCGTGGGCGGCGATGCCGGTGAGCACGAAGATGCCCGTGCCGATGATGCAGCCGACGCCGAGGCTCGTCAGCTCGATCGGTCCGAGCACGCGCCGCAGCCGATTTTCGCCGGCCATCTCCTCGAGCAGCAGCGACAGGGGCTTGGTGGCGAAGAGATGCTTCATCGTGCATTTTTCCCTATCCGAAGACGGCGCGAATGTCCACGAGTAAAACTGGACAACGTTTCTCCCTTTGTGTAGATTCACGGCCGGATGGCGGCGAAGAAATATATCGTGGTCGAGGGGCCGATCGGCGTCGGAAAATCGAGCCTCGCGAAGCTCCTCGCCGCGGAATTTCAGGCGCGGACGCTCTTCGAGAGCGTGGAGGAGAATCCCTTTCTCGCCAAGTTTTACCAGGACCGCGACACCTACGGGTTCCAGAACCAGCTCTTTTTTCTCCTCAACCGCTACCGGCAGCAGCGCGAGCTCGTGCAGCCCGATCTTTTCTCGCAGGCGACCGTCGCCGACTATCTTTTCGCCAAGGACAAGATCTTCGCGTCGCTGACGCTCAGCGCCGAAGAGCTCGCGCTCTATCAGCAGATTTATCAGCTGCTCGACACGCGCCTCCCCAAGCCCGACCTGGTCGTCTACCTCCAGGCGCGCCCCGATATCCTTTACAAACGCTTGAAAAAGAGGGATAAAAGCTACGAGAGAAGCGTGACGCTGGAATACCTCACCGAGGTGGCTCAGGCGTACAGCCAGTTCTTTTTCCATTACGACGAGAGCCCGCTTCTGGTGGTGAACACATCCGAGATCGATTTCGTCGCGAGCAGCCGCGATCTGGCTGACTTGGTCCGAGAAATCAACAACATGGGTTCCGGCACGCAGCATTATATACCGCTTGGATCCAGGTAATCTGGACCGAGACGGAGCCAGGAGAAGACGGCATATAAGTCGGCGGCGGGCAGCGGCTCGCCGCGCCTCGATTGCCGGATCAATGGCCTTCCGCCCGGTCGGAAGGCTTTTTTATTTTGGAGGGCCGATGGCGCCGAAGGTCACCGTGCCGGAGATCGTCATGATGAAGCGCGCGGGTCAGAAGATCACCGCGCTTACCGCCTACGACTATTCATTCGCGCGCATCCTGGACGAGGCCGGCGTCGACATCCTGCTCGTCGGCGATTCGCTGGGCTCGGTGATCCAGGGGCAGGAGAGCACGCTGCCCGTGACGCTGGAGGAGATGCTCTACCACACGCGCATCGCGGCGCGCGGGCGCAAACGCGCGCTGCTCGTCGGCGACATGCCGTTTCTCTCGTACCAGGTGAGCGTCGAGGAGGCGAAGCGCAACGCCGGCAGATTCTTGAGCGAAGCCGGCGCCGAGGCGATCAAGGTCGAGGGCGGCGTCGAGATCCGCGACACGATCAAGGCGATCGTCGAGGTCGGCATCCCCGTCATGGGACACGTCGGGCTCACGCCCCAGTCGATCCACCGCTTCGGCGGCTACAAGGTCCAGGGCAAGGAAAAAAAGGCGGCCGAGCGGATCGTGCGCGACGCCGTCGCGGTCGAGGAGGCCGGCGCGTTTTCCGTCGTGCTCGAAGGCGTGCCGCTCGACCTCGCGCGCGAGATCACGCAGCGCCTTACGATCCCGACGATCGGCATCGGCGCCGGCGTCGAGTGCGACGGCCAGGTGCTCGTCGTGCACGACATGCTGGGGCTCTTCGACGCGTACCAGCCGAAGTTCGTCAAGCGCTATGCCGATCTCAAGGGCGTCATGATCGATGCGGTCAAGCGTTATGTCGCGGAGGTCAAAGACGGAAGCTTTCCGGACGAGGAACATTCGTTCCATTAAAATCGGACGCTGCGCGTCCGGAGTTTCTAGTTTCAAGTTTCTGGTTTCTAGTTAACCTGTGAAACCTGAAACTTAAACAGAGGTCGCACGATGAGGAGGCGATTTATGATTCTTCACGAACAGCACCGGCGGGCGCGTCCGCTGATTATTCACGAGGAAGAGCGCCTGCGGTCGGTCCGCTCGATGCGCATCATCGAGAGCGTGCGCGACATGCGCGCGTGGAGCGAGGCGGAGCGGCGCGCCGGAAGGCGCATCGTCCTCGTGCCGACGATGGGCGCGCTCCACGAGGGCCACTTGAGCCTGGTGCGCGACGCGCGCAAGCGCGGCGACCGCGTCGTGGTCTCGCTCTTCGTCAATCCCGCGCAGTTCGGGCCGAATGAGGATTTTTCCGCGTATCCGCGCGACCTCGCGCGCGACCGCGATCTTTTGGAGAAGGAAAACGTCGATGTGCTGTTTCATCCGTCGGCGGCAGAAGTGTATCCCGACGGCTACCAGACGTGCATCGACGTCGAGCGGCTGGCGCCGCGTCTCTGCGGCGAGTCCCGCCCCGACCACTTTCGCGGCGTCGCGACGGTGGTCGCCAAGCTCTTCAACATGGTGCGGCCGCACGCGGCGATCTTCGGCGCGAAGGATTATCAGCAGCTTCAGGTGATCCGTCGCATGGCGGCGGATTTGAATTGCGACGTCCAGATCGTAAGCCATCCGATCGTGCGCGACCGCGACGGCCTCGCGCTGAGCTCGCGGAACGCTTACCTGAGCGAGCGCGAGCGCGCCGCCGCGCTGGCGCTTTTCCGCGCGCTGAAGCTCGCGGAGTCATTGGTAGCGAAAGGGGAGCGCGATGCCGGGCGCATCATCGCCGCGGCGCGCAAAGTGATCGACGGCGAGCCGCTGGCGCGCATCGAGTACGTCAGGCTCTGCCATCCTGAAACGCTGGAAGACATCGCGCGGGTCGAGCGCGCAGCGCTGCTCGCTCTCGCCGTGCACATCGGGCGGGCGCGTTTGATTGACAATGCGGTGCTGAGGACGTAGGAAAAACCGATACGCGGTTGACAAGTATAACTTGTCAGCCTAACTATGAAAAATCCGCCGCATCCCGGACTATCGGTTCGTTACGATTGCCTTGATCCGCTCAGCCTTTCAGTCACGCAAGGCGCGAAAATCCTCGGTGTTACGAGGCAAGCGCTCAACAACCTGGTGAACGGCAAGGCGGCGATTTCCCCGGAAATGGCGATTCGGCTGGACAAAGCCTTTGGCGGCGGCGCTGAGACGTGGCTCCGGCTGCAGGCGGCCTACGACCTGGCTCAGGCCGCAAAGCGGGCGTACAAAATCAAGGTCCGCCGGGTCGCCTAATCTTTTAAATCACAGACGTAAGGCCTGTTAAAAATGACCAGCCTCAAAGAAAATCTCCGGCGCTATTTCTTCGCCGGCCTGCTGGTGCTGCTGCCGCTCGTCATCACGCTCTGGCTGCTGGGCTGGATCATCAGCCTGATGGACGGGCTGCTCGACATCCTGCCGGCCGCGCTCCGTCCTTCGACCTATGTGCCGATCCCCGGCCTCGGTGCGATCATCACGCTATCGCTCATCGTCTTTTTGGGTTTTCTCGCGACCAGCGTCTTGACGCGGCGCGCGCTCGCGGTGTGGGACGGCTTTCTGATCCGCATCCCGATCTTCCGCGGCGTCTACACCGCCGTGCAAAAGCTCGTCGAGAACATCTTCAGCCGGGAGCCCGGCGACCGCAGGGTCGTGCTCGTCGAATATCCGCGCAAGGGGATTTTCACCGTCGGCTTCGCGACCGGATACGCCACCGGCGAGTTGGCGCGATTTTCGGAAGAGCGCCTCGTCAACGTCTTCGTCCCGACCACGCCGAACCCGACCGCCGGTTTTTATCTGCTCGTCCCCGAGCGCGAGGTCGTGACGCTGCAAATGACGCCCGAAGAGGCGTTCAAGCTGATCGTCTCCGGCGGCATGCTTAGTCCCGAAGAGAAAGCCGCGATCGTCGCGCCGAAATAAAGTATCGCCATGGAGGTAACGGCATCGGCCCGTTGCGCCAAAGAAGCGCGTCAATCCGAAGAGCCGCCGCAGCTGAAGATCACGGTGCGCAAGGGGAGGAGGGAGCGCGGGCTCAGCCCCGGCCAAACCCATCGCGCGGCTATGCCTTCGAGTAGTCGGAGGTCAGCCAGCGCTCCGGCTGCATGCGAAAAATCACGTTGTCGGCAAGCTCGTTGCGCATCTGCTCGATGAAACGGTCGCCGCCCTCTTTGCCCAGATAGCGGCGCGCGATCGGGCGCATGTCGCGCTCGATATCCGCCGGCTCCATCGACACAATGGGGCCTTCCACGCTGACGTACCTGTACGGCGGCGTTTCGACCTGTACGCAGAAACTGAATCTGCCGGCGCGCGCGAGCAGCTTTCCCTTGCGCGACGCTCTGCCGGTCCCGACCCGCAGATCGCCTCCGGGCCGATAGTCGTACCAGATCGGCACCGCGAGCGGACCGCGGCCTTCCTCCGGGATGCTGATGACGCCGACGTGAACATCGGCCAAAAACGCCTCGCGTTCCTGCTTCGACATGACGAGCGACATGTTAACCTCCGTAGAGATTGCGGATTGGAAGATTCGGCGTGAGGCAACTGCTTGAGACGTAGCAGGCGAGACGGGGATGTCAATGCGTCGAGAGGGAGGATGGCGGAGGCAAAGCCCGAGGTTTACCTCAACAGCGGCCCGGAATTTTCCTATGACGGGCCGTGCCGGTTGAAGATTAACATCGGGGAGATTTCGGGGAAGATTTCTGGGTCACTCATGAAAAGCGTGTCAAGCGAACGCACCTCTTCTTTTCCGGTCTTCTGCCGGTGGTGTCACCAGAGCCTATCGGTCTCAAACGACCAGACGGTCAGTCACTCATCCGTGCTCTACGGCACATTGTTGAATTCGACTCTGGTCTCCTAATCAGGCACTTGGGTCTTCGGCTTACGCCGAGACCATGACCCCAGGAGGATGACCAGACACTTCGCTGCGCTTCTTGCTCCACGCCTTGGCGATGATTCTCTGGCGCGGGTTGCGTCCGCGAAACGGTTCGTTGTTCTTGAGCATCGCATAGACCACAGTCAGCAGTTTGCGCGCGACGGCGACCTTCGCCGTCGCAACCCCGCGGCGCCGCGCGACTCTGCGGTAGAGCTTCTGAAACGACGCGTCCCCATTGGCGGCATGAACGCTGATCTCCACACAGATCCATCTCAGCCAGCGCGAGCCTTGCTTGGTGATCCTGCCGTGGAAAGACTTGCTGCCGGAGCTGTAGATGCTCGGCACCAGGCCGGCATACGAACATAAATGCTTGGCGCTCGGGAACCGCTCGACTTCGCCGATCTCGCTCAAGATCAAAAGCGCCGAGTAGTAGCTGATGCCGGGGACCGTCATGAGAAGCTGCGCTTGGGGACTCTCCTGCACGAGCCGCTCGATCGTCTCGGTGATCTCTTCGATCAGAGAGGTCATGACCTCGGCCAGACGCACATAGCCGTCGAGTTCCTGGCGATAGCAGGGACGCAGCGGAAGAGTTTTAAGCCACTGCTGCGACTTCTTCCCGAGCACGTTGCTCCAGCCGCACTCGACGGCGTTTTTCGTCAGCACCGCGTGGATCTTATTCTTGAGCCCGGTTCTCAGCGCCACGACCGACGCGCGGTAGCGCAAGAGCTCGCGCGCGTCTCTGACTTCCCGCGGAGGAATGTAGGCTTTAGGAATCCCGTCCAGCCGCAGAAGCTCCGCGAGTGTGGTTGCGTCGATGGTGTCGGTTTTGATCCGCGCCTCGGCGATGGCTCGCGTCTTTAGCGGATGCGCCAGCATCACCTGTGGCGTATACTTCTCGATCGTCTCGTAAAGAAACATCCAGTTCCCTGACGCTTCAACGACCACTTGGCTCTTGCGGTCCTGCTTGCTGAAGTAGTTCTCCAGCGCCGCTTGCGTTACGGCCAGCGTCGCCCGCCCGGTCACTTTGCCCTGGCGGTCTTTCTTGACCACGACGGCCTTGCGCTTTCCGAGGTCAACTCCTATATACTCTTTCACGCTGCACCTCCTTTTGGGTTTAGGCGACTCCTCGCAGAGTCAGCCTCTATGTTGGTCGTCACAGACCGTATACACCCAAATCAGAGGTGCAGCTTTTCATTTAATCAGGTCTTGCAATCACACATTGCTACTCCCCCGCAAATCGCGCCCGCTCGCCGCTGCAACTCGGTCCTCTGCTACGCCGCCCGTCAGATCCGAGGTTGTCGGAAAGACTGATCGGCGGACTCAGAGGCTCTGGATCACAGCCATGATATTTCCTTCCGTGTCCTTGAACCATGCGGCCTTGGCGCCGCCGCCGGTCGCGATGCCTTTCTCGTCCACGCCGGGCAGGTCGTACTTCTCGAACTTCACGCCGCGCGCCGTCAACTCCGAGACCTCCCGTTCTATGTCCTCGACTTGCCAGAACGCCTGGCTCGCCTGGGAGGTGCCTGCGTTCGGTGTCGGATACAGGAAGCACGCGGTGCCCAGGCCAAACTCGTAGACAACGCCGCCTGCCGTCTCCTGCTTCGGCTTGAAGCCCAACGTCTCCTCATAGAACTTGCGCGCCCGGGCAACATTTTTCGCCGGGATATACGAATACATCGGAGCGTTTTGCAGCATGGTACCCTCCTCGGGGACGGTTCGCCCTGTCCCTAACAAGTTGTCGAATAGGCGCTGTGGAAATCGACAGTGGAAGCCGCTCTCTATAAATTATTTAAGCTTAAACCGAAGCCTTGCGATAGAGGGCCTGTGGGGAGAAAAAGGGGTTCCGCAAACCGCACCCCGCTCGCCTTTAATCAGGTCTTGAATCTTGAACTCGTGCGGTAACCGAAAACCAGCAGCAACTATCGCCAACGG
>Ga0075433_10000474_pt1 | contig 26163 bp, 28 predicted proteins | sample RhiMethybrSRZTD2_FD_75299 | JGI IMG/M metagenome (GOLD analysis project Ga0075433, IMG submission 75299) | Populus rhizosphere microbial communities from Tennessee, USA - Rhizosphere MetaG P. TD hybrid SRZTD2 | ecosystem: Host-associated > Plants > Roots > Rhizosphere > Soil | place: USA... | reverse complement strand
GGCGCCAGGAAGGCTGATGGCGTTCGCCGGCCGGCACGTCGTCCTCGGCGTGTCGGGCGGGATCGCGTGCTACAAGAGCTGCACGCTCGCCCGGCGGCTCACCGAGGCCGGAGCGACGGTGGACACGGTGCTCACCGCGTCCGCCGCCGAGTTCGTGCGGCCGGTTGCGTTCGAGGCGCTCACCGGGCGCCCGGTCCTCACCTCCCTGTGGGAGCGGGACCGGGCGCTCGCGCACATCGGGCTCGCGCGCGAGCCGGACCTCGTGATCGTCGCGCCGGCCACCGCAAACCTGCTGGCCCGTGCCGCGATGGGCGTCGCCGACGACCTCCTCACCGCATCACTGCTCGCCCGGACCGGGCCGGTGCTCGCTGCACCGGCGATGAACGATGCCATGTACGCCCATCCCGCGACGCGCGCCAACATCAAGACGCTCGCCGCGCGCGGCTGGCACTTCGTGGGTCCCGAGACGGGCCCGCTCGCCGAAGGACCGAGCGAGCGTCCGGGCCGGATGAGCGAGCCTGAAGCGATCCTCGCCGTGGCGGAGCGGCTGCTCGAGCAGCGCGCGCCGTGGCAGGGAAAGAGCGTCGTCGTCACCGCCGGACCCACCCGCGAGCATCTCGACCCCGTGCGGGTGGTCACCAACCCCTCGAGCGGCCGCATGGGCTACGCGCTCGCGGAGGCCGCCTACGCCCGCGGCGCGGATGTCGTCCTGGTCTCGGGACCGAGTGACCTGCCGCTGCCGTTCGGCGTGACCGCCCATCGCGTCGAGACCACGGCCGAGATGCAGCGCGCGGCGCAGGCGCTCGTGAAGCGCGCCGCCGTCCTGATCATGGCCGCGGCCCCGGCGGACTATCGGCCGGCTGCGCCGGGCACCGCCAAGCGGCCTCGTGCCAACGGGGCGCTCACGGTCGAGCTCGAGGCGACGCCCGACATCCTCGGCTCGCTTACGCCGCCGCAGGGGTGCGTGGTCGTGGGGTTCGCGCTCGAGACCGGCGGGGACGGCGTTGCCAAGGCCCGCAAGAAGTTGCAAGATAAAGCGCTCGATTTCGTGGTTTTGAATGACGCGCTCGAGCCCGGCGCGGGATTCGAAGTGAGCACGAATCGCGTCACGATCATCGGGAAGGGCGGGGAGCCGATGGAGCTCCCGCTGCTTCCCAAGCGCGACGTGGCGGAACGAATCCTCGACGCGGTGGAACGAGCTCTGACGTGAGCGACGGGCGCGAACTGGCACGACAGTTTCTCGAACAGCAGCGGGACTTGGGGGGAAGTCCGGTGATACTGCCGGATGGTCCCACCCCGGGCTTGCGCCCGGGGTCAGTTGAGTCACCGAGTCAATCGGCCGCGCTGACCCCGGGCGCCAGCCCGGGGAACACGAAAAGAAAACCCGCTGGGGACCCTTCCGATCTTCCCCCTCCCGGGCTCTCCTACGATCCCCCCGGGGGCGACCTGTTCTCCAACGACCCGGTGCCGCAGGCGGTCTCGCTCGAGGCGATCGCACAGCTCGTGGCGGGCTGCACCAAGTGCCGGCTGTGCGAGGGCCGCCGCCACACCGTTCCCGGAGAAGGGGCGGCGGACGCCCGGTTGGTGGTGGTGGGCGAAGGGCCGGGGCGGGTGGAAGACGAAACCGGACGGCCGTTCGTGGGGCCGGCGGGCGAGCTGCTCACCAAGATCCTCGGTGCGATCGAGCTGCCGCGCGAGCGGGTCTTCATCTGCAACGTGGTCAAATGCCGGCCGCCGGAAAACCGCCTGCCGCAGTTCGACGAGATCGCCGCGTGCGTGCCATACCTGTTCCGCCAGATCGACATCGTCAAACCGAGTGTGATTCTCGCGATGGGCGGGACGGCCGCACAGACCTTGCTCAACACCAAGCAGTCGCTGGGAGCGCTGCGGAACCTCGTGCACCGATTCCGCGGTATTCCCTTGATCGTGACCTATCATCCGGCAGCCCTGCTCCGCAACCCGAACTGGAAGAAACCGACCTGGGATGACGTCCGCATCGCCCGCCGTCTCATCGGCTGAGCGCTCGCCTTCCGAGTTTACGGGCCGCCAGACTCCGTGGAGCAACGAAGCGGAGCAGGCGGTGCTGGGCGCCATGCTGCTCGACCAGGACGCGGCCCTCAAGGCCGCCGAGCTGCTGGACGACACGATGTTCTACCGCGAGGGGCATCGGCTGCTGTTCCGTTCGATGATCGCCCTCACGGAGCGGGGCGACGTGATCGATCCCGTCACGCTGCGCGACGAGCTGCTGCGACGCGGGGACCTGGATCGCGCCGGGGGCATGGAGTACCTCGGGGGCCTCATCGACGTGGTCCCCACCGCTGCGAACGTCGAGTATCACGCCAAGATCGTGCGCGACAAGGCGGTGCTGCGGCGTCTGATCGAGGCGGCCACAGCGATCATCCAGGACGCCTACGAGGGCCGCTCCACCTCGATCGAGGTGCTCGACAACGCCGAGCACCGCGTGTTCCAGGTCGCGCAGTTCCGGCGCGCCGAGGAGTTCGTCCGGCTGAAGGAGCTGATCTGGCCGACGATGGAGCGCATCGAGCAGCTGCACACGAGCCAGGGCGCACTCACCGGCGTGGCCACCGGGTTCACCGACCTGGACCGGCTGACCGCCGGGTTCCAGCGCGGGGACCTGGTGATCGTCGCAGCGCGGCCGTCGATGGGGAAGACGGCGCTGGCGCTCAACGTCGTGCAGCACGCCGCCATCGAGCACAACGTGGGGATCGCGGTCTTCTCGCTCGAGATGTCGAAGGAGCAGCTGGTGCAGCGGCTGCTCTGCTCCGAGGGCCTGGTGGATGCGCAGCGACTACGCCGCGGCCAGCTGCGCGACGACGACTACCCGAAGCTCGCCCGCGCGGCCGGGCTCTTGGGCACGGCGCCGATCTGGATCGACGACTCGGCGATGCTCTCGCCCCTCGCCATGCGCTCCAAGGCGCGCCGCCTCAAGGCGGAGCACGACATCGGCCTGGTGGTGGTCGATTACCTGCAGATGATGCAGGGCCCCACCGACTCCGAGAGCCGGCAACAGGAAATCTCCTTCATTTCCCGCTCGCTCAAGGCCCTGGCCAAAGAGCTGGACGTGCCCGTGGTCGCCCTGTCGCAGCTGTCCCGCGCGCCCGAGCAGCGTGGCGGGGAGCACCGGCGCCCCCAGCTCTCCGACCTGCGGGAGTCGGGAGCGATCGAGCAGGACGCCGACGTGGTGTGCTTCATCTATCGCCAGGAGTTCTACGACGGCCCGACGGACCCCAAGACGAACGACAGCATCGAGGGGATCGCGGAGCTGATCGTGGGCAAGCAGCGCAACGGCCCCACCGGTACCGTCAAGCTGTTCTTCAAGAAGGAATACACGCGCTTCGACAACTACACGCCACGTCAATCACCCGCCGAGGCCGCCCGTGGCTAAGGGCGGCTCGGTGTTCCGCTGCACCGACTGCGGCGCGGACCAGCCAAAATGGGGTGGACGCTGCGAAGCGTGCGGGGCGTGGAATACGTTGGTCGAAGAGCCGGTCGGGCGGACGGGGGGACGGGCGGACAGAAAGCACGCCGCTCCGTCCGGCAGTCCGCCCGTCCGGCTGTCCGCCGTGGGAGCGGCGGGGTTCGAGCGGTGGCAGACGGGCCTGCGCGAGTTCGACTTCGTCTTGGGCGGCGGCATCGTGCCGGGATCCGTGGTGCTCGTGGGCGGCGAGCCCGGCATCGGGAAATCGACCCTGCTGTTGCAGTGCGCCGCGCGGCTCGAGCAGGCGGGCGTTCCCACCCTGTACGTATCGGGGGAAGAGTCGCCAGACCAGATCCGGTTGCGGGCCGAGCGGCTGACGGTCGACGCCCGCGCGGTCCACGTGCTGGGCGAGACGCGGCTCGAGGCGATCACCTATCACGCCCACGCGCTGGGCGCCCGCGTCGTGTTCGTCGACTCGATCCAGACCACCTACACCGACGAGCTCGAAGGCGCGCCGGGCAACGTGGGCCAGGTGCGGGAGTGCGCGGCCCGGCTCATGCGCTTCGCGAAGGAGGCAGGGCCCGCCGTGCTGCTGGTCGGGCACGTAACCAAGGGCGGCGGCATCGCCGGCCCCAAGACGCTCGAGCACATCGTGGATACGGTCCTCTACTTCGAGGGCGAGAGCACGCTCGATCACCGCATCCTGCGCGCGGTGAAGAACCGCTTCGGCTCCGTGGACGAGATCGGTGTGTTCGCAATGACGGGGGCCGGCCTCGAGCCCGTGGCGGACCCGGCGGCGGCGTTCCTCGCGGGACGTACCACGGGTGTCTCGGGCTCGGCAGTGACCGCCCTGATGGAAGGAACGCGCCCGCTGCTGGTCGAGATCCAGGCACTGGCGGCCAAGAGCGGTTTCGGCACTCCGCAGCGGGTCGCCACGGGACTCGACCATCGCCGTCTGGCGGTGCTGCTCGCCGTGCTCGAGCGCCGCGGCGGCCTGCCGTTCGGCGAGCGCGACGTATTCGTCAACGTGACTGGTGGCGTGCGGCTGATCGAGCCCTCGACCGATCTCGCGGTCGTGGCGGCGTTGGTCTCGAGCGTGCACGACCGGCCGCTCCCGGCGGACGCCGTGTTCCTGGGCGAAGTGGGCCTGGGCGGCGAGATCCGCCCAGTGGCCGGCGTGGAGCGGCGACTCAGCGAAGCGGCGCGTCAGGGATTTCGCCGCGTCTTCCTGTCCGCCCGCTCGCGAGTGACGCTGCCCGGACTGGATCTGGTCGGCATGGACGGCATCGGTGAGCTCGCCCGGCGACTCGCGGCCTGACGCGGGCGTTGTGGTCGTGGCGGCGGGCGCCGGGGTGCGTGCCGGCCCCGGCGAGCCGAAGCAGTTCCGGCCGATCCTCGGCGTCCCGATGCTGCTGCGCGCGCTGCGGCCCTTCACCTCACACCCCGACGTGGGGCAGGTGGTGGTGGTGGTGCCCGCCGGATTCGAAGCGCGACCTCCCGAATGGCTGGGCAAGCTGGTGGGCGAGCGGCTGGGGCTCGTCGCCGGAGGTGCCACGCGGGCCCAGTCAGTCCGAGCCGGCCTCGGGGCGCTGCCACCGCACGCCGTCGTGGTGCTGGTGCACGACGCCGCCCGCCCGTTCGTGACCCGCGAGACAATCGACGGGGTCCTCGCCAAGGCGCGCTCCGGAATTGGCGCCGTCGCGGCCATTCCGGTCAGCGATACGGTCAAAGACGTCGAGCACAACCGGATCACAAGAACCGTCACGCGCGAGCGTTTGTGGCGGGCGCAAACGCCGCAGGGGTTCCCGCGCGTGATGATCGAGCGAGCGTACGCGGGGCTCGCGAACGGCGACGCAGCGCCGACCGACGACGCCGAGCTGTGCGAGCGTGCGGGCTTCCCCGTGGAGGTCGTCCCCGATTCGCCGTACAATCTCAAGGTCACAACCGCCGACGATTTCCGGGTCGCCGAGGCGCTGGCGCGTGAGCTGCGGTGACCGGCGTGCCAGTCCCATTCCGGACGGACGAGGACGTGACGGCGGCGCTCCCCCAGGCCGTCGCGCATCTCCGCGGCGGCGGGCTGATCGCCTATCCGACGGAAACGGTCTATGGCCTGGGCTCGCGGGCGCAGGTGCCGGACGTGCAAGCGGTGGCGCGCCTCAAGGGCCGGCGGCCCGACAAGCCGTTCCTGCTGCTGGTCGCCGACCAGGACATGGCGGAAGCGCAGGGCCTCGCCTTCACGGCGTCGGCGACCGCGCTGGCGCGGGCCTTCTGGCCGGGCCCACTCACGCTGGTCCTGCCGGGGGGTAGCGCCCGGTTGCCGGACGTGCTGCGGGGCCCGGAAGGCGGGATCGCCGTCCGCTGGACCTCCCATCGCGGCATGGCCAGGTTGGTGCGAGCGCTGGGGGAGCCGGTGACGTCCACTTCGGCTAACTTGCCGGGGAGTCCGCCGGCGCCGGGCGCCGCAGCCATTATCCGGGACTTCGCGCCGGCGGTCGAGGCGGGGACGTTGCTCGTGCTGGACGGCGGCGTCCTGGGGAACTCGCCTCCGTCGACACTGGTTGATTGCACGCAGCCGACGCCCCGCCTCATCCGGGAAGGGGCGTTGACGCTCGCCGACCTGCGACGCGCCGCCGGACGGCTCGCCCCGTGACCGAGGGACCGAACACGAAACGCATTCTCCTGGTTTGCACCGGCAACATTTGCCGCAGCCCGCTCGCGGCGTCGCTGCTCGAGCGCGCCCTGGGTGAGCGCGGGATCGAGGGAATCGCAGTCGCCTCGGCTGGCACCGGGGCGTGGGACGGCGCCCCGGTGTCGGAGGGCGCCTATCTCGTGGGGCTCGAGCGCGGGCTCGATCTCTCCGGTCACCGGGCGCGGCTCCTGACGCGCGAGCTGGTCGACGGCGCTGACTTGATCCTCACCATGGCGCGGCACCACCGGGCGCGCGTGGACGAGCTGGGCGGCGAGGGTCGCGTGTTCGTGCTCGGCGAGTACGCCGGTCGCGAAGGGGACGAGGCGGAGGTGAGCGACCCCTTTGGCGGCGACCTCGACGTGTATCGCGACACGTGCGTCGAGCTCGAGGCGCTGCTCCAGACGGCGGTGGAGCGCATCGCCAAAGAGTTCGCGAGTGGAAGTCAGCGCTAGGACGCGCCTGCTGGCGGTAATCGGCGATCCGGTCGCCCATTCGATTTCCCCTTCCATGCACAATGCCGCGATCCGCGTCCTGGGACTGGACGCCGTGTACGTCGCGCTGCGCACGCCCGCCCCGGAGCTGGCGACCGTGCTCGCCGCGCTCGCCGCCGTCGGCGGGGCGGGGAACGTGACCGTGCCGCACAAGGAGGCGGCGGAACGATGCATGGCGCGGAAAACGGATGTGTGCGCTCGCGTCGGCGCCTGCAATACGTTCTGGACGGAGCACGGAGCGCTGGTGGGCGACAACACCGATGTCGCGGGAATCCTGGCCGCCCTGCGCCTGCTCGGGGTCGACGGGGCCGGCAGCTGGCTGGTGATCGGCACGGGCGGCGCCGCGCGCGCCGTCGCCGTGGCGGCCGCCGCGGCGAAGGCAGACCTGCACGTCTTGTCGCGCGACGCCGCGCGGGCGCGCGATTTCGCCACCTGGGCCCGCGGGCACGGCACGCGTGCCGAAGCCGCGCGGGGGCACCTCCAGCCGGATATCGCAATCAACGCGACGCCCGCCGGCCTGAAGGACTCCGACCCTCTGCCGCTCGACCCGGACAGCGCGGCTCGCCTGCATGCCGCGCTCGACCTCGTATACGCTCCCGGCGGTACGCGGTGGGTGCGCACGCTGAGCGCGGCGGGCGTGCGGGCGCAGGACGGCCGCGAGGTGCTGGCGCACCAAGGGGCAGCGGCGTTCCACCGCTTCTTCCCGGAGCAGGCGGCGCCCCTCGAGGTGATGCGCGCCGCCGTGAACCGCGCCCTTGGTGCGTGAGGCAGTCGACCACCTCCTGCTCCCAGCCGAGTGCCTGCTGTGCCGCTCCCTGCTCTCGTTCGCCCATTCCGCCCGGCTGGTGTGCGATGTGTGCCGTCACCGCTGGCGCCCGGTTCGTCCGCCGTGGTGCGCCCGCTGCGGGCAGCCCGAGCCGTCGTTCGGCTGCTGCCGGCTGTGCGCGGAGTGGCCGGAGGCGTTCGGATTGGCGCGATCGGCCGTGTGGCTCGACGCGGGCGCGCGCGAGGCGGTGCACGCACTCAAGTACGGCGGTCTGCCGCGCATCGCCGCCGACCTCGCCGCGCTGATGGTGGGGCTCGAGGTACCGGGGCTCGAGTCGGCCTGGCTGGTCCCCGTACCACTGGGGCGCGCGCGCCTCAGGGCCCGCGGCTACAATCAGAGCCAGCGTCTGGCGCGCGCCTTGGGTCGCAGCTGGCGGCGGCCGGTGGTCGACCTGCTGGTCCGCACACGGGACACCGCCGCGCAAACGGCGTTGACACCCGAGGCGCGGCTGGCGAACGTGGCGGGGGCGTTTGAAATGCGGAATGCCGAATGCGGAATGCGGAATGAGGGTCAGCCGTGCAATTCCGCATTCCGAATTCCGCATTCCGCATTAGGAAGGACGCTGATTCTTGTTGATGATGTCTTTACAACCGGCGCCACACTCGCCGAGGCCGCCCGGGCGTTGGAGCGGGCGGGCGCGGGCACCGTGGCGGCCGTGACCTTCGGCCGGGCGGTCGTGCCGGACTTCACCTAGGGGAGAACCATGGCGGTGCGTGTCGGGATCAACGGGTTCGGTCGCATCGGGCGCAACGTGCTCCGGGCCGCGGTGCTCATGAAGCAGCAGGCGCTCGAGTTCGTGGCGGTGAACGACATCACCGACACCAAGACGCTGGCCCATCTCCTGAAGTACGACTCCGTGCACCGCCGCTTCCCGGGGACGGTCGACGCGCAGGGCGACGCGCTGATCGTCAACGGCAAGCCCATCAAGGTGTCGGCGATCAAGGAGCCGGAGAAGCTGCCGTGGAAAGCCCTGGGGGTGGACCTGGTGCTGGAAAGTACCGGGCGGTTCACCGACCGGCCCGACGCCGACAAGCACCTCGCGGCCGGTGCCAAGAAGGTGGTGATTTCGGCGCCCGCCAAGGGCGAGGACATCACCATCGTGATGGGGGTGAACCACCAGAAATACGACCCGGCGAAGCATCACGTGATCTCGAACGCCTCGTGCACCACGAACTGTCTCGTGCCGGTCGTGAAGGTGGTGCTCGACAACTGGGGCTTCAAGCATGGGTTCATGACGACGATCCACAGCTACACGAACGATCAGCAGATCCTCGATCTGCCGCACAAGGACCTGCGCCGCGCGCGCGCCGCAGCGCTGAGCATCATCCCGAGCACCACCGGAGCGGCCAAGGCGACGAGCCTCGTGATTCCTGAAGTGAAAGGAAAGATCGACGGCGTTTCGCTGCGCGTGCCCACCCCCGACGTCTCCGTCGTGGAGCTGGCGGCGGAGCTCGAGAAGAAGACGACCCGCGACGAGGTGAACAACGCCTTCAAGCAGGTGGCCCGCGCGGGGCTCAAGGGCATCCTCGACGTGAGCGACGAGCCGCTCGTCTCGGCCGACTACATCGGCAGCTTCTACTCGAGCGTCGTCGACGCGCTCTCCACCAACGTGATCGACGGCACGTTCCTGCACGTGTCGTCGTGGTACGACAACGAAATGGGCTATTCCGCGCGCTGCGTCGATCTGCTGGCGCACCTCGCCGGCACGTGAGAAAACGCAGCCTGCGCGACCTGCCGCCGGCCGCGCTGGACGGCCAGCGGGCCCTCGTCCGCGTCGACTTCAACGTGCCGTTCAAGGACGGAATCGTCACCGACGACACGCGCATCCGCGCCGCCGTTCCCACCATCGCCTACCTGCGAGAGAAGGGCGCGCGAGTCGTGCTGCTCTCGCACTTCGGCCGGCCCAAGGGTCCCGACCCCAAGGCGTCGCTCAAGCAGATCGTGCGCGATGTCGAGCGGATCCTGGGCACCCCCGTCGAATTCATCCCCGATCCGGCGACGGGCGTCGCGGCCAGCCGCCGGCTCCCGCGCGGCGGTGTGGCGTTGGTGGAGAACACGCGCTTCTGGCCGGGCGAGGAGGCGAACGACGCCGGCTTCGCCCAGACGCTCGCCGCCCTGGGCGACTTCTACGTGAACGACGCGTTCGGCTCGGCCCACCGGGCGCACGCCTCCACGGAAGCGGTGGCGCGCCTGCTCCGACCCGCCGTGACCGGCTTTCTGATGGAGCGGGAGCTGCGCTACCTCGGTGACGCGCTCGACCAGCCCAAGCGGCCGTTCGTCGCGGTACTCGGAGGGGCGAAGATCTCGGGAAAAATCGACGTGATCCAGGCGCTGCTGCCCAAGGTCGACGAGATCCTCATCGGAGGTGCGATGGCGAACACCTTCTTCCTCGCGATCGGATTCCAGGTGGGCGGCTCCCTGGTCGAGCGCGACAAGGAGGACCTCGCGAAGGAGCTGCTCGCGCGGGCCGGGGCCAAGCTGATCCTGCCCCGGGGCGCGGTCGTGGCGCCGAGTCTGGCGCGTGGCGCCGAACGGCAGGAGGTGTCGAGCGATCGCATCCCCGCCGACTGCGCCATCTTCGACATCGATCGCTCCACCCGGCTCGACTTCCGCGCCCGGATCCTGAAGGCCAAGACCATCTTCTGGAACGGCCCCATGGGAGTGTTCGAGACGCCGCCGTTCGACGAGGGGACCCGCGCCATCGGGGAGGCGTTGATCGAGGCCGGCAAACGCGGCGCCACGACGGTCGTGGGCGGCGGGGATTCGGCTGCGGCCGTGGCCGGGCTGGAGGACAAGCTCAGCCACGTCTCCACGGGGGGCGGCGCCGCCCTCGAGTTCCTCGAGGGGAAGCCGCTCCCCGGCGTCGCCGCCCTCGAGGAAGCGTGAGACGGCTGCTGTTCGCCGCCAACTGGAAAATGCACCTCGGGCCGGATGACGCCCGAGCCTACCTCAAGACGTTCCGCGCCCGCTACAACCGCCGGGAGGACCGTGAGGTGTGGTTCTTTCCGCCTGCGGTGTCGGTCGAAGCCGCGGTGCAGACGGCGCGCGACCGCAGCGACCTGCTGGTGGGCATCCAGGACATCTATTGGGAGCCGAAGGGCGCGTTCACGGGCGCGGTCTCCGCCCCGCTCGCCCTGCAGGCAGGAGCCCGCGCCACGCTGATCGGCCATTCCGAGCGACGTCACGTGTTCGGCGAGACCGACGACGACACCGGTCGCAAAATGGGCGCCGCACTGGCGGCGGGGCTCGTGCCGGTGTTGTGCGTCGGAGAAACGCTGGCTGAGCGCGACGCGGGCCACACGCTCACGGTGGTCGTCCGCCAGCTCGCCGCCGCCCTGAGCGGTCGCGAGGCTGCCGCGCTGTCGCGCCTCGTGGTCGCTTACGAACCGGTGTGGGCGATCGGCACCGGTCGGAACGCCACGCCGCAGGACGCGGGCGCGGTGCATCGGGAGGTCCGCGGCTGGCTCACGGGGCACGGCGTTCCCGCGCCCCGCGTCCTGTACGGCGGCAGCGTGAATGCGAAGAACGCCGCCGAGCTGCTCGCCGAGCGCGAGCTGGACGGCGTGTTGGTGGGCGGCGCCTCGCTCGATCCCGAAGGCTGGGCGCAACTTGTGCAGACCGGCGCCGCGTAGGTATTTTCCCGGCCGCATGTACAACTTCCTGCTGTTCCTTCTCACCCTCGACGCCCTGATCCTCACGACGGCGGTCCTGTTGCAGGCGGGCCAGGGCGGGGGACTGGCGTCGCTCGGCGGCGGCGCCGGTACGGAGCAGTTCATGGGCGGCCGACAGGCGACCACCTTGCTCACCAAGATCACCTGGTGGTGCGCCGGGATCTTCCTGTTCATCTCGCTGATCCTCGCGGTCATGTCGGCGCACAGCGCGGCGCCGCGCTCGGTGCTCGAGGGAGGCGCTCCCGCGCCGGCCCCCGTGCAGCCCACGCCGCTGCCGCTCCCCGCGACCCCGGCGCCGCAGACCGATCAACCCTCCAAACAGAGTCCACCGCCCCATCGCTGACCGTCACCCCGCCTACGTGCTGCTCGAAGACGGAGCCTGGTTCCCCGGCGCCGCGCCCGTCGCGTTCGAGCCCACGTTTGCCGAGGTCGTCTTCACCACCAATCTGTCCGGCTATCAGGAGGTCTTCACCGACCCGTCCTACCTCGGCCAGATCGTCGTGATGACGGCGCCGATGATCGGCAACTACGGCATCAATCCGGACGACATCGAGTCCGACCGTCCGCGTGTCGCGGGCGTCGTAGTGCGCGAGCTCTCGGTGCAGCCGTCCAACTGGCGGTCCACGGGGGCGTTGGCGGACTGGCTCGCCGCCGCGCGCGTCCCCCTCGTCGCCGAAGTCGACACGCGCCAGGTCACCCGGCACATCCGCTCCAAGGGCGCGATGCGTGGTGCCGTGGCGCTGGGCGAACAGCCGAACGACGCCGTGCGTACCGCGCTCGCCGCGAGCCCGTCGATGGACGGCCTCGACCTCGCCACCCAGGCGACCATCGGTGCCGAGTACACCGAAGGGCCGGCCGATGCGCAGCGCCACATCGTGGCGTACGACTACGGGATGAAGCGGAACATCCTGCGATTGTTTCTCCAGAATGGCTGCCGCGTCACCGTCGTCCCGGCCGGCACGCCGAGCGCACGCATCCGCGAGCTCGCACCCGACGGACTGTTCCTCTCCAACGGTCCGGGCGATCCGGCAGCGGTGTCCTACGCCATCGCGACGCTGCGCGATCTGGCCGACGGCTCGCTCCCCATCTTCGGGATCTGCCTCGGCCATCAGCTGCTGGGGTTGGCGCTGGGCGGGGAGACGGTGAAACTCCCGTACGGGCATCGGGGGGGCAACCATCCGGTGCGGGATGTTGCGACCGGACAAGTACTTATCACCTCGCAAAACCACGGGTTCGCGGTCCGGGGCGACACCGGCGGCGTCCCCGGTGCCAAGGCGCTTCAGGTCACCCACCTTAACCTCAACGACGGCACCGTCGAAGGGGTGAAGCACCGGGAATACCCTATTTTCGCGGTACAGTATCATCCCGAGGCGTCGCCGGGACCGCACGACGCCCAAGGTCACTTCGAACAGTTCCTCCAAGCTCTTGACACACAATAGGTAAGCCCGTATGTTGGCGCCTCGTCTTGACTGCCCTTGGGCCCTTCAAGGGGGATGGATGACGAAGGCCGACCTGGTCGAAAAGGTCACCGCACAGATCGCTCGCACCGCCGGTCCCCTGATTTCCAAAAAGGACTGCGCGCGCGTGGTTGACTCCTTTCTCGACGCGGTCAAAGCCGCGCTGGCTGAACAGCATAACATTGAGATTCGCGGGTTTGGCACGTTCAAAATTCGCCAGCGCAAGACTCGCATGGCGCGCAATCCGCGCACCGGTGACCCGGTGGAAGTCGCTGCGCGCCCGGTGCCTGTCTTCAAGCCCAGCAAGGAGTTGCGCGCCATGGTGGCGGAAGCGAGCGAGCGCGTCACACCCTGAGTGCCTCGTCCAGGACCCAAGGTCATTGCCGCGGCCCCGACTAAGCGTCTGGGCCGCTTCGTTTTGCGCGGGGTAGTAGTCACACCTTCACACCTACCCGGAGTCGTTCGTGCGCCAGCTGCTCGTGCTTCTCGTTGCCGTTCCGCTGTCCGCTCAGACCCCAGCGCCGGTGAAGTACGACGTTTCGATTCCCTCGCCGGCCGCGCGGCTGTTCCACGTCAGCGCCGAGTTTCCGACGCGCGGCAAGGACACGCTCTATGTGTCTCTGCCCGCGTGGAGCCCCGGCAGTTACGAGATCCAGAATTACGCGCGCTACGTGCGCCACTTCGCCGCGAAGAACCCGCAGGGCCAGCCGCTGTTCTGGGACCGATTCGACAAAGACACGTGGCGCGTGGTGACCGGCAAGAGCGACCGGGTGACGACCGAGTTCGACTATTTCGCGGATACGATCGACCTCTCGCTCGCGCGCATCGCTGGTGAATTCGGGCAGTTCCTCGGCACCAATGTGTTTCTCTACGAGGAGCGCCAGTGGGACCGGCCGGCCGAAGTCCGATTCACGCTGCCCGCGGGCTGGCAGGTGACCACGGCGCTGCGGGGCAGCGGGACCGGACCGTACACCGCAGCCACGTACCACGAGCTCGCCGACGCCCAGACCTTCATGGGGAAGTACAGCCTCGACTCGCTGCTGGTGGACGGCAAGTCCATCCGGATCGCGGTGTGGCCAACCGACGCCTACACGACCGCGGTGCAGCGCAACATGCGGGCCGCGGTCGAGAAGATCGCGAAAACCGAGAACGCGCTGTTCGGCGGTCCGCCGTACGATCATTATACCGTGTTCTTCAACGTGATCCGCGATCCGATCAATTTCGGGGGCGGGTTGGAGCACGGCGCTTCGCAGTACGACATCATGCCGCAGGGCGCCTTCGCCGATGCGGCAGGGAACTTCGGCGATTTCATGGTGCCGCTGATGTCGCACGAGTACTTCCATCTGTTCAATGTGAAGCGCATCCGGCCCGCCGAAATGTGGCCGTACGATTATCACGCGGAGCAGTACACGCCATTGCTCTGGTGGTCGGAGGGCGTCACGGACTACTACGCCGATCTCACCAACATCCGCTCCGGTCTGTGGAGCGCGGAGCAGTTCCTCGACAATGCCGCGCAGGACATGCAGCAAGTGGAGTCCGCCCCCGAGCCGTGGAGCGAAGAGGACGGCAGCGTGGCCACCTGGATCCACGAAATCTTCGTGAACAGCTCCCAGCTCTACTACCCGAAGGGGGCGCTCACCGGGATGCTGCTCGACGTGGCGATCCGAGACGCGACGGAAAACCGCAAAAGCCTCGACGACGTCACACGGGCGCTCTACACGCGGTTCTACCAGCGCAACAAGGGCTTCACGACCGCCGACCTGCTCGGCCTGCTGCGCGAGGTCGGCATGCCGGACGTGGACGGTTTCTACCAGCGGTACATCAATGGGCGGGAGCCGCTCCCGTACGAGACCGTGTTCCCCAAGGCCGGCATCGCGGTCGCGCGCAAGACCCAATCGACTCCGTTCCTCGGGGTGAACGCCCAGCCCGGCGATTCCGGCAAGCTCGTGGTGCAGGGGGTCGTGCCGGGGAGCGCCGCCGAGGCGGCAGGACTCGGGCCCGGCGATGTGCTGCTCAAGGTCGGTGAGATCGAGACCCGGCCGGACGAAGACTGGGGCGTGAAGTTCCGCGACCGGTATCGGGGTCAGGCGGGGGCGCCGCTCACGATCGCCGTGACGCGGGGCGGTCGAGCGCTGACGCTGAGCACGCAGGTGCGCGAGCGTACCCTCGTGTCGTTCACGCTCACACCCGCGCCGTCGCCGAGCCCCAAGCAGACAAAGATCTGGCGTGGCCTCGCGACCGGTTCCATCGGAAACTGAAGGCAGCTATCTTGCCAGCAACCATGGACACCGCGGACACCGCAACGCCGGCGACAGTGCGGGTGCGGTTTTTTGCCAGCTACGCGGAGCTGATCGGACGCTCCGAGGCCGCGGTGTCGCTGTCGCTACCGGCGACCGTGGGGGATGTCGTGCGGCGGGTGCGCGAGGACTTCCCCGGCGCGCAGGCGCTGCCCGAGCGTCCCCTGGCGGCCGTGAACATGAAGCACGTCAAGCTCGACGCGCGGGTGCAGGCTGGGGATGAAGTCGCGCTACTGCCTCCGATCGCGGGGGGCTGATCGAATGCGGAGTGCGGAATGCGGAATTGCCTAACATGAGCTACCTGACCCGTTCCCCCATCTCCGTGGATGTCCTGCTCGCCGAGGTCTCGTCCCCCGCGTGCGGCGGTACTTGCGCGTTCCTGGGCACCGTGCGGGACGGACCCGACGAGCACGGCGTGACGGCCATCGAGTACTCGGCGTACGAGGAGATGGTGGAGGCGGAGTTCGGCCGGCTCCTGGCCGACGCGCGTGCTCGCTGGCCGGCGGCGCGCATCGCCGTGCGGCACCGGCTGGGGCGGATCCCCGTGGGGGAGGCGAGCATCGCGATCGCCGCGGCGGCGCCGCATCGCGTCCAGGCGTTCGAGGCCTGCCGTTATGTGATCGAGGAAGTGAAGCGTCGCGTGCCGGTGTGGAAGAAAGAGCTGCGGCTGGATGGGACCGAAGTGTGGGTCGACCCGGCCGGCCGGCCCACGTCCTCACCCCCTGTCCCCCTCTCCGTTCCGGAGAGGGGGGACCCATGACTGACGCCGTCCGCGATACCCTCGCCCGCCCGCTCGCGAGCCTGCGGCTGTCCGTAACGGACCGCTGCAACCTGCGCTGCCGCTACTGCATGCCGGAAGACGAGTACGTATGGCTGCCACGGACCTCGATCCTCAGCTTCGAGGAGATCGAGCGGCTCACCAGCGTGTTTGTGGAGCTCGGCGTGCACAAGGTGCGGCTCACGGGCGGGGAGCCGCTGCTGCGCCACGATCTCCCAACGCTCGTCGCGATGCTCGCGCGCAACCCGCGGATCAGCGACCTGGCGATGACCACGAACGGCCTGCTGCTGGCGAAGTACGCGGCCGCGCTCAAGGCCGCCGGCCTGCAACGCGTGACGGTGAGCCTCGACACCCTCCGTCCCGACCGGATGCTCGCATTCGCCAAGAGTGCGCGGCACGCCGACGTGCTCGAGGGCATCGTCGCGGCGCAGCAGGCGGGCTTCGGGAAGCTCAAGCTCAACGCGGTCGTGATCCGCGGCTTCAATGACGACGAGCCGGCCGATCTGATCGAGTTCGCCCGCGCCCACGACGCTGAGGTGCGGTTCATCGAGTACATGGACGTGGGTGGCGCGACGCGGTGGTCCCCGGAGCAGGTCGTGTCCCAGCGGGAACTGCTGGAGCTGCTCGGGCGACGCTACGGGGCGATCGAGCCGGTCCGCCCCACCGGGGACGGCGGCCGCGCCCCCGCCGAGCGCTTCCGGCTCGCGGACGGGACCAGCTTCGGCATCATTGCCTCGGTCACCGCCCCGTTCTGCCGCACCTGCGACCGCAGCCGGATCACCGCGGACGGTACCTGGTTCCTTTGCCTGTACGCCGCTGCGGGGATCGACCTGCGCGAGCCGCTGCGCCGCGGCGTCCCGCACGCGGAGCTGGCCTCCCTCATCCGGGAAACGTGGCAGGGTCGCAGCGATCGTGGGGCGGAGCAGCGGCTCGGCGTGGCGGACCGGGGGGCGTTGTATCGCATCGATTCGCTGCGCGCCGATCCTCACCGGGAGATGCACACGCGGGGCGGGTGACCTCACCCCCTGACCCCTCTCCACGTTGTGGAGAGGGGGAACGAGTCCGTAGGTTTACTCCCCATGATGAACAAGATCACCGTCGTCGGCGCCGGGAACGTGGGCGCCACCGCCGCCCAACGCCTCGCCGAGCAGGAGCTCGCGCGCACCGTCGTCCTGGTCGACGTGATCGAGGGCGTGCCCCAGGGCAAGGCGCTCGACCAATGGCAGTCCGCGCCGATCGAGGGGTTCGACACGCGGGTCGTGGGCGCGAACGACTACGGGCCTGCTGCAGGCAGCGAGCTCGTCGTCGTCACCGCCGGGATCGCGCGCAAGCCCGGCATGAGCCGCGACGACCTGGTCCGCACCAACGCCGACATCGTGAAGCAGGTCTCGCAGCAGATCAAGCAGCACTGCCCCAACGCGATCGTCCTGGTGGTCTCGAACCCGCTCGACGTGATGTGCTGGGTCACGAAACAGGTGACGGGCTTCCCGCGCGAGCGGGTGATCGGGATGGCGGGTGTGCTCGACACGGCGCGGTTCCGCGCGTTCCTCGCCGAGGCGCTCGACGTCTCGGTCGAGGACATCCAGGCGATGGTGCTCGGCGGGCACGGCGACACGATGGTGCCGCTCATCTCCTACACGACCGTGGCCGGGATCCCGGTCACCCATTTCCTCAGCAAGCCGACGCTCGACAAGATCGTGGAGCGCACCCGCAACGGCGGCGCCGAGATCGTCGCCTTCCTGAAAACCGGCTCCGCCTATTACGCTCCTTCGTCAGCCGCGGTCCAGATGGTCGAGGCGATCGTGCACGACAAAAAGCGCATTCTGCCGTGCGCCGCCTGGCTGCAAGGAGAATACGGGCTGTCGGGGATGTACTGCGGAGTGCCGTGCAAGCTGGGTCGAAGCGGCCTCGAGAAGATCCTGGAGGTGAAGCTCTCCCCGGATGAGCAGGCGGCGTTGAAGAAATCCGCCGATGCGGTGAAGGAGACGATGGCGGCCGTGAAGCTCTAGAGCTACGCGTCTCCCCCGTTCGCCCTTGCGGCTTGCGGCTTGGGCCGTGCGACTGCTCTCCAATAGTCCCGATTCAGCTGGGCGATGAAGTCGATGCTGATGTCCTTGGGGCACGCAGCCATGCACTCGCCGTGGTTGGTGCACGCCCCGAACCCCTCCGCATCCATTTGCGCCACCAGAGCGACCACGCGGGTGTCGCGCTCGGGCTGGCCCTGGGGCAGGAGCCCCAGGTGCGACACCTTCGCGGCCACGAACAACATGGCCGACGCGTTGGGGCATGCCGCCACGCAGGCGCCGCAGCCGATGCAGGCGGCGGCGTCCATCGCGAGGTCGGCGTCGCGCTTCGGCACGAGCAGCGTATTCGCCTCGGGCGCACCCCCCGTCCGGGCGGTGATGAACCCGCCCGCCTGAATGATCCGGTCGAACGCAGCTCGGTCCACCACCAGATCCTTGATCACCGGGAACGCCCGGGCGCGCCACGGCTCGATCCACAGCTCGGCGCCGTCCGGGAACGAGCGCATGTGCAGCTGGCACGTCGTCGTCGCGCGTTGCGGGCCATGCGGGCGGCCGTTGATCACCATGCCGCACATCCCGCAGATCCCTTCGCGGCAGTCGTGGTCGAACGCGATGGGATCGTCCTTGCGCGCCAAGAGCTGCTGGTTCAAGACGTCGAGCATCTCGAGGAACGACATGTCGGGACTCACATCCGTCATGTCGTAGCGGACAAACACCCCCGCGAGCTCCGGCCCCGGCTGGCGCCAGACGTGCAGCGTCACACGCATTACTTGTAGCTCCGTTGCGCGAGGTGGACCGCCTCGAACGCGAGCGGCTCCTTGTGGAGCACGGGTTCCTTGCCCACGCCGGCGAACTCCCAGGCGGCCACGTAGCCGAATCGCTCATCGTCGCGCTTCGCCTCACCGTCCGGCGTCTGGTATTCCTCGCGGAAGTGGCAGCCGCACGACTCTTGGCGATGCAAGGCATCGTGGCACATCAGCTCGGCGAACTCGAGGAAATCGGCGACCCGGCCCGCGTGCTCGAGCGACTGGTTCAAGTCTTCACCCTTACCGCCCACGTAGACGTCTTTCCAAAACTCGTCGCGCAGCGCAGCGATCCGTCCCATCGCTTCCTTCAGTCCCGCGGCGTTGCGCGACATCCCGCACTTGTCCCACATCACGCGGCCCAGCTCGCGGTGGAACGCGTCCGCGGTCTTGCGGCCGCTGGCGGCGAGCAGTCGCCGGACGCGCTCGCTCACTTCGGCCTGGACCTGACGGAACGCCGGATCTGTGGGATCGACCTTGGCGGGCTTCGCCTGTGCCAGGTAATCACCGATGGTGTACGGGAGGATGAAGTAGCCGTCGGCGAGTCCTTGCATGAGCGCGCTCGCGCCCAGCCGGTTGGCGCCGTGGTCGGAGAAGTTCGCCTCCCCGATGGCGTACAAACCGTCGATCGTGGTCATCAGATTGTAGTCCACCCAGAGACCGCCCATGGTGTAGTGGGGGGCTGGGTAGATCCGCATCGGCACCTGGAACGGGTCCTCCCCCGTGATGCGCTGGTACATCTCGAACAGGTTGCCGTAGCGCTCGCCGATCACGCGACGGCCGAGGCGCGCGATCGCGTCGCGGAAGTCCAGGTACACCCCGTGGCCACCCGGTCCCACGCCGCGCCCCTCGTCGCACACTTCCTTGGCGCGCCGCGACGCGATGTCGCGCGGCGCCAGGTTGCCGTAGCTCGGGTACAGCCGCTCGAGATAGTAGTCCCGGTCCTCCTCCGGAATCTGGTCGGGCGGCCGCGTGTCGCCCTTTCTCTTGGGCACCCAGATGCGGCCGTCGTTGCGGAGCGACTCGCTCATCAACGTCAGCTTGGACTGGTACGGTCCGGTCTGGGGGATGCAGGTCGGGTGGATCTGAGTGAAACAGGGGTTCGCGAACGTGGCACCGCGCTTGTGAGCGCGCCAGATGGCGGTGACGTTGCAGCCCTTCGCGTTGGTCGACAGGTAATAGACGTTCGAGTAACCGCCGGTCGCGAGCACCACCGCGTCGCCCGCGTGCGCACTCACCGCGCCCGTGACCAGGTCGCGCACGATGATGCCGCGGGCCCGGCCGTCGATCACCACCAGGTCGAGCATCTCGGCGCGCGGGTCCATCCGCACGTTGCCGACACCGATCTGGCGCGACAGCGCCTGATAGGCACCCAGCAGCAGCTGTTGGCCGGTCTGGCCGCGCGCGTAGAAGGTGCGCGACACCTGGACCCCACCGAACGAGCGGTTCGCGAGCAGGCCGCCGTACTCGCGCGCAAACGGAACTCCCTGCGCCGTGCACTGGTCGATGATGCTGGCGCTGACCTCGGCCAGCCGGTACACGTTGGCCTCGCGCGAGCGGAAATCGCCGCCTTTGATGGTGTCGTAGAACAGCCGGAACACCGAATCGCCGTCGTTCGGGTAGTTCTTGGCGGCGTTGATGCCGCCTTGCGCCGCGATCGAGTGGGCCCGCCGCGCCGAATCCTGGAAGCAGAAACACGACACCCGGTAGCCGAGCTCGGCGAGCGACGCGGCAGCGGAGGCGCCCGCCAACCCCGAACCGACCACGAGGATGTGATGCTTCAGCTTGTTCGCCGGGTTGACGAGCTTGATCTCGCTGCGGTGCCGCTCCCACTTCGCCTCGAGCGGCCCGCCGGGGACGCGGGAGCGCAGCTCCATGGTCAGCGCAGCACGCCGGCGAGCACGGCGGCCGGAATGGAGATGTACGCACCCGTGATCAGTACCGCGATGACGGCCGCCGCACCGCGACGCCCGCGGCCGGTCGGCGGCCGGTTCAGGCCCAGCGTCTGCAGTGCGCTCCACGTGCCGTGGTACAGGTGCAGGCCGAGCACCACCATCGCCGCGATGTACGCCGTCGCCACAGGCCATACCCGCAGGCTCGCCACGACGTTGTGGTAGACGTCGCCCGGAACGAAGCTCGGGTTCAGGCGCCCGAACGTCAGGTCGAGCAGGTGATAGATCACGTAGAGGGCGATCAGCACGCCGCCCCACCGCATCGTGCGGGCCGCGTACGTCGTCTCGACGGCCTCGAGGCGCCGATAGCCCACCGGTCGGGCGCGCCAGCTGGCGCGGGTCGTCGCGATGGCCGCCCAGATGTGGGCCAGCACGGCGATGATCAGCACGATGCGGGCGATCCACAGCAACCAGCCGCGGCCGAAGAACGGAGCCCCCACCGTGCGCAGTCCCTCGGCGTAGGCGTTGAACGCCTCGGGCCCCTCGAAAATCTTCAAGTTGCCAAGCAGGTGACCGACCACGAACAGGAACAGGATCACGCCCGTGACGGCCATGACGGCTTTTTGACCGACGAGCGATCGGGTAACGCCGGGGCGGGCCGTGGTGGAAGGCAGGCTGGTCATGGAACGGTGGGATGATACCTGCTCTCCCGCGGCTCGGGCAAGGCGACGGCCGTCCGATGCTATCTTTCGGGGGGAGGCCACATGCTCTTGACACTCTGCAAGTCCAAGCTCCACCGCGCGACGGTGACGCAGGCGGAGCTGCACTACGAAGGCAGCATTACGATCGGCAGCGAGCTGCTCACGGCGGCTGGCATCCTGCCGTTCGAGCGCGTCCAGGTGGTGGACATCGCCAACGGGGCGCGGTTTGAAACGTACGCGATCGAGGGGAGCGCGGGATCGCACACCGTGTGCGTGAACGGCGCGGCCGCGCGGCTCGTCCAGGTCGGCGATCCCATTATCGTCATCAGCTACGCCCAGATGACCCTCGACGAGGCGGCCCGTCATCATCCGACCATCGTCCTGCTCGATGCCGACAACTCGATCCGCGAGACCCTCACGGGCGACCGGACGACTCCCATCGAAATCCTCTCGGAGTCGCTGTGAACCAGCCGGCCACGTCCACCGAGCCCCGCGTGGTGCTGCGCGACCAGGCGCCTGTCGCCACGCGCCCGGCCACCGGTCGGCCCACGGTGGTCATCGTCGGCGCCGGATTCGGCGGTCTGCGCGCCGCCCGGGCGCTGCGCAAGGCGCCCGTCGACGTCGTGCTGTTGGACCGTCACAACTACCACCTGTTCCAGCCGTTGCTGTACCAGGTCGCCACCGCCGGACTCGAGCCCGAGGAGATCGCGCGGCCGGTCCGCGCCATCCTGCGCCGCCAGTCCAACGCCGAGTTTCGGATGACCGAGGTGACGGGCCTCGATCCCAGCGGGAAACGCATCGTCACCGCCGACGGGCCCATCGCCTACGATTACCTCGTCCTGGCCGTGGGGGGGCAAACGAACTACTTCGGCCTCGAGAGCGTGCCACGCCACGGGTTCGGGCTCAAAGACATCCCGGAAGCGATCCGCATCCGCAACCAGGTGCTGCACGCCTTCGAGCGCGCCATGCTCGAAGCCGATCCCGAGCGTCGCCGGGCGGAGCTCACGTTCGTCGTCGTGGGTGGCGGGCCCACCGGCGTCGAGATGGCGGGAGCGCTCTCGGAGCTGATCCGGCTCGTCCTGGTGAAGGACTACCCGCGCTTGAACGTCAAGGACGTGCGCGTGCTGTTGCTCGAGGCCACCGACCGGCTGCTCGCGGCGATGCCCTCGCGGCTGCGGGAGGCCGCGTTCAAGACGCTGTGGCGCAAGAAGCACGTGGAGGTCCGCTTCGGGGCCACGGTCGCGGACTACGACGGCGCCCGGGTCCTCCTCAAGAGCGGCGAAGTGATCCCGGCGAGCACCCTCATCTGGGCAGCGGGCGTGAAAGCCGTGTCCCTCACCGGGCGGCTCGGACTGCCGACGGCGCAGCAGGGCCGGGTACCGGTGGCTCCGACCCTCGATGTGCCGGGGCACCCCGATATCTACGTGGTTGGCGACGCGGCCTACCTCGAAGTGGCCGGAGCCCCGCTTCCCATGATGGCGCCGGTCGCGATTCAGATGGCCGAGACGGCGGCCCGGAACATCCTGCTCCGCATCGCCGGGCAGCCCCCAGCGGCGTTCCGCTACCGCGATCCCGGCTCGCTCGCCACGATCGGCCGGAATGCCGCGGTCGCGTATATCCGCGGGATCGCGTTCACCGGATTCCCTGCGTGGGTGGTGTGGCTGGTCGTCCACCTCATCCAGCTCATTGGATTCCGCAACAAGCTGTTCGTGTTGTTGAATTGGGCGTGGGATTATTTCTTCTACGAGCGCGCCGCGCGGCTCATCACGTCCCTGGAGTGATCCGGCGCGCCGCGCACGCGCCGCACCACACCGTCCCAACCACACTCGAGGCACCAGCGCCGTTGCAGCGCGGGCAGCAGTCGGTCGAAAAACCGGTTTCGGAGCGGCACCATCTCGATGCCGCAGTGCGGACAGAGGGGGCCCCGCGGCAGCAGCAGGTAGACCACCGCAGTGACGATCGCGACCCGCATCGCCACGGTCACGAGCAGGACCAGCACGACCAGCATACTCGCTTCATGATAGTGTCCGGCCGCCCGGCCGGCCACCTCACGCGTCCCCTGCGGCTCCGCGCACGAACGCAATGATCCGCCGCTCGAGCTCCGCGAGCTCGACGGGCTTGACCAGCACCCGCTCCCGCGGCACGGGGGTGTTACCCGGCTCGGCGAGCTGCGACACATCGCCCGACAGGAACAACACGCGCTCCGCGAGCTCGGGGCGCTCCTCCTCGAGCTGAGCGTACAGCTCGACGCCGCCCATGCGGGGCATCCGCAGGTCGGCGAGGATCACGTTCGCCGGCTGCGCCCGCAACCGGGCCAACCCCTCCACGCCGTCCGCTGCCTCATCGACCTCGGCGCCTCGACGGGTCAGGTAGCGTACCATGGGTCGCCGCACCGCTTCCTCGTCCTCCACGATCAGCACGCGAATCCCCGCCAGCGATCCGCCGGGGGGCGGCGTGTTGGCCGGGGAACCCGACGAGGGAGTGGGGACGGGGGCGGGGGCGGGGGCGGGGGCGGCGGCGGCGTCCGGGGAGAGGGCGGAGGTCGAAGCGGCCGGCGCGGCCGCCGGCAGGGACAAGACGAAACGCGCACCGAAACCAGGGGGCGCTGTCAGGGTGAGGTCGCCGCCCGCCTCGCGGGCGATCTGACGCGAGATATAGAGCCCGAGCCCGGTGCCGCGACGCCCTTTGGTGGTGGCGAAGGGCCGGAACAAGCGCTGCGCGATCTCCGGCGCGACGCCTTTCCCGTTGTCCCCGACCGCCACCGACACACTCCCGTCCTGGACCCAAGTGTCCACGGTGAGCTGACGGGGGGGTGTCACCCCGCGGAGCGCGTCGATCGCGTTGGACAGGAGGTTGACCACGACCTGCTCGAGTTTGATCGCGTCTGCTTGGACGGTCGGCAGACTCGCGTCGAGCCGCCCCCCCACCGTGACCTCGTCCACACCGAACCGATACGACACGAGATCGAGCGCCCCACGCACGACGTCGTTGAGATTGACGTTCGTCACCTCGCGCTCGGACGCGCGCACGAACCGCAGCAGTCCTCGCAGCAGCTTGGTGGCACGGCGCGCCTGGCGCAGGATCTGGGTCATCTCGCTGCGCTGCTCCCCTTCGAACGCAGGGTCGGCGAGGCGGTTTTCGGCGTGCGCAGCGATCGCCATGAGGGGATTGTTCACTTCGTGCGCCACGCCGGCGAGCAGCTCGCCCGCCGCGGCGAAGCGGCCTTGCTCCTCGGCCCGGTCGCGCAGCACACGGGTCATCGCGTTGAAGTGCTCGGCCAGACGGCCGAGCTCATCAGACCCACGGACCGGGACGCCCACCGTGAGATCGCCGTCGGCGACCTGCGCGAGGCCGACCTCGAGCTCGCGCAGCGGGCGCCACACGCGGCGGCGCACCACGAGAATCAAGAGGGGCACCAGCACCGCGCCCAGGCCGAGCCACAGGAACGTGTCGGCTCGCACCTCGTCGACCGCGTCCCGCAGCGCGCGCTGGCGCGCGGTGAGATATGCCCGGGCCACCCGGCTGCCGTCGGCGCCGCGCTCATGGGCGGCACGCAAGAGTTGTTCGACTGCCACGAGTCGCGCCGCGGCGTCCGCCCGGCGACCGCGCTCGAGCTGCGCCGCGCTTTCCTCCAGGACGTTGCCGACGCGCGACAGTGCGCCGTCAATGCTCTTCAGCGCCGTGGCGAGCTCGTGCGGGATGGCCGCACCCGCGGACAATTGCAACGGCGTCCGACCGAGCGTCGCGAGCTCGTGCACCAGCCGCAGCGAATCCATGCTGGGCCCCGGACGGCGCGTGAGATCGCGCACGATGGCGACCGCTCGGTCGAGCGCGCTATCGCGTCGCGCGAACGCGGCGCTGGCGGTGGTGACGGCTTCGGTGGCGGCCGCCAGCGCCAAAGCCGGACGACTGACGCGAAAAAACAGGTAGACGGGAAGGGCGGCGGCGTATGCGCCGGCAGCAAGAGCCACAGCGAGGAGCGTTACGCGCAGGCTGAGCGCCCGCCTCACGGCCGGAGGAGCCAGTCGACGGGGGGTCACGACAAGTGCGTCGCCATAACGACACGCCTAAGATACGCGGCGGCCAGGCGCTGACTAGCGGCGCCGCGCGCGAGCCCTCACATTTGCTCCCGCGCCCCGATGACCGGCAGCGCGGGAGGTCTGCATGGCCAGCGATATCAGCGACCGCATGAAGGTCGTGATCGGCTACGCGGTGTGGGCTACGCTGTGCGCCTTGGCGGCGGGGATCGCCATCTCACTCATCCACGCGGCGTTTTTCAGCCGGCCGGGATTTTGGCGGACGCTGCTCGACGACGCGGCCGTGACGCTGGGCATTGCCGCCGGGCAGGGCGCGGTCGCCCTGGTTACGGGCAGCCTGCTCGCCCAGCTCGGCCGCGGCTTGCACGCCACCGTGCTGCTCGGTCTGCTGGTCGGCGTGTTCGACTTCGGGATGACCTTTCTGCAGATGACGGTGCCTCGGACCGAGCTCGGCTGGGTCCCCGATCTGGTGATCCTGGCGGCCGTCACGATCGCCATCACCGTCTTGGGATCCCGCTCGGCGACCGCCTCCTCGCCTCCCCCGTGAGCCAGGAACAGCACGACGCGCTGCAGCGGCTCGAGCGGCGCGTGGAAGTGCTGGAGCAGATGGTGCGGCGCCTGCTCGCAACCGGCGCCACCCCCGAGCGAATCACCGCGGCGCCGGAGCGACCCGCGGTTGCCTCGCCCCCGGTGCCCCTCTCCCGGCCTCCGGAACGGCCCCGCTACTCGCCACCATCCACCCCGGCCCCCGACCTCGAGCAATGGTTCGGCCAGCGCGGCCTGCTATTCGTCGGCGTGATCGCGCTGCTCGCGGCGACAGGCTTTTTCCTGAAGTACGCCTTTGATCGCGGCTGGATCGCTCCCCTGGTCCGCTCGCTGCTCGCAGTCGTTGCTGGCATGGGATTGGCCGCATGGGGGGAAGCGCGCATCGGCGCCGGCTTGCGGCGTTACGGCGCAGCCATGATCGGCGCCGGTGGGGGACTCGTCTACCTCGGTCTGTGGGCCGCCGCCGGGCCGTACGGACTGCTCGAGCGGCGTATCGGCGTGCTCCTGCTCGC
>Ga0075433_10000469_pt1 | contig 26283 bp, 26 predicted proteins | sample RhiMethybrSRZTD2_FD_75299 | JGI IMG/M metagenome (GOLD analysis project Ga0075433, IMG submission 75299) | Populus rhizosphere microbial communities from Tennessee, USA - Rhizosphere MetaG P. TD hybrid SRZTD2 | ecosystem: Host-associated > Plants > Roots > Rhizosphere > Soil | place: USA... | reverse complement strand
GCTGGCGCGGCAGCATGCGCCCGACGTCGCGGTGCTCGACATCATGATGCCGCTCCTGAACGGCATCGATGCCGCAGGCCAGATAGTCCAGGCATGCCCCGGAACGCAGGTCGTGATGCTGACGGCCCTCGAGCAGGAGCGCCTGGTGACGGAAGCGGTCCACGCGGGGGTGCGGGGGTTCGTGCTCAAGACCCAGGCAGGAGAGGACCTGGCCCAGGCGATCCAGCAGGTATCGCGCGGCGGGTTCTACGTGGGGGCGGGGGTGTCTCAGGCCGTGGTGGATGCCTGCCGCGCCGCCGCCGCGGACGACCGGGGCCGGCTGACTTCCCGCGAGCGCCAGGTCGCGCAGCTCGTAGCCGAAGGCAAGTCGACCAAGCAGGTGGCCGCGCTGCTCGCGATCAGGCCCAAGACCGCCGAGTTTCACCGCGCGCGGGTGATGAAGAAGCTGAACGTCCACGACGTCGCCGGTCTGGTCCGCTACGCCATCCGAGAAGGCCTGATCGCTCCCTGACCCGGGTCTTCTCCCCGCCGGATCTAGGGGTTTGCCGGGTTCTCCAGCGCGGTGCCGTCGCCACATTCACCGCACCATGCCTCCTCGGACGCCCTTCAGTCGCTCGCCGATCGTGCTCCTCGCCAACACGGGGACATGGCTCAACCAGGCGCTCGAAAGCATGCTCGAGCCGCTGGGGTATCGCGTGGTGTCCGTGGCGAGCGGACGCGAGCTCCTGGACCGGGCCGCCGCCGCGCGGCCCGACATCGTCCTCATGGACGCGAACCTCCATGACCTGGACAGCGTGGCCGTATGTCGCACGCTCCGCCGGCATCGGAGCGTCTCCTGGCATACGCCCATTTTCATGATCACCTCGACGCCGGCGACCAAGCAGCAACGGCTCGCCGCGCTCGAGGCGGGCGCCTGGGACTACCTGAGCCTCATGATCAATTCGGAGGAGCTGGCCCTGAAGCTCGACGCCTTTGTGCGGGTCAAGCTCGAGACCGATCGCGCCCTGGAGGAAGCCGCCGTGGAGCCCGCGAGCGGGTTGTACACGACGCGCGGGCTCGAGCGCCGCGCCCGCGAGCTGGTCTCGGACGCGTTCCGCCGTCACGCGCCGCTCGCCTGCCTGGCGCTTGCCGTCGAGCTGGAGTCACGAGACGCTCGTCCCATGCCGCTCGCGGCACCACCGGCAGCGGTCACGTACGCCGGGGAGGTCCTCCAGGCGCGCGGTCGCGCGTCCGACGCGATCGGCCGCCTCGGCCGGAGCGAGTTCGCAGTGCTCGCCCCCTCGACCACGCCCGACGGGGCGGCGCGGATGGCCCGACGCCTCACGCAGGCGCTCGAGACCGCGGGCCCGAGACCGGCTGGGCTGCCGCCCTTGTTTGTCCGGGCCGGCTACGAGGCGGTGTCCGACCTGCACGCGACGCCGCTCGCGCCCGACCGACTGCTGGAGCACGCCGGCGCCGCGTTGATCCAGGCGCGCGCGGCGGGAAACAGTGAGCGGATCCGCGCCTATCACGAGTAGATTACCCGCTCCATGATCGGCATGCCGTAGCGTGTCACCGGCGGTCGCGATCGCGATCGTCGTGCTCGTGGTGCTGCTCGCGCTGCTGCTCCTGCGGGGCAGCGCGGACCAGACACGCGCGCTGCGCGATGTGCACGAGCGGCTCGGTGCGCTCGGGGAGGCGACGAAACGGCTCGAGAGCATGGGCACCGCCGTGACCGAAGTGCAACAGCTGCTCCAGGTCCCGAAGCTGCGCGGTACGATCGGCGAGGTCTGGCTGGAAGAGCTGCTGCGACAGATCCTCCCCGCCTCCCACTATCACATGCAGCATGAGTTTCGGTCCGGTGAGCGGGTGGACGCGGCCCTCAGGATCGGCGACCGCTTGGTGCCCGTGGACGCCAAGTTTCCGCTCGAAGCGTGCCAGCGGCTGCTCGGCGCGACCGGCGCCGAAGCGGAGCGCGAGGCCCGTGCCTTCGCGCGCTCCCTCAAGCAGCGGATCGACGAGATCGCCGACAAGTACATCCGTCCCGACGAAGGCACCTTTGACTTCGCCCTGATGTACATCCCGGCCGAGAACGTGTACTACGAGGCGGTGCTGCGCGTGGCAGACCCGGGAGATGCGAAGAGCGTCCTGGGGCATGCGCTGCGCCGGCGCGTCATCCCGGTCTCGCCCCACACCTTCTACGCCTATCTCCTGGTGATTCTCCACGGGCTGAAAGGGATGCGGGTGGAGCAGCAGGCCCGCGAGATCCAGGAGCAGCTCGGCGGTCTGCGCCAGCAGTTCGAAGCGTTCTGGACGGCGTTCCAGACGGTCGGCGGGCACCTCGCGAATGCTCAGAGACGCTTCGAGGAAAGTGAGCGACAGGCGGGACGCGTGCGGGAGCGGTTCGAGCGGATCACGGGCGTGGAAGATGCGGAGGACTAGAGAGGCTACGACTTCACTGCGAGCGAGACCTGCACGATCGTCTCGCCCCAGTGCAGGTTCAGGAGCGCCCGATCAGCGTCCGCGGCGGGGAAGTAGAACGCCAGCGATTCCATGAACGGTCCTCCCCCCGGTTGCGACTTGAGCTTGAGCCGCAGCGCGTCCTGCGCTTCGCCGGGGTAGGGGATGTGGAAGACGTCCGCCGCCCGGCTGAAGATCAGCGTCCACTCGTCAGGGCCGGGGATCGCCCAGATGCTGTACTTCCCTGCGGCGAGCGGCTGGCCACCGACCACCATGTCTTTGCTCAGGGCGATCGTGGTGGCGCTGTCGGCGCCGGGACACCACACCTTGCCCCACGGCACGACTCCCCCCCGTCCGAACAGCGTTCGGCCGCGCGCGCTCGGGCGGTTGTAGACGATCGTCACCTGCGTCGTGCCGAGCAGCTGGGTCATCGTGGCGTGCTGACTCTTCGGGATCTGGGCTGGTAGGACCGCCGGTGCGAAGAGCAGCACGGCCAGCTTCATCGCTGCTCCGCGACTACGGGATTGCGCAACACGCCGATCCCGGGAATCTCGATCTCGACCACGTCGCCGGGCGCGAGCGGCCCCACCCCGGCGGGGGTCCCGGTGGCGATCAAGTCCCCCGGCTCGAGCGTCATGACGTGGGACGCGAACGACACCAGCGCGACAATGGAGAACACCATCTCGGGCGCCCGGCCGTGCTGGCGTTGCTTGCCGTTCACCCGACAGAACAGCTCCAGCTCGTCGAATCGCCGCGGGTCCACCGGTACGACGCGAGGCCCGACGGGGCAGAACGTGTCGAACCCCTTCGCCCGGGTCCACTGCTCGTCCGTTCGCTGCAAGTCTCGCGCGGTCACGTCGTTCACGCACGTGATCCCGGCGATGCCGGTGCGCGCGTCGGCTTCCGTGGCGCGCCGCAGCGGGCGTCCGATGACGACGCCGATCTCGCCCTCGAAGTCGACCTGCTGCGATTCCGGCGGTAGCACGATCGCCGCGCCGTTCTCGATGACGGCCGTGGGCGGCTTGAAAAACAGCAGCGGTTTGGCGGGCACCGTGTTCCCCAGTTCGCTGGCGTGGTCCCGGTAATTCCGCCCGATCCCGATGATCTTGCCCGGTCGTGCCACGCTCACGAGCGCGCGAGCTCCGCCAACGCCGCGACGGCGGCGTCGAGCTCGTCCTCCGTGTTGTAGTAGTGCGGTGAGAAGCGGAGCACCGTGCTGGCTCCCTTCTCGTCCATGTCCAGCACGCCCGACTTCCGATCCGCGGAGCTCGCGTTGATGCCTCGCTGCCGCAGCCGCAGCTTGAGATCCGCCGCGTCCCGGCCCGCCACGTCCACGGTCACGATGGCGCACCGCTCCCGCCCGCGATCGAGCACCCGCACGCCCGGAAGCTCCGCCAGCTGCTGGCGCAGCAGGGCGGCGAGCCCGCGGGCGCGCTCGCGACCGCCCGAGCCAACGGTGAGCGCATACCGCGCCGCCGCCCCCAGGCCCGCCACCAGCGCATACGCGAACTCCCAGTTCTCGAACCGGCGCGCCCCGTCGGCGAGCCGGAAGGCGTCGGGATCCGTCCAGTCCGCCCCCCGCATGTCCAGGAACAAGGGGAACGCCCCGCGCTCGAGCATCCGGTCGGACACATAGAGGAAGCCGATGCCGCGCGGCCCGCGCAGGAACTTGCGACCCGTGCCCGCCAGGAAGTCGCAGCGCAGCGCGGCGACGTCCACCGCCAGCTGTCCCACGGCCTGACAGGCGTCGATCAGGTACGGCACGCCCAGCTCCGCGCACACCTCGCCCACCGCAGCCGCGTCCTGCACTAGCCCCGAGTTGGTCGGCACCCAGCTCACGGCGACGAGGCGGGTGCGCGGGTGGCTCGCCAGCCGGCGCACGCTCGCGGGATCGACCCCACCCTCGGGGAGCTCGTCGGCGCGCACCGTCTCGACGCCGGCGCGGCGCGCGAGCGACAGGTACGTCAGCTGGTTCGAGGGGTAGTCGGCGCGCGTCGTCACGATGCGGTCGCCCGGCCGGAAGTCGAACGCGGACACCGCCTGGCTGAATGCCACGGTGGCGTTCTCGACGATGGCCATGTTCCTGGCCGCGGCGCCCACCAGGCGCCCCAGCAGCTCGTACGTCTCGCGCACCCGCGGCTCCGCTTCGTCGGCCGCCTCGTAGCCGCCGATCGCCGCCTCACGCTCCAGGAACCCGGTGAGCGCCTGGAGCACGACCTGGGGCATGAGGGCGGCGCCCGCGTTGTTGAGATGGATTCGCTCCCGGCATCCCGGCGTCTCGCGGCGCCAGCGGTCGAGCTCGGCTGGGGCGGAGGGGAGGGATGGAGTGGTGCGGGTGGTCATGTCGGGAAAGGTCGCGGGAACACCTCTCGGGCTCAAGCCGCGGTGCACCCCGGGCTCGCGCCCGGGGTCAGTGTGAGCACCCGCTCAAGACGCTTGACTAACCCCGGGCGCCAGCCCGGGGATCACTAGGTGAACATGTGCCTTATGACAAACCACACATTCGCCGGTCGCTCGGCGAGCCGCCGCATGTACCACGGAAACCAGTGCGTCCCGTAGCTGATCAGGACTCGAACCGGCACCCCCTCGCTCTGGAGCCTGCGCTGCTCGGCGGCGCGGATGCCGTAGAGCATGTGCACCTCGTATGCTCCCGGTGCGGCCCCGACCGCCAGGGCGCGCTCGCGCAGGCGCGCGATGAGACCGAGATCATGCGTGCCGAACACCGCGCGCGCCTCGCCCTGGGCGGCGCGCTCCAGCAGCCGGCCGGCCTGCACGGTGTAGGCCGCGTCTACGTCGCGCTTTTTCGGCAGCGCCACATCGGGAGGCTCGTTGTAGGCGCCCTTCACCAATCGGATGGCGGGCGCCAGCGGCAGCAGGGCTTCCAGGTCGGCCGGCGTGCGGCGCAAGTAGGCTTGCAGGCACACGCCTACGCCCGAGTGGGCGGCGCGGACCGCCTGGTACAGCTCCAGCGTGGGGTCCACGTAGCGCGACTCCTCCATGTCGATCCAGAGAAACGACCCGCTGGCGGCTGCTCGGGCTGCGAGCGCCAGCAGGTCCTGCAGGCACGCTTTGGGATTCAGGTCGAGGCCCAGGTGGGTGAGCTTGACGGAGATCTCCGCGGGCAGCTGGCGCTCCCGGATGTCCTCGAGCACGCGCAGGTAGTGATCGCGTACGCCTGCGGCCTCGTCGCGGCTCGTGACCTGCTCGCCGAGCTGGGTGAGTACGCTGCCGAGGCCCTCGCGGGCGACGTCTGCGGCGGCCGCGAGCGCCGCGCCCAGGTCCTCGCCGGGCATGAAGCGCCGCACCGCGCGGCGGAAGAAGGCGCGCGCGGACAATTGGCGCGCGAGCCAGACGCTGCGGGACGCGCGCAGCAGCAGGCGACGGGAGAGGGACATGGCAAGCCAAGAAATAGGGGGACCGGGGCAGGGGGAAGGGGGGTTGCCCGAAGCCGCCGAACCATGATACAATTGTATCATCACGATGATACTGTTACGGTGGATTTCTCGGAGCTGGAGGGCGCTCGCCGCGCCGCCACCCGTGCCCCCGCCGGGGCCCCGCGCGCTGCCCTCCTACGTGCGCATGAGCCGCTACATCGCGGGCGGGGTGACGCTCGACCGCCGCGTCGACCTGCTCGTGCGGCAGCTCGCTGCCGAGCTCTCGGGGTGCCGCTGGTGCATCGAGCACGGCGTGCATCGTTGGCGCCAGGCGTTTCTTCCCGTCGCGGAGCTCGCGGCCCTGCGACACTACGCCGCGAGCCCGCTCTTCTCCGCACGGGAGCGCGCCGCGCTGGCCTTCACCGTGGCGGTGTCGCACTACGCCGACCAAACGGGTGGGATTCCGGACGCGATCCTCGCGGAGCTGCGCCGCCACTTCTCCGAGCAGGAGGTCGCCGCCCTCACACTGGCCGCGGCCGGAGAGCACTTCTTCAATCCCGCGACCGGCGCCCTGGGCGCCGACGCGCGCCGCGCGACGGCCGCCGAGCCGATGCTGGCGGCACGCCGCGCGGCGGGCTCGGCCATGCGCAACCTGTGGTGACCGCGCGGCGGGCCGGCCGGCAGGCCGCGAGTCGTCCGGCCCTGGAGACGCCGGGAGGACGCTGGCTGCTCCTCATCCATCAGCTCCCGCCCAAGCCCGACTACTTCCGCGTGAAGATCTGGCGCCGGCTGCAGCGGATCGGCGCGGTGGCGATCAAGAATTCCGTGTATGTCCTGCCGCACACGGACCAGGCGAGCGAAGACTTTCAATGGCTGCGGCGCGAAATCGTGGCCGGAGGCGGCGAGGCCTCCGTCTGCCAGGCGGCGTTCGTGGACGGCCTGTCGGACGGGCAGATCGAAGCGTTGTTTCGAGCGCAGCGCGACGCCGAATACGCCGAGCTGGCGCGCGCGGCCGGGGAGCTGGCACGCGAAAGCGGGGGCGGGGGTGAGCGCGAGTCGTCAGGCGAGCTGGCGCGCCTCGAGCGCCGGCTCGCGGAGATCGCAGCGCTCGATCACTTCGGCGCGGCGGGGCGTCGCGCGGCGGAGGCGGCGCTGAACCGGGCGCGCGATCGGCACAAGCCTCCGGGCCGGCCTCGAGCCATCGCCGGGCGGCCCACCCGGCCGGTCCGCGGCCGCACCTGGGTGACCCGGAGCGGCGTGCATGTGGATCGGATCGCCAGCGCCTGGCTCATTCGCCGCTTCATCGACCCGAAGGCTCGGTTCCGGTTCGTCGCGACCCAGGACGCCCGCACCGCCCCCGATGAGCTGCGCTTCGACATGTTCGAGGCCGAGTACACGCACGAGGGCGATCGCTGCAGCTTCGAGACCCTGGTGGCGCGGTTCGGGCTCGCGGACCCGGGCCTGGCCGCCATCGGGGAGCTGGTGCACGACATCGATTGTAAAGACGGAAAGTACGGGCGCAGCGAAACAGGGGGGCTGGAGCGCATGATCGCCGGGATCGTGCGACGGCACGCGGGCGACGACGCGCGCCTCGAGCGCGGGGCTGCCGCGCTCGACGACCTGTACGAAGCCTTTCGGGGACTCGGGGCTTAGGCGGTAGCTACTGCCGCCCAGCTCGGTGCCTCGACCCGGCGGTCGCCGTTCACCCGGCGCTCCGGGCCGCTCCACGTCGCGGCACCCACCAGGGCAATTTGGCGGCGATCTGCCGCGCGCCGATCGGCGGTGGCACGGGCCAGGACCTCACCGATGGTCACCTCCGGCGGCACCGGTCGGAATGACGACCACTCGTCGCGGAACCAGTCGCGCGAGGCGCGCACCGCCGCCTCGGCCCCTTGCTCGGTCTCGAACAGCGCCATGCAGGTCAGGATGTCGTTTCCCGCATCCAGCAGGTGGCAGGAGACAAAGCCCGGGATGTCGCGGACGATGGGCAGGAACCCCTTTTCTGCGTAGTGGGCCGCCTGCTCCACCGTGCCCAGCCTCACCCGATACCGCCTGATCACTCCGTGCATGAGCCCCCCTTCTTGGTCAGTTCGTGCGGGCGCGTCGGCGGGCAGTCGCAAGTCCCGCGCCCCCGTGCGCGCGTAGCGGCGGTGCTTCCCTGTGACCCAACGCACGTGCGGACGACCGAACCAGCCACAAAACTGGGGCCGCCCCGTTACAGGTCACCGGTCCGGGCTCAAGAGACCGGGGCCTGCGCTGGCGAGAAGGACCACAGGGTGAGGCTAGCGGCCCGGGTGTTCCCGGTCAAGCGCCGCGAGCCTCCCCCTGGTGTGCTCAGCCTTCGACGATGATGAGGTATTTCGAGTTGGCCCAGAACTTCGCCGGGTCCGCGATCTTCACCGCGTGTCCGGTGATCTTGCCGTCGTTGTCCGGCGGCGTCTCGAGCGCCGACGTGTCCTGCCGCGACACGATGCGGTATTCCTTGTCGGACGCGGGCAGCGGCAGCTCCGTGAAATGCCGTCGGTCCGCTACCGTGAATACGCCGGGATCGAGGTTGCGGGCCGGCACGAGCGTCTTCCCGCTCTTCCAGAGGACGAAGAGGAACCGGGCGCCGCCCTCCTCCTGGATGATTCCCTTCTGCTCGAGCTCGTCCTTGGTGCCGACCACGTAGTAGACCGTGTTCGAGATCGTGGACATGTTCTCGAGCGTGTCCCGCAGGGCCGAGTTCTCCGCAGTGAGCGTCTCAACCTGAAGCGTCAGCGCGTCGATCGTCTCCTTCTGATTATCGATCACGCCCTGCAGGTTCTGCATCGTCGACGCGAGCTCGTTCCGCAGGCTATCGGAGAGGCTGGTGAGATCCTTGATACGCTGCGCACTCTCCTTGAGCCGGGGCTCGAGCTCCTTCACCCGCGTCGTCATGTAGCGGATTTTCTGGATCAGCGTGTCGCGCGATGCGCGCAGCGGCGACTCGCCGGACACTTTGAGCGCTCGCGCCGGGACGTTCACCCTGGCGAGCTCGCGGCTGATCTCGCTCACGAGACGGGTGTTCTCCGCGACCTCCTGCATCAACCGGTCGCGCTGGGACGACGCCTGGGACAGGCTGTCGATGCGGGCCTGTACCTCCGGGGACGGTCCCTGCTTGCACCCTGCGGCGATGAGTAGCGCGATGGGGAGCCATGCGCCGCGCACAAGGCGACGGCAATTCCGGGTCATCTTTCTCAACCTCCTGCCAGGACTGGCGTGACGTAGGTCACACGGATGTCGACACGGACAACCGCTGTGTAGGACACGTGCTACACCGGAAGGCTAGGCACGGTTCGACTCGGGACAGGGGCGTATTCTCAACATCATTATTTACCGTTTCCGCAGCGAGGGCACAACGGCAGATATCACCGATGGTTCGGCCACCCGTGCCGGCCACCCGAGCTACGTCCTCTCGCGCTGGCTGTTCCTCCGCCTGCTCGGCGTCGTGTACTTCGTCGCCTTTGTCTCGCTCGCGCTGCAAATCACGGGCCTCGTGGGAGAGCACGGCATCCTGCCGGCCGGCGGGTTCCTCCAGCGGGCGCAAGCGGCCTACGGGAGCGGGGCCTACCGGCTGTTCCCCACGCTGTGTTGGCTGGGTGCGGGCGACGGGATGCTGCGCGTCCTGGCGTGGAGTGGGGCGGTCCTCTCCCTGGTGTTGGTGGCGGGGGTCGCCCAGGCCCCGGTCCTGCTGCTCCTCTGGGTCTCGTACCTGTCGCTCGCCGTGGTCGGCCAGACCTTCCTTTGGTTCCAGTGGGACGGGCTGCTGCTCGAGACGGGCCTGTTGGCCCTGCTGTACGCGCCCACCGACCTCCGCCCCAGCCTCCGGCAGGAGCGCGCCCCATCCACGGCGATGCGGTGGCTGGTGTGGGCGCTCGTCTTCCGGCTGATGTTCCTCTCCGGTATCACGAAGCTCGCGAGCGGCGATCCGACGTGGCTGCACCTCACCGCCCTCGACTACCACTTCTGGACGCAGCCGCTGCCCACATGGCCAGCGTGGTATGCACAGTGGCTTCCTCAGTGGACGCACCGCGCGATGACGCTCGCGATCATCGCGATCGAGCTGCTCGTGCCGTGGCTCATCATGGTGCCCGAGCGATGGGCGGGGCGGGGCAGCCGTCGCGCGCGCCACGCGGCGTGCGCGCTCCTGGTGCTCGGCCAGCTCGCGATCGCGCTCACGGGCAACTATGGGTTCTTCAACCTGCTGGCGATCGTTTTGTCTCTGTCGCTGCTCGATGACGCCGCGCTGGAACGGGTGTTGCCGCTGCGGCTCGCGGCCCCAGACCCAGAGCCCCGCTGGAAGCAGTATGCGATCCGCGGCCTCGCACCGTTGCTCGCGTTGCTCGCCGCCTTGACCTTCGCGCGCGAGATCCTCCAGACGCTGCCCGGCCGGCGCGGCGCGTTCGCCAACCCGCTGCTCGACGCCGTGGCACCGCTGCGCTCGGTGAACGGGTACGGCTTGTTCCGAGTGATGACCACCGAGCGTTACGAGATTGTGATCGAAGGCGGCGCCGACACCGTGCACTGGCGCGAGTATCGGTTCCGCTGGAAGCCCGGCGATCCGACGCGTCCCCCGGCGTTCGTGGCGCCCCACATGCCGCGGCTCGATTGGCAGATGTGGTTCGCGGCGCTGAACCCGGAGGGCGCCCGGGCGTGGCTCGAGCTGCTGCTCCAGCACCTGCTCGAGGGGACGCCCGAGGTGCTCGCCCTGCTGCGCGAGAACCCCTTTCCGGACGCGCCGCCCCGCTACGTGCGGCTCGTCTATTACCGCTACCGCTTCAGTACGCCGGCCGAGCGGACGACGCGTGGCATGTGGTGGCAACGGGAGCGGGTAGGGGATCTCACGGAGCCGCTGTCGCTGGGGCAGGCGCCCCGTTGATTCCGCCTCCATCCGGCTTATCTTCCCGCCTCTTCTAGAGGGCGTTCGTAATGAAGGCAACCGACATTCGCCGCGGGCACGTCATCATGATCGAGGGACAGCCGTGCCGCGTCATGGATTTCACGCACCGCACCCCGGGAAATCTCCGCGCCTTCGTTCAGGTGCGCTTCCGGAACCTGGTCACCGGGAACACCTTCGACACGCGTCTGGCCGCCACCGACTTCGTGGACGAAGCACCGCTCGAGACCAAGGAGTTCCAGGTCTTGTACCGCGATCAGGGCGCCGTGCACGTGATGGACACGACGACGTACGAACAGCACACGCTCGACGCCGAAGCGGTGGGCGATCACGCCGACTGGCTGCAGCCCGAGATGCACATTCAGGTGGAGTGGCTGAACGGCCGCCCCGTGGGCATCGAGCTCCCGTCGGTGGTGGAGCTCACCGTCGTGCAGACGTCGCCGGTCATGCGCGGGGCCACCAAGACCGCGAGTACCAAGCCGGCCAAGCTCTCGAACGGCGTGACCATCCAGGTGCCCGAGTTCATCTCCGAGGGTGAGAAAGTCCGAGTGGACCCCCGTGAGGGTGCCTATCTGGAGCGCGCCAAGTAGCCCGCCCGATTGGGTAGGGCAGCGGCGCAGGCGCGCACATAAATTGCGTGGCAGTGCCGACCCCGGGGGGTTCGCCCCGGGGTCTCGTTATCCCTGACAGGATCGTCTATGCACTCGGCCGCACGGCTCGACACACTGGGTACGGAACAGGCTTACGTGGTCCTCGCCGCCGCGAGGCGCCTCGAGGCCGCGGGGCACAAAGTCGTGCACCTGGAAATCGGTGAGCCGGACATGCCGACTCCCCCCCACGTGGTGGAGGCAGGCATCCGCGCGTTGCGCGACGGCCTCACTCGCTACGCCCTGGCGGCAGGTGTACCCGAGCTGCGCGACGCGATTGCGCGCTCGCTGGCGGCGCGCGGCGTCCGTGCAACGGCCGAGAACGTCGTGGTCACGCCCGGGGCGAAGCCGGCGCTCTTCTGTACGGCGCTCTCGCTGATCGCGCCCGGGGACGAGGTGCTCTGCCCCGACCCGGGGTTCCCGATTTACGAATCCGTCGTCCGGTTCGCGGGTGGACGGCCGGTCTACTACCCGCTGGACGAGACGCGGGAATTCGCGCCGCACGTAGCGGCGATCGCGGAGCGGATCACGCCCCGCTCCCGCGTGCTCATCCTCAACCTGCCCCACAACCCCACGGGTGGCGTGGCGACGGCGCGCGACCTCGCGGCGCTGGCGGAGCTGGCACAGCGCCACGATCTGTGGGTCATCTCGGACGAGGTGTACGGACAGATCCGCTACGACGGGCGCCGCGACTCGATCGCCGCGCTCCCCGGCATGGCGGACCGCACCGTGATCGTGGACGGGTTTTCCAAGGGATACTCGATGACGGGCTGGCGCCTGGGCTACGGGGTCATGCCGGCGTCGCTCACCGACGCGATGACCACGCTCGTCATCAACAATGTTTCCTGCACCGCGACCTTCGTGCAGTACGCCGGGATCGCGGCACTCACGGGGCCGCAGGAGGCGGTCACCCGCATGGTGGCGGGACTGCGCACCAAGCGTGATCTGCTGGTGCGCGGCCTGAATGCGATCGATGGGATCAGCTGCGCGTCGCCGGCGGGCGCCTTCTATTGCTTCCCCGACATCGGCGGAGTGCTCGACCGCACGGGCCTCACCTCCAAAACGTTTGCCGAGCGGCTGCTCGGCGAGCGGCACATCGCGGTACTGGCTGGAACGGCGTTCGGGCCGGGCGGCGAGGGGCACCTGCGGCTGTGCTACGCCACCGAGCCGGCGGAGCTGGAGCGCGCCCTCGCCGCGATCCGGCGCTTTGTGGGGGAAGTGGCCCCGGTTGCGGCGGATTAGACGGGGGAGTATTGTTAAAATCGACAACCGACGACTCGTGGTGATTTGCCGCGTATTGCCGCCACGTTAAACAAGGTGCTAAAAAGCGACCGCCCGCGGCAGTTGTTGCCCGGGTTTTTTTGTTGAGGCTCATATGCCGACTACTGTCGCCTCACCGCCGCTCACCGCCCGGCCGCTGCGCTGCCGCAGCTGCGGGACCGAGCGCGCCGCCGCCCCGACCGCGATTTGCGAGGAGTGTCTCGGGCCCCTCGATCCCGTGTACGAGCCGGGACGAACGCTGCCCGACCGCGAGACCATTGCCGCCCGGGCGCCCTCCCTCTGGCGCTACAAGGAGTGGCTGCCGTTCGACGGCGACCCGGTCTGGTCGCTCGATACCGGATTCACGCCGCTGGTCGACGCTCCGGCGCTCGCCCGGCGCTTCGGCGTCGCGCGGGTGTGGGTCAAGAACGACACGGTGTCCCATCCGTCGCTCTCCTTCAAGGACCGCGTTGTGGCCGCCGCGATCAACGCGGCCGCGGCGTTCGGACTTGAGACCATCGGCTGCGCGTCCACCGGCAACCTCGCGAATGCCGTCGCAGCGCACGCGGCACGGGCCGGGCTCAAGGCGTGGATCTTCATCCCCGAAGAGCTCGAGGCCGGCAAGGTCATCGGCACCAGCGTGTACGGCGCCCGGCTGGTGCGGGTGCGGGGGACGTACGACGATGTCAACCGGCTGTGCGCCCAGGTCGCGGATCGCTTCGGTTGGGGCATCGTGAACGTCAACCTGCGCAGCTACTACGGCGAGGGGTCGAAGACCGTCGCCTACGAGATCGCGGAACAGCTCGGCTGGCGCTTGCCGACGGCGGTGGTCGCGCCGATGGCGGGCGGCTCGCTGCTCTCGAAGCTGCGGAAGGGGTTCGGTGAGTTTCTCGAGGCGGGACTGGTCCAGGGCCGGGTGCCGCGGCTGTACGGGGCGCAGGCCGCCGGGTGCGCACCGATCGTGCGCCTCGTGGAGCGCGGCGGCGATGTGCTCGAGCCCGAGGTGCCGAAAACCATCTGCCGCTCGCTCGCGATCGGCAATCCCGCGGACGGCGCGTTCGCCGCGCGGGCGATGCGGGAGACCGGTGGCTGGGCCGCCGCGGTGAGCGATCCGGAGCTGGTCGAGGGGATCCGTTTTTTGGCCCAGGACACGGGGGTGTTCGCCGAGACCGCAGGTGGTGTCACCGCCGCTGGCGCGCTGGCGCTGGCGGGCGCGGGCCGGCTCCAGCCCGAGGACGAAGTGGTGCTCTGTGTCACGGGCCACGGCCTGAAGACGCTCGAGGCAGTGCACGCAGCCGTCCCCGAGGCCCCGGTCATCGCGCCGCGGTTACGCGAAGTAACGACTCTGGTTGAGGAGACACGGACATGGCCATCACGCTGAACCTGCCATCGGTGCTCGCCGCCCACACCGGCGGCGCCCGGACGATCCAGGCGACTGGCACGACGCTGGGAGAGGCCGTGGCCGACGTGGCCGCGCGCTACCCCGCCCTGGCGCCCCGGCTCCGGGACAAGGAGGGAAAGCCCTATCCTTTCGTCAACTTCTATTTGAACGACGAAGACGTGCGCTTCCGCGGCGGGTTCGCGGCCCCCGTCCAGGACGGCGACGAGGTGACCGTCATTCCGGCGATCGCGGGGGGCTGAGCCCCACTTCGATGAAAGCGGTCCGCGTGCATTCGCCGGGCGGGCCGGACGCGCTGCGCTACGAGGACGTCGAGCGGCCCGCGCCGGGCCCGGGTCAGGTGCTCGTGACAATCGAGGCCGCCGGCGTGAATTTCATCGACATCTACCAGCGCACGGGACTCTACAAGGTCCCGCTGCCATTCACGCTGGGACAGGAAGCCGCAGGCACCGTGGCTGCTGTGGGGCCGGGCGTCGCCGAGCCCAAAGTCGGCGACCGCGTCGCGTATACGAACGTGTTGGGCGCATACGCGGAGTACGCGGTCGTCCCGGCCGACCGGGTGGTGGCGCTGCCGGACGGCGTGAGCACGAAGCAGGGCGCGGCGGCAATGCTCCAGGGCATGACCGCGCATTACCTCGCGACCTCGACCTACGCCTTGAAGGCAGGAGACGTTTGCCTCGTGCACGCCGCCGCCGGGGGCGTGGGCCTGCTGCTGTGTCAGATCGCGAAGCTCAAGGGCGCGCGCGTGCTGGGCACCGTCTCGACGGGCGAAAAGGCCGCGCTGGCGCGCGGGGCCGGCGCCGACGCGGTGATCCTGTACACCGAGCAGGACTTCGAGACGGAGGCGAGACGTCTGACGAACGGAGCCGGCCTGCGGGTGATCTACGACTCCGTCGGCAAGACGACGTTCGAAAAAGGCCTGACCTGCCTCGCGCCGCGCGGGATGATGGTGCTGTACGGCCAGTCGAGCGGACCGGTGGGGCCGTTCGACCCGCAGGTGTTGAGCCAGAAGGGCTCGCTGTTTCTCACGCGCCCCACCCTGGCGCACTACATCCTGACGCGCGCCGAGCTGGTCGCGCGGGCGGGGGAGGTGCTGGGGTGGATCACGAGCGGCAAGCTGAAGCTGCGCATCGAGCGCGAGCTCCCACTGGCGCAGGCGGCGGAAGCGCACCGCCTGCTCGAAGGACGGAAGACCACCGGGAAGGTGTTGCTGATTCCTTGACCCGCCGTCATCGGGAGTGGTCCGCATGACCTTGCCTACCCGCCCGCTCGGCTCGAGCGGGCTCGATATCACGACGGTCGGATTCGGCGCGTGGGCCATCGGCGGCGGCGGCTGGGCGTTCGGCTGGGGCCCGCAGGACGATGCCGACTCGCTCGCCGCGATGCTTCACGCGCTCGAGCTGGGCGTCAACTGGATCGATACCGCCGCGGTATACGGTCTCGGTCATTCCGAAGAGGTGGTAGGGCGTTTGCTGCGGGACCTTCCGGCCCGCGAGCGGCCGCTCGTGTTCACCAAGTGCGGGCTCGTGTGGGATGAGCGCGACCGCATGGCGGAAGCGCGACGCGTGCTCCGACCGGACTCCATCCGCAAGGAGTGCGAAGCGTCGCTCCGCCGGCTCGGCGTCGAACGGATCGACCTCTATCAGTTTCACTGGCCCGACGAGACGGGGACGCCCGTGGAGGATTCGTGGCACGCGATGGTGCGGCTCGTGGAGCAAGGCAAGGTACGGGCCGCGGGTGTGTCGAACTTCGACGTCCCCCTGCTCGACCGCTGCGAGGCGATCCGCCACGTGGATTCCCTGCAGCCGCCGTTCTCCCTGATCCGGCGCGACGCCGCCGAGCGGGAAATTCCCTGGTGCGCGGAGCGCGACACCGGCGTGATCGTCTACAGCCCGATGCAGTCGGGTCTCCTGACCGACAGCTTCACCGCCGCGCGCGTCGCAGCCCTGGCCCCGGACGACTGGCGCCGCAAGAGCTCCCAGTTCCAGCAGCCGGCCCTGGGGAAGAACCTCGCACTGCGCGACGCGCTCAAGCCCATTGCCCGCCGTCGCGGCACGACGGTGTCGGCGGTGGCGGTCGCCTGGACGCTCGCCTGGCCGGGAGTGACGGGGGCCATCGTGGGCGCGCGGACGCCGGCGCAGGTTGATGGCTGGATCGGCGCTGCGACGCTGCAGCTCACGGCGGCGGATCTCGAGGAGATTGCGGCGGCGATCCTACGAACGGGCGCGGGCACCGGCCCGACGCGGCCAGCGGCGAGCGGCGTGACCGGAAGCCGCTGAGCCGGCAGGGCCCGCGCCGCGGTTATATTTCCAGCGGCGCGGGCTCGCTCGCGCCTCGCACCGGGAGCGGTCCGGCATCTCGGCCGGACCTAGGCGTTGCCCAATCGGCCCCCCGGCGGCGGTCCTACAACAATGGGAGTATCCCATGCCTTCGCAGCGCAACGATCTCCAGCACAGCGCCGTGGTCGTGATCGACATGGCGAACGATTTCGTGTATCCGGGGGGCGTGATCGCCGATGCCGGCGGCCCCGACTACCAGCAGCGTGCCCAGCGCATCATCCCACCCCTGGGCCGCCTGCTCGCCGCGGCGCGGCGCGCCGGCGTCACGGTGGTGTACGCCACCGATGCCCACACGCCGGGCGACAGCGAGCTGCGCAAGTGGCCGCCGCACGCCATGGCCGGCAGCTGGAACGCCGAGATCGTCCCGGGACTCGCGCCCGAGCCCGGCGACGTGGTGCTCGGCAAGCAGACCTACAGCCCGTTCTTGAACCCGGAATTCGAGCGCACGCTGGAGGCGCGCGGGCTGTCCCGGCTCTACATCACGGGCCTGCACACGGACTGCTGCGCGCGGCACACGTCGGGCGATGCGTTCCAGCGTGGCTACGAGCTCGTGTGGGTAACCGATGCGCTCCAGGCGTTCACCGACGAGGCGCATCAGGCGGGCCTCGAATACTTCAAAGCCTGGTACGCGACCGATCCGGCGCGCCAGCTCAGGACTGTCGACGAGCTGGTGGCTGAGTGGACGGCGGTGCCGGAGCCGGCGGTAGCGTAGGCCGCATTTGTCGTCGGGCGGCGCGCACCCACACCCGTACCTCCGGGAGCGTGGGGCGCGCGCCGCCCCGGACCATCAGCCACACTGAATCTGGGTCGGAGCCGGCCAGCGCCTCGACGCTTGCCACACCGCCGCCGATCAGCCGAGCCGCGTGCACGGTACCGATGCCCCGCAGCGTCACGAGGCGCGCCGCCTCGTGCGCCGCGCGGGCGTCGTGCGGGCTCAGGTTGGCGCGGTAGGCGAGCTCCGCGGCTGGGCTGCGCGCCACCCGGAACACGTTGTTCCACCCCGCGGCCTGTAATCGGCTGATCACCGCGTTTGTCACACCCGGCAAGTCGTGCAGCGCCGGCGTGGTAGAGCTGACGGTCCAGTGGTCGATCCCGATGAGCGCGAGGACGACAAATCCCGCGGAGCCGAGCAGGGTGCGACGGGTCGTGTGCGGCACGAGCAGGTGATACAGCGACCACACCTCGAGCGCGAAAAACGGAAAGCCAAGGAAGCCCACCAGCGGCATCTCGAAGATCTTCAGGTGCTCGAGGAACGGGACCGTGTAGATCCAGCGGCCACGCGCCATGGCGTTGAACGATTCCCACAGCACCCCGGCGAAGAGGCCCGCGGCCATGAGCCGTGCGATGCGCCCCCACCTGCCGCGTGCGATATCCGCGAACAGCGAGTGCTCGGGATCGCGCCGATACAACAGCGGCTCGGCGATGAGCCAGACCGCGCCCCAGGTGAGCGGGTAGAGATACCGCGGGAGAGCCAGCACGGCGGCGAGCAGTCCCCACCCGACCCAGCCGGCGATCTCCAGGTGCCTCGGCTCGAGGGTGAAGGATCGGAGCCTCAGGACGCGCCACACCCCCAGCCTGTCCAGGATGCGCTCCGGGAGCAGCACGGCGGGGACCACGGTCGCGAGCGATACGGTGATCCCGAGCCAGCGCTCGAGGCGGCTCGCCGGGAGAAAGACGTAGTACCAATCCCGCAGCCGAAAGTTGATCACTTCGAACAACAGCCAGATTACGGCCGACCACCACAGCATCACCGCCACCTCGCGGGGCCGCGCGAGCAGCGACTCGCCGCCCAGTAGCACGACGACTTCGTCGAGGATGACCAGGGTGGGATACCAGGCCAGGACATAGAACCAGGTGGGGATGGGAGGGATCTCGTAGGCGAGCAACAGGACGGCGGCGATCAGCACGACCGCCGCCGTCGCGAGTCTCGCGCGGGGCACGCGCTTCATCGTGTGCTTCCATTCGGCGGCGCGACGGGTCGGAACAGCAGATCCTGGTAGTCGAAGCTGAAGTCCGCGAGCGGCGATACCGCCGTCATCTGGAACCGATCGATGGCCCCGTCCGGGGTGAGCGCGAACGTCACATACGCGTCCTCGAGGTGCTTCCCCCGCCAGCGCGCGATGAACGTGTCATACTGCCAGTGCTCGAGATCACCTACGAACGCCGGGGAGCGGCTGAACCGGAGGACGAGCCGGCCGTTCTCGAGCGCCACGGTCGCGTCCCCGTACAGCTCGTCCCGGTATGCGCCCGCGTACCGCGCCAACGGCAGGGACGGCCGAGACAGCGAGTCACGCACCGCGCCCGTGGCCTTGACGGTCGAGTCGGCGCGAGCCCGGGCGATCTGTCCGGCTTGGGCGAACGCGGCCACCCAGTCTCCCCGGGGCCGGGGAGCGCCCAGCAGATCGTCGAGCAGTCGGTACGTGAGCGCGGCCATCAGGTCGGACTCCGAGTTGGTCAGGATCACGATCCCGAGCTTCTCCGCCGGCACGAGCGTGATCTGCGACGACATCCCCGCGAGGCCGCCCGTGTGCGACACGACTTTTCGCCCCTGGTAATCCCGCAGCCGCCAGCCCAGGGCGTATTCCGCAAAGTTCGGCCGCAGCGCGGCGAGCGGCGCTGGGGGGTCCGCAATGGGCAGGATGGTCTGGCCGGACCACAGCTCGCGCGCCCGTCGCTCGCTGAACAGCCGCCCCCCGCCCGCGTAGCGGCCCGAGTCGAGTCGACAGATGACCCAACGAGCCAGATCCGTCACGTTGGACGCGATCCCGCCGGCGGGGGAGATGTTGTCCACGGAATCGAGCGGGACCACCTGCAGCGTGCCGTCCTCGATCGCGTGCGGCGTAGCGGCGTTGCGGCTCGACGTGAAGAACGTCGTGGTCGTCCCGGACTCGGTCATGCCGAGCGGCGTGAAGATGCGGTTCTTCACGAAGTCATCCCAGCTCTGAGCGGCCACGGCGGGGAAGATCTCACCCGCCACGATGTAGAGCACGTTGTCGTACGCGTACGCGCTGCGGAAACTCGACACGGGCCGCGCAAAGCGGATCCGATAGGCGATCTCACCGCGGTCGTAGTTCGAGTGGAACCACAGCAGGTCCCCCGCGCCCAGACCCAGGCCACTGCGGTGGGTCACGAGATCCCGCAGCGTGAACTCACGGGTCACGTATGGGTCGTACAGCTGGAACCCGGGCAGGAGCTTCGTCACGGGATCGTCCCACGAGAGTTTTCCGTCGTCGGCGAGGATCGCGAGCGCGGCGGTGGTGAACGCCTTGGTGTTGGACGCGATCTGGAACAGCGTGTGCGCGTCCACGCGGGCCGGGTCGCCCAGGGTGCGCACGCCGTACCCCTTGGCGAACAGCACCCGGCCGTCCTGCACGACGGCGATGGCCGCGCCCGGCGTCCGCAGCACCTGGAGCCCGCGCGCGACGTACGCGTCGAAGTCCCGCTGGCGGAACGTCTGGGCGGAGAGCGCCGGCGCGGCGGTGGCGAGCGCCAGGGCGGCGGCGACGCTGCTTCTCACGGTGATCCTAGTCTCCCAGCGAGATTCTCAGCACGACGTTGCGGCCCGGGTCGAGGGCGAACTCCTTGTAGCGGCTCAGGAAGCTGCGGTAGCTCACGTTGGTCGCGTTCTTGACCGCGAGGTCGACGTGGCACACCCGGCCGACCAAGGGTCGCACGAAGCCGGCCGACAGGTTGAGCAGCGTGTACCCGCCCGTGGGGACGTCGAGCGGGTTGAGGCGGGTCTGCCGCGTCGCCACCTCGATCTCGGCACCCGCATAGGCTCGGTCGGTCCAGCTTCCCGCCTTGCTGCGGTGCAGCTCGGCGCCGAGCGCCGCGCGCGCGGGGGGCATGAGGGGCAGCGCGTCGCCCGTCACCCGATTGGTGCCGCGAACGGCGTCCGCGCGAGCGTGCAGGGTGAGCGGGTTCGCGACTTCCACTTCGACTTGGGCCTCGCCGCCGACCAGCCGGGCGTTCGCCTGCTGGTAGCGGTACACGCGCAAGGAGTCCGCTGACGTGACATGCACGAACGAGTCCGTGGGCGCGATGTAAATGAACCGCCCGATCGCGTTGCGATAGCCCGCGAGCTCGACGCGGACGCGGGACCCCTGCCAACGCACCCCGACGTCCACGTCCGTCCCCGCCTCCGGTTGGAGAGCGGCATCGCCGATCTCGTAGCGCGCCTCGCCCAGATGCGGACCGTTGGAGAACAGCTCGAACAGGGTCGGCGCCCGCCAGGCGCGGCCTAGATTTGCCGTCAACGCCAGCGCGGTCCAGGGACGATACGCGAGCCCGACGTTCCCGGACCACGCCGTGTAGTCGCGCTGCTCGGCCCCCTGCTGGAGCAGGGAATTGGAGTCCGCGGTGAGGCGTCGCACATCACCGCGGCCCCCGGCCAGGACGCTCACGCGGCCGAAGCTGACTTGCTCGAACGCAAACACGGCCGCCGAGCGTACGCGTGCGTCCGGAACGAGCGGAATTCGCCCCCGCGTATCGTTGGTCTGCGTCAGGCCCGAAACACCTAGCGTGCCGCGGACGCGCGCTCCGGCGGCGTGATGCGCCAGGACATCGAGCGAGAGCGTGTTCAGCAACAGGTCGAACGCCGTCCCTTCGAGCGGTGCGCCGCCGGGGCTCGCCCCCGTGTCCGACACCTCGATGAGCGAGTGGCGCTGCCATTGGGCCTTGGTTTCGAGCCGCACGCCACCGAGGAGGTAGTCGCCCGCGAGCTGGACCCGGTCGTCGGACAGCTTACGCTCGGGGCCGCCTTCCTCTCCCGTCGCTGGTCCCTCGGCTTCGAGCAGCTTGAACTCACCGCCGTAGCGCGTGTAGCGCAGTGTCGTGCTCGCCCGCGCGCTGCGCATGCCGACGGCGGCTTCACCCGATATCGCCGTGAAGCCGGTGTTATCGAGCTCACTCGCGGGCGTGTGCAGGTTGCTCGCGAACCGGCCGATGCCGAACAGTCGCCAGCCCCAGCGGCCGTTCGCTCCCTCGACTCGCGCAGCGCCCTCCAGCTCGGCGTTGTTCGACGCTCCCGAGATCTCGTAGCCTCGGTGTATCGCTCGTGGTCCGCCATTCGCGTCCGGCAGCTCCTCGGGAACCACGTTCACCACGCCGCCCAGCGCGTCCGAGCCGTACAGCACGCTCGCCGGTCCCCGGATCACCTCCACCCGCTGCGCCAGCCGGGCGTCCACCGAGGGACCGTCCTCGTCGCTCCAGGAGTAGTCCTCCATGCGGCTCCCGTCCTCGAGCACCAGCACCCGCGGCCCGGCCAGCCCCCGGATGACGGGCTTGCCGATCTGCTGCCCCGTGGTGAGCGCGTTGATCCCCGGGAGCTGGGTGAGCGCATGCGCGAGCGACACGCTCTGCGCGCGGCGCAGCCGGTCCTCGGAGAGCGCTCCGGTCGGGAGCGGTGAGGATAAGACTTCGAGCGGCGCACGGGTCGCCGTCACCGTGACCGGCTCGACCCACACGGACGTCCGCTCCAGCGTGAGGTCGAGCGTGGTCGACCCGCTCACCGTCACCCGTCGCGCCAGGGGCGCGAACCCGAGGCCGCGGACGGTCACGGCGTAGGTCCCCGCGGGCAGGTCGGCGAATTGGAAACGACCGTCGGCCTGGCTCAGCGCGACGCGATGCAGCTCGACCACCACCACCGTTGCACCCGCGACGGCGTGCCCGTCTCGGTCCATGATCCGGCCCGAAAGCGTGTCGCCGCCCACGGCGAGCGACGCGAGAAGGACCAGTGCACCCAGCGTCACAGGCTCTCCTCCGACAGTGGTGGACGAACGGATACGGTCGGGAGCGGCAGAGCGCTGACCATACCCCGGGGGTGGGTGGGTTCGCAAGGCGGGAGAAACGAGAGAGGCCCGGCCGTCGCGAAAACGAGCCGGGCCCCAGTGCGACAGGTGCCGCTACGCCATCACTCTTCGGACGCGCGCTTGTACATCCAGTATTCAGGGCCGGCCTGCGCCTCCGGCCAGTCGGCGAGGTGCTCCTGGCCGCGCCACGGCTCGCCATCGAAATGCTGATCGCCGCGCCACGCCGCTTCGTCGTCTGCCCAATCGTCCGGTCGCCATGACTGTGTCATACGTCACTCCTCGTCGGTCGCGCTGCGCGGCCGCACGGGAGGGAGTCGCAAGGGGTGTGCCCGGCGGGGGGCGTGCGCGACAAGTCGGCCTGTGCTATAAGGATAGGGGGCCGGTCGGCGGCAGCCGGCGGCGCCCGGGCTGTCGCAAAGTCGGCCGCGCTGCCGCGCTCCGACACTAACATCCAGCGTGACCGCGATCACCATGCGCCTCCGCGTGACCTATCACCTCGTTGGTTCGAGCCGGCTGGCCGCCGCTAAAGCGCGCGACATCGCGTTCGAGCAGACCGTCGAGCTTCCGGCGAACGCGGTGCCCCCGGAGGTCGCAGCGCGCGTCGCGGGACGCGTGGAATCCGTCGAGTCGCTCGGTCGCGGTCGCTCCCGCGCCGTGATCTCGTTCGACCCCGGTGTCGTGTGCGGCGAGCTGCCGCAGCTCCTGAACCTCCTGTTCGGCAACATCTCGCTCAAGACGGGGATCCTGATCGCCGGTCTCGAGTGGCCGGACGAGCTGCTCGCTGCGCTCTCCGGCCCACGGCTCGGCATCGCGGGGCTGCGCGAGCTCACGGGCGTTCGTGGGCGACCCCTCGTGTGCACGGCGCTCAAGCCGCTCGGCCTCTCGGCCCCTCAGCTCGCACAGCTGGCCTACGGATTCGCCCGAGCAGGGATCGACCTCATCAAGGACGATCACAGCCTGGCGGATCAGACGACCGCGCCGTTCGGCGAGCGAACCGAGCGCTGCGTCGAGGCGATCGTGCGGGCCAACCGCGAGACCGGTGGGAACGCGCTGTACTTTCCGAACGTCACGAGCAGCCCGTCGGAGATGGTGGAGCGCGCGGGGGCAGCGCGGCGCGCCGGCTGCCGCGGCGTCGTGGTCAACGCGCTTGCGGCAGGCCTCGGCGCCGTGAGCGCAATCGCCGCCACCACGGGGCTGGCGGTCATGTCGCACCCGTCGCTCGCGGGCGCGTTCTTCCACCCGGACCACGGCATCGCGCCGGAGGTGCTGCTGGGCGATCTGTTCCGCGTTGCGGGGAGCGACGCGGTGATCTATCCCAACGTCGGGGGGCGATTTACGTTCTCGGAAGCGACGTGCGCCGCGATCAACGCGCGCCTGCGTGGGCCGCTCGGACCGGTGCCGCCCTCGTTTCCCGTGCCGGCGGGCGGAATCGACGCGGCGCGCGTGCCGCACTGGATCGAGCGTTACGGGGCGGACACCATCTTCTTGATCGGCGGCAGCCTGTACACGCAAGCCGATCCCGCCACGGCGGCGGAGCGCCTGGTCGCGGCGGTGAGACGACATTCCCATGGATGATCGATCGAAGGTCCTCAAGTTCGGCGGGTTTCGCTGGGACGGGATCCCCGTGCGCGAGTACAAGACGGGGGATGTGCCGTACCGGGACGTGACCCGTCAGACGCTGCTGGGCGACGCCGCGGGCGAGGAGCCGTTCAACTTCGTCACCCGATATTTCGAGATCCAACCCGGCGGCTATTCGACGCTCGAGCGGCACCAGCATCCGCACGCGGTGGTGGTCATTCGCGGTCGGGGCCGGGTGATGCTGGGCGACGGGAGCTACGACATCGCCCCGTTCGACTGCGTCTACGTGTCGCCCGGTGTGGCCCACCAGTTCCGCGCGACGGGCGATGAGCCCCTGGGATTTCTCTGCACGGTGGATCGCGTGCGCGATCGGCCGGAGGTGGTGGCCTGAGCGTCCAGTCGATCAATCCCGCCACCGGAGAGGTGCTCGAGACGTTCCAGGAGACGGCGCCGGACGCGCTGGCGCGGATGCTGGAGCGCGCCGACGCCGCGTCGCACGAGTGGCGTCGCTGGCCGGTGGCGGAGCGCGCGGAGCGGCTGCGCGCCGCCGGGCGTGTCCTGCGCGAGCGCAAAGACGCGTACGCGCGCACGATGGCGCTCGAGATGGGCAAGCCGCTGGCGCAGGGAGTGGGAGAGGCGGAGAAGTGCGCCTGGGCGTGCGACTACTACGCGGACCACGGGGCGGCCTTCCTTGCCGATGAGCCCCACCCGAGCGACGCATCCCGGAGCTACGTCCGGTTCGAGGCACTCGGCCCGGTGCTCGCGATCATGCCGTGGAATTTCCCGTTCTGGCAGGTGTTCCGTTTCGCCGCGCCGGCGTTGGTCGCGGGGAACGCCGGCATCCTGAAGCACGCTCCCAACGTGCCGCGCTGTGCGGTCGAGATCGAAAACGTCTTCCCGGAAGCGGGCTTCCCGGATGGTCTGTTCCGCACGGTGTTCCTGTCGAACGAGGCCGCCGGCAGCGTGATCGCCGACCGCCGCGTCCGTGCGGTGACGCTCACCGGATCGGACCGCGCGGGCAGCCAGGTGGCGGAGCAGGCAGGGCGGCACTTGAAGAAAACGGTGCTCGAGCTCGGCGGCAGCGATCCGTTCATCGTGCTCGACGATGCCGACCTGGAGCTGGCGGCTCACACCGCCGCCGAGGCACGCTTGATAAACAGCGGCCAGAGTTGCATCGCGGCGAAGCGCTTCATCGTCGTGGAGCGCGTGGCGGATCGCTTTCTCGAGCGGTTCACGAGCGCCATGCGCGCGCGGAAAGTGGGGGATCCGCTCGACCCGACCACGCAGGTCGGGCCGCAGGCGCGGCCGGATCTACGCGAGAACCTCCACCGTCAGGTGCAGGAGTCGGTGAAGCGCGGCGCGCGACTCGTGCTCGGCGGCGAAGTTCCCGCCGGTCGAGGTGCCTTCTACCCACCCACCGTGCTGGTCGCCGTGGAGCCCGGGATGCCGGCGTTCGACCAGGAGACGTTCGGCCCGGTGGCGGCGGTGATCCGCGCCAAGGACGAAGCGGACGCCATCCGGCTGGCGAACGCCTCGCCCTACGGCCTGGGGGCGTCGGTCTGGACCGCGGACTCGCAGCGTGGCGAGCGCGTCGCGCGCGAGATCGAAGCCGGCAGCGTGTTCGTGAACGGGCTCGTCAAGTCCGATCCGCGACTGCCGTTCGGCGGCGTGAAGCGCTCGGGCTACGGGCGCGAGCTGTCGGAGTATGGCCTGCGGGAGTTCGTGAACGTCAAAACGGTGTGGGTGGCGTGAACGTCCGCGTCGGCACCTCGGGCTACAACTTCCCCGAATGGAAGGGCACGTTCTATCCCGCCAAGACGCCCGAGTCCAAGATGCTCGAGTACTACGCCCAGCGGCTCTCCACCGTGGAGATCAACTACACCTTTTACCGGATGCCGAATGCGAAGACCGTGGCCGGTTGGGACGCGGTGACGCCGGCCGGATTCACGTTCGTCCTCAAGGCGCCGCAGCGCATCACGCATTTCGCCCGGCTCCGGGACGTGGACGATCCGCTGCGCTACTTCCTCGAGACGGCGCGTAACCTGGGCCCGAAACTCGGGCCGATCCTGTTTCAGCTCCCCCCCAATTTCAAGAAGGACGTGGACCGGCTGAACGATTTGCTCACCCAGTTCCCGGCGGACCTGCGGTGCGCCTGGGAGTTCCGGCACGAGTCGTGGTTCGTGGACGACGTGTACGAAGCGTTGCGAGTGGGAAACGCCGCCCTGTGCATCGCGGACACGGAAGCAGGGCACACGCCGCTCGTGGCGACCGCTGACTTCGGCTACATGCGGCTGCGCGACGAAGGCTACACGCCGCAGGATCTCGAGCAGTGGGCCACCACGGTGCGGGAGCTGGGGAAGGGATGGGGGGACGCGTTCCTCTTCTTCAAGCACGAGGAATCGGGGATCGGGCCCAAGCTGGCGCAGGAGTTCGCCACACTGCTCTCCTGATTACAGGCCGCGCAGCTCCACCGGCAGCTCGAGAAAGGCACCGAGCGCCGCAGCGGTCGCAACCACCGC
>Ga0075433_10000467_pt1 | contig 26339 bp, 31 predicted proteins | sample RhiMethybrSRZTD2_FD_75299 | JGI IMG/M metagenome (GOLD analysis project Ga0075433, IMG submission 75299) | Populus rhizosphere microbial communities from Tennessee, USA - Rhizosphere MetaG P. TD hybrid SRZTD2 | ecosystem: Host-associated > Plants > Roots > Rhizosphere > Soil | place: USA... | reverse complement strand
CTTGCGGCCGTCCGGCGTCATCACAAGGCCGTGCGGCCCCTTCGGTACCGGAATCGTGGTGAGGACCTTGTTCTGAACCGTATCGATGACGGCCACAGCATCGTCCTTGAACAGCCCGACATAGGCCTTGGGCGCTTCGGCAGCCGTGACAGCGCCTGTCCAAACCCATCCGCCCAGCGCGCCTAGCACCCAAATAGCCAACGCCACACGCTTCAACATCGTGATGCCTCCGGAAGAAGTAAGCTCATCCACTCGTGCTAACGTCGCGATTGGTGATTGGTTCCGGATCGCGCCAGACCGGAGTGAAACGATGACAAGCCACGGACACGATCACACCGAGCCCCATGTCGCGGTCTTGCCCTCCTACCGAGGCTTGCCGCTGACCGCCGCGCAAAGAAAACGCTGACGGCCGCGGTGATCGTCGTGCTGGCAATTCTCATCGGCTGGCTGCTCTTCCTGTTTCCGGCGTACTGGGACTGAACGGTCGCGAGCAGCTCACAGGCTCCTCAGCGTTGAGGCTGTGGTACCGCAACGACGGCGCCAGGCACCGCCGCCCGATTATGCTCGCAGAAGTTTAAAGCCGCTCGCCAAACGCCGCCGCTCCGCTCACAGTCCGCCTGCGCACCGGTTGTCGGCGGAACCCATGAGCCGTACTGCGAAGCGGGCGAGCACCCGATGAAGGGAACCAGGACACCGGCGATGACAATCCGCGTGAGCCAACGGTTCATGACGTTCCCTTCAGGCGCCCCTTCGACGCAGGGGCCGATTCACCAGGCTGCCTGCGTGGTCATTGGACACGGGCGTGCGCCTTGCTCGGGCCTGTCGTCGTATGAGACGGCACACGTTGCTCGCCGCGCTCCTTCTCGTCGTAACCAGCTCGGCCACGGCCGCGGAGGATAGTCAACGGATCGAAGGGCTTATTACCGCGGTTCATCGCAACGACTTCGTGCTCAGCAGCGACGGCCGACAAATCGTCGTGGACGTGTCCTCGCTTGGCGGCGTGACAGCGGCAATCGCTCAGGGTCAGCGCATTGCGGCCATCGGGACGATGGCGCCCGGCGGTCAGACATTTCACGCGATTCGTCTAGAGTCTGCGACAAAGAGGCAGTGACCGACCTAATGCGTCTGGCCGCCGACCGTACCGACAAATCCCCCGGCGGCAGTCAGCGTCCCATCCACGATGCGCACAGGCAGCATCGGCAGCCGCCGAGGCGCAGGTCCATTGATAACTCGTGCGCGCTCCTTCGGATCGAACTGGGCCGCGTGACACGAGCAGAAGAGCGCTTTGGCGTCGGCCTTCCACATCGACACGGGACACCCTTGGTGTGTGCAGATCGCCGAGTAAGCCACAACACCGTCGGCCGCGTATTCCTGGGTGTCCGCGCTGAGCTGTGCGGGGTCGAGCCGAACCAGGACTACCTGATTGAGAAGCGATCCGTCCCTGATCACTTTGCTTTCCGGATCCATCGGGTACGCCAACTGCTGTGGGCCGCCGAGAGGAAGATCCTCGGGCTTGATGATTTGTCCCGCTCTGTCGCCGAACGGGAACACGAATCGATCACCGCTCTGCGGACGAGCAATTTTTGGATCGTCAGCTGCCGCGACCGAGACCCTTTGGACGATGAGACCGAGTCCCAGCACTGCCTTCAGTAGGGTCCGGCGGTCTCGATACAGCGTTTGGGAGGGCGTCGGAAAGCTGTTGAGGCGTAGAGTCGTGCGAAGCAGGCATAGGCTGCGCTTCAGAGCACTCGAAACCCGCATGCCGTTCGGACCGTAACGCTAGATACATGTCACGTCAAGCGTTACACTCCGATGAAAAACTCGGACAGCACCATGTGTCGCGCGGAGGATCTGTCATGCGAAGCATCGTCGTAGCGACGGTCATTGGGACGATCATTGCTGCGGCGTCGTCGCTGCTCGCACAGCGGCCTACCTCTAACACCGTTCACACTCCTCCGTTCGATCTTCAAGATCCCGCGGTTTTCGAGGCGGGCGCACGAGTCTGACAGAACGCTTAGAGAGCGTCGTACGCCGGAAACTGCTTCGCCATGTTGTCGTGGTCATTCTTCGCGATCGCCTGGAAGCCGGTGGCGACGGCGTAGAGCCCGGCGGACTCTGGCGTGAGCTGTCGCGCGTCGGTGTCGGCACCCCGTACGATCTCGGCGAGGGCGTGCAACGCTGGATCGGTCAGCTTGTACTTGTCGAGAAACGCGTCGAACGAGCAGCGCGGCCCATGATGGCCGAGCTCCACTTCCGGAATGTCGTAGGGGATCGCGCCCTCGCGCTCCGCGACTTGCCGCACCTGGTTGCTCGGGACGAACAAAAACGTCGGCTCCTTGTCGATGAAGCGGCTGATCAACCAGGGGCACGCGATGCGATCCACGCGCGCCCTCTCGCGGGTCACCCACTTCATATGTCGACCGCCTCCTTACTTGCGGCTGTTCGTCTGGTCGAGCGCCGCCTTGAGCGCCTGAGCCAGCTTCGTCGGGTCGTCGTTGGCCCAGAAGTGCATATAGAACAGCCGTGGCGTGTCCATGAGCGCGTGATTGTGGATTGCCGTGACGTCGACTCCATGTTGTCGGAGTGTCTTGGCGACGGCATTTACTTCCTTGTCGATGAGCACGAAGTCACCGGTGATGGCCGCCTGGCCGTCAGCCGTCGGCTGGAAGTTCATCACGGTCACGACACCCATGCCTGGCAGGAGCGCCTGGCCCATTTCTGTGATCGCTTCGGCTCGCGGGACGGTGACCTGAAACACTCCGCTGCCCACGTCCCGTCCTGAGCGCCCGAGCGCCTGCTCGATTGCCTTCGTATCCAGCGTGGGGCCCGTCGGCGCCGCGGCCGCTGCCGGCGCGCCGCCGAGTGGCGTGCCGCTGGCCGAGAGCGCCTGACGGAGTGCTCGCGCCAGCTGGACCGCATCGCCGTGACCGCCGTAGTGCATGTACATCACGTGAGGCGACATCTCGTTGAGGTGATTGTGGACGGCCGTCACCTCGAGACCACCGGCAAAGAGCCCAGACATCACCGCCGGCACCTCTTGGTCAAGGAGGACGAGGTCGCCCATGACCATCGCGTGATCACCGATCTGCTTGAACGCCGCGTACGATCCCAGCGCGAATCCTGCCTTCACGGGAACGCCCTTCACCGTGACGTTGAGGTCGGTGCGAGGCATGCCGATGCGATAGACATCGCCGGCTTGCATCTGTCCGGCCTTACCCAACGCCTGCTCGACTGCTTTCCAATCCGGATCCGCCGCCTGGGCACCGGTTGAGGCTGCAACTGCGACGACGACACCGAGCCCAGCGACGATGTCCTTGATAAACCGTAGGTTGATCACTGGTGCTCCTTCATGCCACTGAAGAGTTGCTGACATTTATGTCAGGTGCGGAGTGGGTCCGACTGATGTATCAGCCACCTCCTGTCATGCCACGTATCGTCAGGTCATCGAATGCCGTGATCGAATCCGCCTTGGTCCAAAGTCCCACGCGGCCCAGCTTGAACCGTGTATCTCGGTGCTCGAGGTACCGCGTGCCGTCGAGCCAGGCCTCGATACGGTCGCCAACTGCAAGGACGCGCACCGTGTGCCATTGACCGAGCGCCGGCGCCTTGACGCTGGCGCTCGCGAGCTGACGCCGGCCTCGGTCGTAGTAGTAGAGCCGAAAGTTGTTCTCGAGCGCATTGGCGCGGACGACGTAGTACTTGCCGTTGTTGAACCGAAACACGATGCCGCCAGATGCGTCTTCGCGCCCCGAGATCGGCTTGAACTTCACGGAGACGTCGACGTCGGTGAATGGACCGACCGGGGCAACGACGACATTGAATTCGTTCTTCGTGGCTCGCTGTACGAGTACCCTCTTGCCGCTCGATGCCCCGGCCATTTCCTCAACGGTCCACTGCCCATCCACCGTCGTCCAGCCGTCGACGCCCTTCGTCTCGAAGTCGAACTTCTCTTCGGGCACGTTGTCGGGAATTTTGGCGTGCCCAGCCGCGCTCGGAATCTGGTGCAATGAACCCGTTAACGCGGCCGCCCCGACCAGTGTCAGTTCGAAAAACCTACGACGGCTGATGTTCAATCCAGCTTCTCCGATACTGTCTTCCACTCATTGCCCTTCACAAGCGTGACGTCGGCGACTGGATGGCCATCCTTCATCGCCGGGAAGACACTGACGACGCGATATCCCTTGTTCTGCTTGACCGCCTCGGACGCGGCGGCTCCCAGCGAGCGCTTCGCCTTCGCCATGGCCGTACTCTGATCCTTGGCGTGCGTGAGGTCGTCGCCCTGGGTGATCGGCTCGCTCTTTGCGATCTTGCCGGTCTTGTGATCGACGATCACTTCGGAGAAGTTGTTCCCCTTCATTGTGTACACGGACAGCTGCAGCTTGCCGTCCTCCACCTCGTATTTCGCGGAGATCGGCCTGCCTTCCTTCGCGCTCGCGCTGAGTCCGCGTTCCAGCGGGACCGTGGCGTCCTTCAGCGCCTTCTCCAGGTCGGCGTGCTCCTTCGCCTTGTCGTCGGACGTCTGCGCCCAGCCTGGCGAGACGACGAACATCAACACAGCAGCGAACGCCGCCATCCTGCCGATCGTCTTCATTGGCCAGCCTCCTGCGTGGTCGGACGGTTGCTAGGTCTTCTGCTTGAGGACAGCGTAGAGACCCTCGAACAGCGCGCCGCCGCGGGCGAGCAGCTCGTGGTCGTCGGGAATCGCCTCGACGAGACCATTGATCGCAAGATCGAGACCGGCGGCCTCGTTTCGCGTGAACTTGCCATCGTGCAGGTCCGCCTCGTGCACGATCTCCGCGATCAGCTTCGCGCGCCGATCCTTGATCCCGAAACGCTTCACGAGCGTTTCGAACGTACAGTCGTCGCCGTGATGACCAAACTCGGCACCGAGGACATCGAACGGGATACCCTTGCGCGAAGCATCCGCAGCGTCGGCGAACTCGAACTTCGCCTGCGGATCGTAGAACCGCTTGATGAGCCACGCTGACGCGATCCGGTCGATGTGAGGCCGCGGCCGGGTCACCCACGTGCTGCCCTTGGGAGGCAAACTCCCACGACGTCCCCGACTCGGTGGATGCGGCCGTGTCTCCGCAGCGCGCAGCCGCTTGGCCGTCGTTTCCCAGAGGCTTCGGGCGCGCTCGCCGGCGGGCGCCTTCAAGTAGTCGATGGACTGCACGCGGTCGAGCTCACGTTTCACTCCGTCGAGCTTCGCCCTGAGCTTGGGGATCGAGCGCCGATGGCTCATGTGATAGCGATCGAGATGACGGAGGATCTCGCGGCATCCCTGGACCACCGAGTGGTATTCGACGGCGCGGGCTTTGTGGAAGAGCGCGATGATCTCGTCTTCCGTCATTGTCTCGATGCGATCGACGCGAAGCAGTGTCGCCTCGCCGCGGACGGAGTGAATCTCCTGGACGAGCCACTGAAAGAGCTCGGTCGTCTCGGAAGTCTCCGGCAGAATCCAGCCGGCGCCGCGCAGCCGAACGGCGCCCATACGCTGAAGTTTTCGCCAGACGCCGACGCGGTGTCGCGTCGGGGTCGGCGGCAGCGTTGTCAACAGCGTCAGCCACCGCATCACATGATCCCGTAACCATTGATACCAGCGTGGTCAAGGATTACACTGCGCAAGGATTGCCCGCCCGGAGGACTTTCGATGGAAGGTGAGACCGCGACCCGCCGCGTATCGATTCGAGATCTGGTGAAGTATTTCCTCCGCCTCGGCGTTCTTGGCTTCGGCGGTCCGGTCGCACTCGTCGGCCAGATGGAACGCGAGCTGGTAGGCGACAAGAAGTGGCTCACCAAGGAAGAAATGCGCGAGGGCATCGCCGTATGCCAGTCCCTGCCGGGCCCTCTCGCCATTCAGGTCGGCATCTGGATCTCATACATCCGCGGGGGCTTCTGGGGCGCGTGGGCGGGCGGATGGGCGTTCATTCTGCCCAACTTCGTCATCGTCGCGGTCCTTGGCGCACTGTACGTCTACTTCGGCGGGCTTTCCCCCGTTAGAGCGATCTTTTATGGCGTCAGCCCGGCTGTCATCGCACTCATCCTGCACTCGTGCTATCGGTTGACGAAGCTCGGAATGAAAGACTGGATCGAATGGGCGCTTGCCGCCGCGGCGTTCATCATCACGGTAGCGCTTCAAGCCGAGGTGGCGCTCGTCTTCCTCGGCTGCGGCATCGTTGGGCTTCTCTACTACGGGTCGCTGTTCCGCGCCCGCGCGTCTGCACCGACAACGCGGTTCTTCGCTCTTGGCGCGCCGCTTGCCGTCGCGGCCGCCGCGCCGAGCAGCATTGGCAAGCTCCTTGGCGAGCTGCTCGTTTTCTTCCTGAAGGCCGGCTCGCTGACCTTCGGCAGCGGCCTGGTCATCGTGCCGTTCCTCGAGAAGGGACTCGTCCAGCAGATGCGGTGGCTCAACGAGCGGGACTTTCTCGTGGCGGTCGCCATCGGCATGATCAGTCCGGGCCCCGTCGTGATCACGGCGACATTCGTCGGCTACCTCGTGGCCGCGCGCTTGGGCGGTTCGCTGCTGGACGGTCTTTGGGGCTCACTCGTCTCGACAATCGGGATCTTTCTCCCGTCATTTTTGTTGATTCTGATCGTCGCTCCAATCCTCGTTCGCTACCGTGCGAACCCAAATATTCAGGGCTTCATCAAGGGCGCCTACGCCGCTGCCATCGGGACGATTCTCGGTGCCTGCGTGCTGCTCGGAAGGATCGCTATTGGCGACTGGCTCACGGCCCTGATTGCAGCGGCCAGTCTGGTCGTGCTGTTCCGGTGGAAGGTCAGCAATCCCGTGCTCGTGGCTGCTACGGCGATCATCGGCCTCATCGCCTTTCCGTTGCTCAAGCCGGAATGGGTCTTCGTGAAATGAACGAAGTGCGAGCCGCGGCGGTGACATGCCGCCTGTGCGACGCGCCGGTCGCGCGCGACGCGGATGTGTGCCCGTCCTGCGGCGTCAAGGCGCCGTGGGTACCTGACGAACCGAGCGCCAATCTCCGGGCGATCCGGCTTGCCATGTGGGCCGGCGGTATCGTGCTGGGCATCATGGTCTTCTTTGTCGTCGGAATGATGGTGTTCGGCCCGGTGGCCGAGAACGAAGAGCGGGATCACAGGCCGCCGAGCATGGGTTCGCGATCGCGGTAGACGTCAGCGGATGCTGGAGAAATGAGATGCGCGACTTACTAGGCGTCGACGCCGCCTGGGGCATCACCGTGGTGCGCGTTATGATGGGCCTCGTTTTCGCAATTCATGGCTATCAGAAGTTCTCGAGCGGCGTTGGTGCGGTCGTCGCGAGCTTTGGAAAGATGGGGATCCCCGCTCCTCAAGTCGTTGGCCCCTTCATCGCCGGCCTCGAGCTCATCGGTGGCATCTGCCTCATCGTTGGTCTGTTAACGCGCCTGTTCGGTTTGCTGTTCACCTGCGAGATGCTCGTGACGACACTGTTGGTTGTGTTCCCGATGCGCGGGTGGAACGCAAGCGAGCTGGACCGAATGCTGCTTGTCTCCGGTGTACTTCTCCTCATTGCCGGGCCAGGCAAGCTTGCGATCGATGAGTTCTGGTTAGAGCGTGCGCGGCCGGAACAGTCTATGGGGGCACGAGACTCCCGACGGCGTTGACGGTTACTTCACGCGGTCGCGAAATCTCGGCATCGGACCCTTGGGATTCGTCCACGAAATAAGTCTGCCGAGCAGATCGAGGACTCCGAACGCACCAAAGCCGACGATCGCGACTTCAGCGAGGCCGTACGGAAACATTTGTAGAAAGGTCGAAGGATCCGCGTCATACACACGCATCAGCACAAGAATTAAGTAAGAAGCAACAACAACACCGAGTCCGCGGCATAGCCACGCGGCCCCGCATCTCACTTTCCACAAGAGCGAGCACCGTTCCGCGGACTTCACGACTCGCGCCCGCTGGCATGATCTCGAAACGTCCGAGAACCCGCTCGCAATACAACCTTCATGCCGTTAGTGAAGTCCCGCTGCCGCCGGTAGAGAGTGTAGCGTTCGCTACCTGACGCCATCGCAAGTTACATCAAGCGTATGTTCGCCCTGAAAAATCCACGGATGCCGCGGGCTCGCGGAACGATGACGACCCTCTCCTCCCTGCGGACCCTCCTCGCGCTGAATCGAACCGTCGGAATCGTCCTGATTTCTGTCCTGTTCCTCGGTCTTAGTGAACAGCTCTGGAGCCCGTTCTTTCTCGCATATCTCGACGCGAAGATGAACGGGAGTGCCGCCGGCGCGATCGGCGGAGTCAGCCTCACGGCCTTGCTCGCCGTCGGCGTCTACGCGTGCCTGCGCGATCTTTTCGAGGCAGCCTGCTTGATCACATGCGCTCGGTTGCTTCGAAAATTCGAAGCGGGATCCGATTCCGTCGTTTGACGCAGTTCCGTACGGCTCCTAGACTGACGCCGTCGCCGCAGATTCGTTGCCGCTCTGCGACCGACAGAGGAGCTCGATGGCCACCTCCGCGACAATCGCGCCTCACACCCGCCGCTGCATGGTGGCCCTCGAGGGATGCGTCCAGGGACTAGGTTTTCGGCCCGCGGTGTACCGCTTTGCCGTTCAGCACCAGCTCAGTGGTTCCGTCCGCAACACGCTTCAGGGCCTGCTCGTAGAGGTCGAAGGCGATGAGACGGACATCGCACATTTCCTGGACGATCTCGCCGGCTTCGTACCGATTGGCGGCGCCCCTTCTCGCCGCTCCGTCACCTGGGAGCAGCCACGGGGTGTGGCACGACGTTTCTCGATCGATGCGAGTCTCAGGGACGGGCGCACGCAGCTAGTGCCGGTTCCCGACTTCGCAATCTGCGACCGCTGTCTCGCCGAGCTGCGCGATCTGAACGACCGGCGCCATGGCCACCCGTTCGTCACGTGCACGACGTGCGGGCCGCGGTTCACCATCGTGCGAAGGCTGCCATACGACCGCGATGGCACGACGATGGCCGACTTCGCCATGTGTGCCGACTGTCGGCGTGAGTACGAAATCCCGAGTGATCGGCGTTTTCATGCGGAGACGATCTCGTGCCCGCGATGTGGCCCGGTCCTCGGCGTGCGTGGTCGGAATGGGGAGCTGATCTCCGGTACCGACCCGATCAACTTGGCGGCCGGCGTGCTGGCGCGAGGCGGAATCCTCGCCGTGAAGGGCATCGGCGGCTACCATCTCGCGTGTGACGCCATGCGACCCGCCGCCGTCGCCGACCTGAGACAGAGAAAGCACCGCGAATCGAAGCCTCTCGCCGTGATGGTTACGGACGTGGACGCGGCGCGAAGGTTGTGTCAGGTCTCTGAAGACGAGGCGCAGCTCCTCGCGTCAGCGGCCCGGCCAATCGTCTTGCTCGCCAAGCGAGCGGCAACCACGGTAGCCAACAACGTGGCACCACGTAGCCGCGAGCTCGGCGTGATCCTGGCCTACACACCGCTCCACCATCTTCTGCTCGACGCCGTGGACGGTCCGCTGGTTATGACGAGCGGCAACGCCACCGATGACGCGATCGCCTACGTCGACGCGGACGCTCTCGACCGCCTCGGCGAAGTGGCCGATCTCTTTCTGCTCCACGACCGGCCGATCCACGTGCAGTGCGACGACTCCGTCGCTCGCGTCGTGCGCGGGGAGACGCGCCTCATCCGCCGGTCTCGCGGGTATGTACCGCTCGCTATCCGGTTGCCGGTCGACGCGACGAGGCCGGTCCTCGCGTGTGGCGGCGAGCTCAAAAACACTTTCGCGCTCGTCCGCGGACGGGACGCCTTTCTCAGCCAACACCTCGGCGATCTGACCAGCGAGCGCGCTTACCGTTCCTTTGTCGACTCCATCGAGCACTTCAAAGGTCTGCTCGGTGTCACCCCCGAAGTCGTCGCCTACGATCTTCATCCGGCCTACCGTTCGACGGTCTACGCGAAGACACTCGACGGCGTTGAACGAGTCGGTGTGCAACATCACCACGCGCACATTGCGAGCTGCCTCGCCGACAACGGCGTCGACCGTCCTGTCATCGGGGTCGCGTGGGATGGCACCGGCTACGGCGTCGATGGCCATGTCTGGGGCGGTGAGTTTCTTGTCGCGGATCTGACAGACTTCGTCCGCGCCGGCCACTTCGAGCTCGTGCCTCTGCCTGGTGGCGACGCGGCCGTCCGCGAGCCCTGGCGCATGGCGGCCACGTTTCTAAAGACGGCATATGGCGACACCATGGCGAAGCTCGACCTGGCCTTCGTGCGCCGGCTCGATCCCGCGGCGTGGCGCACGCTCAGTCGGGCCATCGACCGTGGGCTCAACGCACCGCTGACCTCCAGCGCCGGACGGCTCTTCGATGCGGTCGCGAGCCTTCTCGGGCTCCGCGACAACGTCGAGTTCGAAGGCCAGGCGGCGATGGAGCTCGAAGCGCTGGCCGAGCGACGTGCGGACCGCATCTATCCGACCGGCCTGACGGAGACGGACGGCACGCTCATCGTACGGACGCACGACATCTTCTGCGCGGTCGTCGACGATCTGCTGCGTGAAACAGCCCAGGCCACGATCTCGGCACGCTTCCACGCGACGCTCGTCGACGTTCTGGTCCAGGTCTGTCGTCGAATCCGCCAGCGCACTGGAATCGACGCCGTCGCGCTGAGCGGCGGCGTCTTCCAGAACGCCTGGCTGCTCGGAGCCGCAGTGGACGCGCTTGAGACGGCCGGATTCGAGGTCTACAGTCATCGTCAGGTTCCAGCGAACGACGGAGGGCTCGCGCTCGGTCAAGCCGCGGTGGCCGCGCGACGGATGAGCGGGAAGGACGGCCGCTGATGTGCCTGGCGATCCCGGGCAAGGTCCTCGAGGTCTTCGAGGATCGTGGCGTGCGAATGGGCCGCGCCGACTTCGGCGGGACCGTCCGCAAGGTATGCCTGGAGTCTTTGCCGGAGGCCGGACTCGGCGACTACGTCCTCGTCCACGTCGGCTTCGCGCTCAGCAAGGTTGACCCGGAGGAGGCCGAGCGCACCTACCGCTTCCTCGAGGAGCTTGGTCAGCTTGGCGAGCTCGACGCGCCCCAGGCCGACACATGAAGTATCTCGACGAGTATCGCGACGGCCGCGTGGCGGCCAAGATCGTGGCCGAGATCGGACGCGTCACCACGCGGCCCTGGACCCTCATGGAGGTCTGCGGAGGGCAGACGCACTCGATCGTCAAGCACGGGATCGACCGGCTGTTACCGTCGGAGATCGAACTCGTTCACGGTCCGGGCTGCCCGGTATGCGTCACGCCGATGGAACAGATCGACAAGGCGCATGCGATCGCTCGCTCGCCGGGTGTGATCTTCACGTCCTTCGGCGACATGCTTCGCGTCCCCGGCTCTCGCACCGACCTTCTACGTCTGAAATCCGAGGGCGCCGACGTTCGGATCGTCTACGCGCCGATCGACGCCGTTCGCATCGCTCAAGAGAATCCGGACCGCGAGGTCGTGTTCTTCGCCATCGGTTTCGAGACTACTGCGCCCGCGAACGCGCTCGCCGTCATGCGCGCCCGAGCCCTCGGCGTCGGCAATTTCACCATGCTCGTGTCCCATGTCCTGGTACCGCCTGCGATCGCTGCCGTGTTGCAGTCGCCAGGCAACCGCGTGCAGGGTTTCCTGGGACCAGGTCACGTGTGCACGGTCATGGGCTATCGCGAATATGAGGCGATCGCGCGCAATTACAGGGTGCCCGTCGTCATCACCGGCTTCGAGCCGGTCGACCTGCTCGAGGGCGTTCTGAAGACGGTCACCCAGCTCGAGCGCGCCGAGGCCCGCGTCGACAATCAGTACTCGCGTGTCGTGAGTGCGGCCGGCAACGCGGGCGCACAGCGGCTGATTTGGTCCGCGTTCGAGGTCTGCGACCGGAAATGGCGCGGCGTCGGGACCATCCCGAAGTCGGGCCTCCGCCTCCGCTATGAGCTTCGCGACCACGACGCCGAGAAGCGCTTTGACGTCGGCACGCTGGAGACGCGCGAGCCCGCCGAGTGCATCAGCGGCCAGATTTTGCGTGGGCTCAAGAAGCCCCACGACTGTCCAGCCTTTGGCAACCGGTGCTCACCGGCCAATCCGCTGGGCGCCACGATGGTGTCAGCCGAGGGCGCCTGTGCAGCGTACTACGCATACGGCCGGTATCGTGAGGCGGTGACGGCGTCATGAAGGACGCCATCTTGCGAAAGGCGCGTGAGAGCGCCGAGGTGAAAGAGGCGTTCTTCCGCGCGGAAGCCGACCGCATCGAGGCGTTGGCGCGCGCAATGGCCGCGGCATTCGAGCGCGGTGGCCGACTGTACGTCGTGGGCAACGGCGGCGGCGCCACCGATGCCCAGCACGTCGCGGTGGAGTTTTGCCACCCGATCATCGAGAAGCGCCGGCCGCTGCCCGCGGTTGCGCTGACAACGGACAGCGCCCTGCTCACCGCCATCTCGAATGACCGCGACTTCGCTAAGGTCTTCGGCGATCAGCTCCGCACGCATGCGCGCCGGGGTGACATGGCACTGGCGCTGAGCACGAGTGGCCAGTCGCCTAACCTCGTGCATGCACTCGAGGTCGCAAGCGAGCTGGGTATGATGACGATAGCCTTCACGGGCAAGGACGGCGGGCGCCTCGCGACGCTCGCCGATCACGCCTTCGTCGTCCCGTCGTTCAGCATCCACCGCATCCAGGAGACACACGTCGCTCTCTACCATGTCGTCTGGGACCTGGTTCACGTCGTGCTCGGTGAGCCCGATGTCATCTGAGATCAACGCCGGCCTGACGCTCAGCTGCCCGTTGCCGCTCTCCGGCTCGAACCGCATCCTGCTCGGCCACGGCAGCGGCGGCAAGATGACGGCCGAGCTCATCGCGCGTTGTTTCATGCCGGCCTTCCGCAACGAGTTCCTCGACAAGCGCGACGACCAGGCCGTGATCGATATCGGTGGAGCGCGCGTGGCGTTCACCACAGACTCCTATGTCGTCACGCCGCTGTTCTTCCCTGGCGGAGACATTGGTGATCTCGCGGTGAACGGGACGGTGAACGACCTGGCGATGGCGGGCGCGCAACCCCTCTACCTCAGCGGAGCCTTTATTCTGGAGGAGGGCTTCCCGCTTGCCGACCTGGAGCGCATCGTCGCGTCGATGCAGAAGGCGGCCGAGGCGGCTGGCGTGCTCCTCGTCACGGGCGATACGAAGGTCGTCGACCGAGGGAAGGCGGACGGCTGCTTCGTCACCACGACAGGCCTTGGGCTGGTCACGCACGGCCGCACGATCTCCGCCGATCGCGCCCGCCCCGGCGACGTCGTCATTCTCAGCGGCCCCATCGCCGAACACGGCATGGCGATCATGGCTGCGCGAGCGGATCTGGAGCTCGAGACGCCCGTGGCCAGCGACACGGCGGCCCTTCACCGACTCGTGCTCCGCATGCTCGGGACCGGCGCCGACATTCACTGCTTGCGCGACCCGACGCGCGGTGGCGTCGCCACCGCACTGAACGAGCTCGCGCAGCAATCGGGCGTCGGCATCGTCCTCGATGAAGCTGCCATCGCTGTCCGCGAGCCCGTGCGCGGCGTATGCGAGCTGCTCGGCTTGGACCCGCTGTACGTGGCCAACGAGGGCAAGCTGCTGGCCGTGGTTCCGCGAGCGGACGCCGAGCGCGTCGTCGCGACAATGCACCAGCATCCCGAAGGTCGCGAGGCGTGTGTTGTCGGCGAGGTCGTGGAAGACGCCGCGCGACTCGTTGTGCTGAAAACCACAGTCGGCGGCCGCAGAATCGTCGACATGCTGCAGGGCGAGCAGCTCCCGCGGATCTGCTAGAGGAGTACGCAATGGCGACCGTCGTCGAGCGGGATGTTCTCAAGGGTGGGCAGCCGCCAATCGCCGAGACGCAGCCGGAGTCCCGGCAGCAGCGTCTGCCGCTGGGGCCGCTCAAGACGATCCACGTCTACTGGCTCGCCGGCATGAGCTGCGACGGGTGCACGATTTCGGTGGCGGGCGCAACCAATCCTGGTATCGAAGGACTGCTGACCGGCACCGTCCCGGCGATGCCGAAGGTGATCCTCCACCACCCCGTGCTCTCCGTCGAGGCGGGCGCGGAATTCGTGAAGCCGTTCCGTGATGCCTACGAGGGCAATCTTGGGGCGCCCTACGTCGTCGTCTTCGAGGGTTCCGTCGCCGATGAGCGCATCGCACACCGGACAGGCGGCTACTTCTCGGCCATGGGCGTCGAGGCAATCCCGGAGGATGAAGGCCCGCACCCGGTTCCAACCGCCACGTGGCTGAAACGCCTCGCGCCGCGCGCGGCCGCGACGATCGCGATTGGGACGTGCGCTACTTGGGGCGGCATTCCGGCCGCTGAAGGCAATCCGACCGGCGCGATGAGTGTCATGGACTATCTCGGCAAGGATTACCGAAGCGCGTTCGGGTTACCGGTGATCAACATCCCGGGCTGCGCGCCGCAGGGGGACAACTTCACCGAGACGGTCTTCGCCGTTCTTCTCTTCCTGCAAGGGCTCGGTCCGCTCCCGACGTTCGACGAGCTGGGCCGGCCGGCGTGGCTGTTCCGCGACACGGTTCACCACGGCTGTACGCGGGCGGGATTCTACGAGGAGGGGATTTTCGCCAAGCAGTACGGCGACCCTCAGTGCCTCGTGGAGATCGGCTGCTGGGGCCCTGTGGTCAACTGCAACATCGTCGTACGTGGCGCCATCAATCACATGGGCGGCTGCATGAAGGCCGGCGGCATCTGCATCGGCTGCACGATGCCCGGCTTCCCCGACAAGTTCAGCCCCTTCTACAAGACTCCGCCAGGCGCCGCCGTCTCGACCTTCGCGGCTCGAACGGTTGGTGGCGTCATCCGGCGCATGCGGCGGCTCTCGAACCGCGAGGCCAACCGCGAGCATCGGTGGGACGTGCTGCACGAGGTGCCGAGCGGCTGGGCGCATGTGCAGCCCCAGACGCTGACCGACAAGGCGATCCACTTCTTCTACGAAAAGTGGCAGCACTTCGCGTCGAAGAAGCCGGGCCGGCCGCCGGGTCAGCAAGATCGATTCTGGGGTGTCGATCGCCCCGGCTATCGAAAGGATTACCTGGACGAGAGCGCGGGCCGTGAGGATAGCCGTGACCAGCGCTGAGCTTTGGGCGGCGTGGCGGCTCTGGATGCTGGTCGCGGCCGTGATCATCCTAATCGCCGCAGGCCTGCTCATCACGATCTGGCTGACCGCGCGCAGTATCGTCGCGCACGCGACGCGCGCGCTGAAGGCTGCCGAGGCCATCCGTAACAACACGCAAGCGATCTGGCAGCTGCAGAACACCAACGAGATGGCCGCCGAGATCAGGGATACGGTGTGCGACATCGAAGCCAAGGCGCAGAAGCTGGTCGGCGCTCTCCAGGGCCAGACCGCCGGCGGCGGAAACCGCCGATGAGTGACGTGAGCGCGGACACCATCCAGCGCATGTGGATCGTGACGCTGGTGGTCTACGCCGTGGTGCTAGTCGTCGTCGCCGCGCTGCTCGCGCTGATCCTAAAAGCGGCCCGCGACATCCGCGCTGGCGTGTCGATGATCTGGACGGTCGGCCAGCAGGTCGCGAACAACACCATCCACATCGCGCTGCTCGACACCACCAATCACGTCGCTGGGGAAATCCTCGACTGCGCCAAGGGCGTCGCGGCGACAACGGCGGCGTTGAAGGCCCACGCCGAGAACTGCCCCGGCTGCCCGGTGTGTGTGCTCGGACCGGGGCGACCTCGATGAGTGCGTTCGTAGTGCTCGCCATCCTGTCGCTGGTGGGCGCAGCAGCGCTGTTCGTGGCCTTGGCGCTCTTCTTGCGCGCGATCGATCGCACGCTCGAGGAAATTGGGGGTCCCACTACCAGATTCGTGGCGCCGGCCAACTACCTGGGGAAGATTCGGCTCGGGGTGCGAGCTATCGAGCGACAGACGGACGCGCTGGCGCCGTATGTCACAAAGCTCAACGCCGGCCTCGGCGCCATTCGCGACGGCCTCAAGGCGATCGACGCGAACCTCGCTGGCCTCATCGCTGCCGTGTCGCGCCAGAGCCGATCATGAGTGGCGTGGTCATTCCAGACGCGGTGTACACGATCTGGTGGATTAGCCTGATTCTCACGCTCGTCGTCTTCGTGCCGCTCGCCGTGTACTCACTGCACCGCACGTGGCGGTCGGCCCGCTCGATCCAGCACTACGCCGCGGAGGCCCTGCAGGCCGCGGCGGGGATCGAGCGCAACACCCGCAACATCGCTGCGCTCGATACGACCATCGGTGTCGCGACTGAGATCCTCAAGGTGACGGGCAGCGTCGAGCAGAAGCTCGACGCGGTCGCGCACGTGCTGGAAGAGCGGAGTCGATAATGCTCCTGGCACTGACGCTCATCACGGTCGCCCTCGTCGTGCTCGCCCTCGCCGGCTATCTCATCGCCATCGCCTGGGCGCTGCTCGACACGCGCCGCAGCGTCTCGGCGATCGCCGACGGGCTGGAGGCAGTCCGCGCGCACACGATGCCGCTGCCCGAGAAACTCACCACCATCAACGGCGCGCTGGGCGCGCTGCTCGGCGGGCTCGAAGCGGCCGATCGGCACGTCGGGCGTTCCGCACGCGTGTTCAGGCTGTCCTGAGAGGGTGAGGGTCCCATGTGCTTCAAAAACCTCCCGATTGAATTCGATGCCGAGGGCAAGCCGCACCTGCGCGCGGGAATCGCCGATCCTTACGGGCCAACGGCCACCGTCCCTCGCGGGGTGCCGGCGCAGCTCTCCACCGGACAGGTGGAGGAGTTGCTCAAGCGCAACGGTTTCATCCGAGAGCTCGACTTCGATCCGGTGACCCGTGTAGCGGGCGCGCTCGCATTCCATACGGTGGCCGACTTCAAGGCGCGCAAGGTCGTCGAGGCGCGATCAGTCGCCACGCTGTTCCGCGGCTACGAGGTCATCATGGTCGGCCGAGATCCGCGCGACGCCATTTACATCACGAGCCGCGCGTGTGGAGTGTGCGGCGGCGTCCACTCGGTGACTTCTGCGATGGCGATCGAGATGGCCATCGGCTGCGTCCCGCCGCCGCTCGGGGTGCTCGTGCGTAACCTCGCCCTAGCCCTGGAATTCCTCTACGACCACCCGCTGCACCTGCATCTGCTCGCAGGCCCCGACTATTCCTCTGCAATGGTTCGCCCCACGAATCAAGGGCTGCTCACACGCGCGCGATCGACCGAGGCGCCGCACGCCGATGTCCATGGGTTTCGGAGGATCGGCGACCTGATGGACGACCTGAACCCGCTCACGGGCAAGCTCTACCTCGAAGCGCTGCACATGACCCGCGTCGCGCGCGAAGCCTACGTGCTCATCTGCGGCAAGTATCCGCATCCGCAGACGATCGTCCCGGGCGGCATGAGCTCGACGATCACGCTGAGCGTGATGAACGAGATGTTCACGCGCCTGGCGCAATTCTTCGACTACAGCAAGAAGCTGACGACGATTTGGGACGACCTGACCGAGTTTTTCTACGCCGCGAATCCAGCCTACAGGCAGGTCGGAAGCCGCCGGGCCAACATGATCGACAGCGGCATCTTCGATCATCACGAGGCCTACGACGCGACGTACGCCAGTGCCCCTGCCTGGGGCGATCGGCGCTGGGCGACGCCGGGCGTGATCGTCGATGGGGAGCTGGTAACGACGGATCTCCACCGCCTCAACATCGGCGTGGAGGAGTTCGTCGATCATTCGTACTACGAGGAGTGGTCCGGCAACGGTCAGCGACAGCGCTTCCCGAACGACCCAGTGGGGAATCCGCTGTCGCCCTATCACCCTTGGAACAAGGTGACGAAGCCGCGACCCCAGGGCCAGAACTGGAAAGAAAAGTACACCTGGGACACCACGCCGCGCTGGGACCGGCAATCCATGGAGGCGGGCGCCTACGCACGCCTCTGGAACACGGCGGTCGCTCGAAAGCTGCCGCCGAATCCGTTCATCGAGTCAACCGGCACGTCGCTCAAACTGCGCCTGCCCAAGGGCGCGCTCCCCGAGATGGAGATCGAGTGGAAGGTGCCCGCGGTGTGGAACGCGTTCGAACGCAATCGCGGTCGCGCCTACTGCACGGCGTTCACCGCGCTCGTCGCTCTGAACAATTGGCTGGCTGCGATGGACCGCGTGAAGCTCGGCGACACGCGGACGAGCACCCGGTTCGAGATGCCGAAGCGCGGCGAGCAGCTCGGTGTGGGCTTCTGGGGTGCCGGGCGCGGCTACCTGACGCATCACCTTGTTCTCGACCGCGGCGCTGTCGCCAACTATCAGATCGTCACGCCCTCGACCTGGAATGCCTCGCCGACCGATCGGTGGCGCCAGCCGGGTCCATATGAGGAGGCCGTGCTTAACACGCCGCTGCTGGAGGAGACCGACGACCCGAAGCAGTTCAAGGGCATCGACATCCTTCGCGCCATCCGCAGCTTCGATCCATGCATGCCGTGCACCACCCACATCCACTCCGACGCCGGCGTCATCACGCGCGAGGTGAACACGTGCGCCTGCGGAGTCGATGACGACGGCGGCTAGCGTGCGCGTGATCGTCGTGGGTCTCGGGTATCGGAACCTGCGCGATCACTCCGTCGGCGTTGCGGTCACCGACCGCCTCGAGCGAGAACCCTGGCCGTCCGGCGTGGTTGTCGAGGACCTCAGCTACAACCCAATCGCCGTGGTCCAGCGGCTCGAAGACGAGCCGGCCGATCAGCGGTTCCAGCGTGCCGTCGTCGTCGCCGCTGTCGAGCGCAACTGGCGGGCGCCCGGTACGATCGCGGCGTATCGCTGGGACGGCGTGCTACCGGTCGAGGAAGAGATCCATCGCGCCGTGACAGAGGCAGTGACCGGCGTCATCGCCCTGGACAACACTCTCGTCGTCACGCGGCACTTCGGCGCCCTACCCGATGAAGTCATCGTGGTGGAAGTCGAGCCGGCGGTTCACGAATTCGGTGACTCCTTCAGCGACGTCGTTGCTCGCCGGTTCGAGACCGTGTGCGATGTGGTGAGGACCTACGCGACCAGCTCGGAGGCGGTCGAGCGACTGCCGCGCGCGCCGCTGGGCGGAGTTTTGCCGGCCGGCGCGAGGAGCACATGAGCGAAGACCGCGACGTCCTCGAAGAGGTCCAGCGACTGATCGCCGAGCTGGAGTCGCACCCGGACGCGAGTGTTCGCACGGCTGCGACGGCCTTGCTCAAGGGAATCGATGCAGTCCACCGTACGGCGCTCACACATCTGGTCGGCGCGATCCAGAGCATGGCAGGCGAAGCATTCATGAATCGACTCACGGGCGATCCTGCGATTCGCCTGCTGCTCATGTCGTACGACCTGATCGCCGTGGACCGACGGCTTCACGCCGAGGAGGCGCTCGACAGCGTCCGCGGCCATCTGCACGATCACGGCATCGACGTGGAGCTGTCCGAGGTGGTCGGCGGCGCCGTCTATGTGAAGCTGCACGGGATCGAGCGCAGCGACGTCGGGATCGACGGCGTCCGCCACGACCTCGAACAAGCGCTCAAGGCAGGTCTCGTCGGGTTTCAGGAGCTCGTCATCGGCGATCGCACCGCCGTGCGCACGCCGGGGCTGCTTCAGGTTAGCGGTCTCCGGCGACCACAACGGCCCGTGTATCACCGCGTCTGCGCGACGAGTGAGATCGCTCGCGGGACGACGAAAGCCGTCGATGTGGACGGGCACGGAATCCTGATCGTCAACGCCGATGGAGAGTTCCTGGCAGTGTCGAACAACTGCGGAGACAGCCCGCTCCCCTTGCACTTCAGTACGCTGCGCGGCACCGAGCTGACATGCAGCTGGCACGGCTGCCGCTATGACGTGCGAAGTGGCCAGCGCCTCGACGGGCCCGAGCGGCTGGCGGTGTTCCCCGTCTCGGTCGAAGGTGACGACGTCCTCATCGCAGTCGGCACCGAGCCTGCTACGCAGAGCTGATCGTGCGAACCCTTGTGGCCGGCTTCGGTAACGTCCTCCGCGGCGATGACGGGTTTGGCGTCGAGGTCATCCGACGGCTGCGCGAGGGTGACCAGCGACCCGACGTCGAGCTGATGGAAGTCGGCACCGCGGGAATCAGGCTCGCGCAGGAATTGCTCACTCCCTATGAGCGCCTGATCATCGTCGATGCCATGACCCGCGGGGGCCTGCCGGGCAGCATTTACGTGACCGAAGTCCGGGACGTCGAGTCCGCCAGCGACATCGATATGCATGTCGCAGTCCCGTCTCGCACGCTGGCGGTTGCGAAGGCACTTGGCGGACTACCGCGGCGGGTCTTCATCATCGGGTGCGAGCCTGCTGAGGTCGATGAGCTGACAACTGACCTGACGCCTGAGGTCCAAGCTGCGGTTGATACCGCGCTGGACCACATCCGGCGGCTTCTTGGCAATGGATCCCCTCCGGACGCACTAGACAGTCTCAAGCAGCGCGACGAAATCCTCCAGATCATGTTCTGGCTGCACGGAGAGGGTCTGGGTCCCGACGTTGCAGTGCCAGATATTCTGCGCTTCGTCGATGACGAGCAGGCAGTGCGCGCCGCCTTGAGTCAGCTCGTCGAGGACGGTTACGTCGAAACGCTCGGCGGCGAGACGGCCTCGATTCGGTACCGCCTCACGGCAACCGGAGTGCACGAGGGTCGACGGAGGTTTCTCGACGAGTTCGAGCCGTACCTCGCACGGCACGCGCACGGTGAATGCGGCTCGGCTGACTGCGATTGCCACCGCGGCGGTGAGTGCCGGAGTACCGAGTGACGACGAAAACCACTTGCGGCTGTGGAGCGGCCCTGTCGGATGGCGACTGCCTGTGCCCGGCGACGCCCCTCGCCAAGCTCATCGGCCGCCGCTACGCGCTCGGTCTCCTGAGTCTCGTCGCCAACCGCGGCACCGTGCGGTTCAGCGAGCTTCGTAGCCGCCTTGGCGATGTGAGCTCGTCGACGCTCGCGGCACGGCTGACCGACCTCGAGGAGGCGCGACTCATCGTCCGGACCGTGTACCCCGAGACTCCACCGCGAGTCGAGTACTCGCTGACCCCGCGCGGCCGCGAGTTCTGCACGATCCTCACCGACTTCCTCCGTCGCGGTCGCACGTAGTCTCGCCGCCGTCTCGTTGCGTGGCCCGTCCATGTCGGTAATACTTCGGCTTCTCGAAGCGTGTTCCAAGAATCGAACTCGCCTTGGAGGGGTAAATGCGTCGAGGTCAACGGTGGATCGTCCTGAGTGCTCTTGCCGCCTGGGTCACCTGGGCGACCCCGGCGTGGTTGCACGCACAAGACACGCCGACGCGAGGCGGGACGCTCGTCGTCGCGATCTCCGCTGACCCCGGACATCTGAACCCAGCCATCACGACGAGTGGAGCCACTCACACAGCCGCCGAGCTGCTGTACAACGGCCTCCTCGGTCGCGACGAGCGTGGTGATCCGATACCCGACTTGGCCGAGAGCTGGACGATCGAGCAGGCGGGCGCCGCGTACCGATTCCGCCTTCGCAACGACGTCACCTGGCACGACGGCACGCGGTTCACCTCGGCTGACGTCAAGTTCACGTTCGAGGAAGTGCTCCTGAAGTTTCACGCGCGGACAAAGGCGTCGATGGGGGGCGCGCTCGCCGGAATCGACGCGCCGGACGAGCGCACCGTCGTCTTTAGGTTCAAGCAACCGTACGCGCCGTTGCTGCTGCAGCTGGACGCGACTGAGGCGCCCATCATCGCCAAGCACGTCTATCAGGGCAGCGATCCGCAGACGAATCCCGCCAATGCCCAGCCAATCGGGACCGGGCCCTTCAAGTTCGTCTCGTATCGGAAGGGGGCTGAGATCCGGCTCGCCCGCAACCCGGCGTATTTCAAGAAGGGGTTGCCGTACCTCAACGAACTCGTGATGCGCGTCATTCCGGACCCTGGGACCCAGGTCCTGGCCCTCGAGAACGGAGAGGTCGACTTTCTCTGGGGCGTCCCCGGCCCCGACCAGAACCGCCTGAAGGCAGACTCGCGTTTCCGGATGGCGCAGACCTCGTATCACCCCGGCGGCTCGAACTGCATCATGACCGTCAGCTTCAACCTCGAACGCCCGATCCTCAAGGACGTACGCGTGCGACGTGCGATCGCACACGCACTCGACCGTGACGCGTTCCTCCGTCAGGTGCTTTTCAGCGAGGGCCGCGTGGCCACGGCGCCAATCTCGAGCGAGCTGGCGTGGGCCCACGCGCGCGGCCTCAACATGCCGTCGTTCGACCGCGCCGAGGCGGAACGACTGCTCGATGCCGCGGGCTGGAAGAAGGAGCGTGACACGACGCGCGTCGCGCGTGGCGTCCCGGGCGTCCAAGATGGAACTCGTCTCGCCATCGACTTTCTGCACTTCCCCGCGTTCTCCAAGTACGGGGAGCTGATGCGTCAGCAGCTCGGCGCCGCCGGCATCGACGTCACCCCGCGACCACTCGAGCCGGCGGTCTTCGCGCCGACGGTATTCAAGGACCGCAACTTCGACACGAACGTAATCTCCTATTGCAACGGGCCGGATCCGGAGATCGGCGTGCGGCGGATGTACCACTCGTCGCAGATCGGACCGGCGCCATTTACGAATGCGGCGGCGTACCGCAACGAGCGCGTCGACACGCTGTTCGACCTGGCCGGTCTCACCGTAGAGCGCGACAAGCGCACGCCGATCTATCGGCAGATCCAGGAGATCGTGGTGCAGGACCTGCCCTACTACTGGCTCGTGGAAACGCCAACCACTCGGGCGTGGTCGGCGAAATGCGGCAGCTTCAAAGGGTGGACAGGACTCTTCGCGGAGGCGGCATTCTGTAACCGTTAGGCGCGAATGAGCGGCCGCTATCTGGTGCGACGCCTCGCTCAAGTTGTTCCTGCCGCTGCGGCCATTCTCATCACCGCATTCGTGGTCATCCACATCGCGCCGGGCGATCCCGTGCTCGCGCTCGCGGGACAGCACGGCGACGCGGCGTATTACGCGCTCATCCGGGCCAAGTTCGGACTGGACCGTCCGCTTCCAGAGCAACTGCTGGTCTATGCGGCGAATGTCGCCCGCGGCGACCTCGGAGTCTCGTACGTCCACGGCCGGCCGGTCGCCTCCGTCGTGCTGGAACGCCTGCCGGCGACTCTACTGCTGATGATGACGGCGCTCATCGCGTCGAGCATTGTCGGCATCGCGCTCGGTGTCGGGGCTGCGCGTCGCGTGGATCGTCCGGCCGATCTGATCGTGCGGATTGCCGCTCTCGTCGGCTATGCGACGCCGTCGTTCTGGCTAGCCCAGATCGCCGCGCTCACACTTGCGCTCGGAACCGGATGGTTCCCCGTGCAAGGGATCACCGACGCGCGGCAGGTCTGGACGGGCTGGCGATACGCCGCGGACGTCATCCATCACCTGGCCCTGCCGGCGCTCGTACTGGCGATCAACGAGCTAGCCCTCACCACGCGTCTGGTCCGGACCGGAGTGCTCGAATGTCTGGCCACGGATTACATCCGCACGGCGCGGGCGAAAGGGCTGCCCGAGCGCTCGGTCGTTCGGCACGCGTTTCGGAATGCCCTGCTCCCGGTCGTGACAGTCATCGGCGGACGGATCGGAATGCTCTTCACCGGCGCCGTCCTCGTTGAAACGGTCTTCGCGTGGCCAGGACTCGGGCAGCTGCTGCTTTCTTCCATCCAAACGCGGGATGTGCCGATCCTCCTCGCCCTCTTTCTGCTCGTGTCGCTCGCGGTAATCCTGACGAACGTCGTGACCGATCTCGCCTATGTGTGGCTGGACCCGCGGATTCGGTATGAGTAGCGCTCTCAGGACTCCGGGCGGCGTTTTGGGCTTCACACTCACGCTGGTCTTCATCGCTCTCGCGCTTCTGGCGCACGTCGTCGCGCCCACCGACCCCTTCGCATCCGTCGGCTCACCGCTGACCCCGCCCTCGAGAGCGCACACTTTCGGCACCGACGACCTGGGGCGCGACGTCTTTTCAGGCATCGTGCATGGCACGAGGACGTCGCTGACGGTGGCATTCGCCGTCATCGCCATCGCCTCGGGTCTGGGCATCGCCGTCGGCGCAGTGGCCGGCTACCTCGGCGGTAGTGTCGACGACGTGTTGATGCGTGGCACTGAGGCCGTGCAGATCGTGCCGCGCTTTTTCCTGGCCGTGATCGTCATCGCGCTGTTCGGCCCCGGCCTGGATCGCGTGGTCTTCGTACTTGGAGTGACCTCTTGGCCCGCCATCGCGCGAGTCGTGCGCGCAGAGACGCTGTCGCTCGCGCGCCGCGAGTTCGTCGATGCTGCGCATGCCCTTGGAGCAAGGACGCCAAGGATCTTGCTTCGGCACGTCCTGCCGAACGCGGTGCCTACGGCGTTGGTAGTGATCTCGTTGAGTGCCGCCAGCGTCATCCTGCTCGAGGCCGGTCTCGGATTCATCGGCCTCGGCGACCCACGCTCGATCAGCCTCGGCTATCTCGCGAACAACGCCCAACGATTCTTGCGGGTGGCGTGGTGGATGACAGTCTTCCCAGGCGCCGCCCTCGCTCTGGTTGTGCTCGGGCTGAACCTCCTCGGAGACGCCCTCAGTGACCTCGCTAATCCGCGCCGGTCAGGGCGTACCGCTTGAACGCGCGCTATCAACCCGCCGTCAGAACTCCGTCGGCCAGCCGCCGGATTGCTGCAACGCTGGGAGCTGTCGATTGGTATTCGATTAGCGCTGCACCACGCTCGTCGGCGGCCACAACGGCCTCATCGAACGGCACCACGGCCTCGATCGGTAGTCCGTGGCGGCTGGCGTAATCGCGCACGGTGTCCTCGTCGCGTGCAGTCCGTACCTTGTTGGCCACCATCCGGACCTTCTTGATGCCAAGATCCTTCGCGAGCGCAAACGACCGGCTCGCGGTCTCCAGCGATTTGAAATACGGCTCCCCGACGATGAACAGCGTGTCGACATGGCGAGCGGTGCCGCGGCTCAGGTGCTCGAGTCCGGCCTCGAGGTCCACGATCGCTGTCCTTGATGTCTCGGCAACGAGACCATTCAGCACGCCACGCACGGTGGCGTGAGCGCGGCAGAGTCAGCCCGCTCCGCCGTGATTCGGCTGGCCCATGATGAGCAATGTCAGGTTATCTCCGACAGGCACGCCGAAGCGGTCGATGAAATCCTCGGCGGGAATGCTGAGTTCGAGGCGCTTATTGCCCTCGGCGTCCGTCCGTTCTTCGAGCATGTCGCGGGGAATGCCTGACACACCAGTTACGGCGGAGCGGGCACCGACAGTCAATGCAAGATTTGGATTGCTGTCGTCGTCGATGGCCACGACCCGATGACCGCGATCGGCCATCACGCGCGCTAGCGTGCCGGCAATGGTCGTCTTGCCGGAGCCACCTTTGCCTGCAACCGCAATCTTCATGCTGAACCTCCTCCCAGGAAGGCAATCAGTCTCGGCCCATCGAGGCGAAATCGCAACTAGAGTCGGCCGAGGCGTGCTGCGGTACGTCACCGCCTCCGTCAGGCTGATGCCTACGAGTTGAAGGGCGAGGCGACACTGTCCGGACTTATCGCGGAGTTAATTTCTGCAAGTTCGGTGGTGGCCCCAACGGGACGCGATCGAACTTGCATAATTCAAGTGCATGATTTTATTGCACGCTGATCATCTGGCTCGGTCCACCGCTCGCTCTGGCTACTGAAGCGCCGCAGGCCGTCTGTTGCGAGGGCCCGCAATCACCGACATCAAACATCCTCGGCTTCGAGATCGACTTAATCTCTAAATCAATCCGTCGATACCGGGATGATGATACCGGGCGGTTCGCTCGCTGACTGTGACGCGCGCGAACCCGCCGAATGATTTCGATGACGGCGAGGACGATCTTCTTATTTGGCCGCCCGGTCATCGGCGCCTGGGCATTGTTCACTGGGCTGCTTGCGATGTGGCCGCCATCCGGTCGCGAAACACGATCGCGAACGAGGGAGTAGGATAGGCGGCATGGTCACCTTGACAATCCGATCTTCCTAATCCCGCTTGCTTTCTACGTCGTTGAGCGTTTGAGGGGCCGATCCGTTTCTCCAAAGCAGCCGAATGCTCCGCAAGCTTCGGGTTGTGCCTGGCACGTCCGCGATACCCTCCGAAGAAAGACGAGGATCTCCATTGTCGAGCATCACTGACGTCCTGAACGGTCTCTCGTCGGCATCTCTCTGGCAAGAACGCGCCTACAAGGATCTTCACGCACACCCCGAGCTCAGCTTCCACGAGACCAGGACCGCCGCGCTCGCGGTGGCGAAGCTCAAAGAGCTCGGCTACGAAGTCCTCGAGCAGATCGGCCGTACCGGCGTCGTTGGCGTCCTCCGAAACGGCACGGGCCAGACCGTGCTCGCGCGCGCCGACATGGACGCGCTTCCCGTCAAGGAGCGCACGGGC
>Ga0075433_10000465_pt1 | contig 26371 bp, 31 predicted proteins | sample RhiMethybrSRZTD2_FD_75299 | JGI IMG/M metagenome (GOLD analysis project Ga0075433, IMG submission 75299) | Populus rhizosphere microbial communities from Tennessee, USA - Rhizosphere MetaG P. TD hybrid SRZTD2 | ecosystem: Host-associated > Plants > Roots > Rhizosphere > Soil | place: USA... | reverse complement strand
GCCGGTGCTCGGCGGCGGGCGCCCGGTCGGGCGCCTCGAGCCGGTCGTCCGCTTGCGCGGCAAGGGGTAAGCGTTTCCCAGCTTTTCGCGCGAACCCTCGTAGCATCGATGGAGGGGTCTGCATCGGAGGTTCGCGTGCGAAAGATGGTGTGTCGATGAGCGCCCGGCCGCGTGTGGCGGTGCTGTCGGTGCACACCCCGCCCACGGATCAACCCGGGATCGGCGATTCCGGCGGGATGAACGTGTACATCCTCGAGGTCGCCGAGCGGCTCGCCGCCCGAGGGCTCCACGTCGACGTCTTCGCGCGGTGCCGGGGCGGGGCCGACCATGAGGTGAAGGAGGTCGCCACCGAGGCCCGCGTGATCCCGATCAAGGCCGGCCCGTGTGCGCCGCTCCCGAAGTCGGAGCTGCCTCGCTACCTCCCCGAGTTCCTCGGCGGGGTCCTGCACGAGGCCAAGGAACACGGTCTCCCGTACGACGTCGTGCATAGCCACTATTGGTTGTCCGGGTGGGTCGGCCGTGCGGCGAAGCAGGTCTGGGGGGCGCCGCTCGTCGCCTCGTTCCACACGTTGGGCAAGGTGAAGAACTACTCGCTCGCCAGGGGGGAGACCCCCGAGCCACCCGTCCGTCTCGAGGGCGAATCGCGCGTGATCGCCGCCGCCGACAGGATCCTCGCCGCGACGCCGCTCGAGGCCGGCCAGCTCGTTGGCCTCTACCGAGCCGATCCGGAGCACGTGCGGCTCGTCCCACCCGGTGTCGACCACGAGATCTTCGGGCCGCGGGACCGGGCCGCCGCCCGCGAGCGATTGCACCTCACGCATCTCCGGTTCGTCCTGTACGTGGGGCGGCTCCAGGCGCACAAGGGACCCGACGTCGCGATCCGGATCCTGGCCGAGGCGGTGGCGCGCGACCCCGAGACCGCGCGCGACCTCGTGCTCGGCATCGTCGGCGGTCCGAGCGGCAGCGACGGCGAGGCGGACCGGCTGCTCGCGCTCGCCCACGCCCTCGGCGTGGGCGAGCGCGTCGTGCTGTTCCCGCCCCAGACCCAGCCGAAGCTGGCGGACTTCTACGCGGCCGCCGACGTCGTGCTCGTCCCGTCACGCTCCGAGTCCTTCGGCCTCGTCGCGCTCGAGGCGGCCGCCTGCGGCACGCCCGTGGTCGCGGCGTCGGTCGGCGGGCTGCGTTACGTCGTCGAGGACGGCCTCACCGGATACCTCGTCGAGGGGCACGACGCCGCGGAGCACGCGGAGCGTGTGCTCCGCGTCCTCCGCGACCCCGCGCTCCAGGCGTCGATCGGCGCCGAGGCGTCGCGTCGCGCACTCCGCTTCACGTGGGACGTCACCGCCGACGAGGTCAGGCGCGTGTACGACGAGGTCGTCCACGCCGCCTGACCAGCACGTCGTGTTCATCGTTTTGTCACTCTTTCTCCCGGAGCCGTGACCTGCAGATATGCGGCGTGACCTGCACGAACGATCGCTTGACCGCCCATAGGGCCGTCGATACATTCCGCATCGCTCCGAGCGGTCCCTGTGACCGGACGGAGAGACCGGACGAGGCGCCAGGGGCCCCGACGGAGAGCGGCAACGCTCGCCGAAGGATCTGGGCGCACGGAGACACCGGACGGGCAGAGAGGCCGCAAGGTCACTCAGCCGGGACGGAGCCTCCGACGCTGGCGAAGGCCGCAAGGCCGGGAACAGCGACCCGCCAGGGACGTCGCGAGACGAACCGGCGGGGGTCCGTCGCCCGGGACCGAAGGAAGGCCGCGAGGCTCACGGAGGTCCACCGGGTCGCCGGCGGCCGCGAGGCCGATCGGCGGACGGGGGCGACGAAGGCGGTGGGCGTCGCGAGACGCACCGACCGCCGGCGATCCGGACTCTCGACCGAGCGCGGTGGGCAGCTCGGGGCAACGAGCCCGAGGAACCGACGGGGACCGAACGCTTCGGCGGGAGGCGACCGGAGGTCCCTCGGGCTCGTTGCTTCCTCTCTGACGCTCCCTCCGTCGCCGCACGCCCGTCGCCGCACGCCGGTGCGCTACCGTCTGCCGATGACCGACGGCCGGCCCTCGCGGACCACGACGACGGACGAACGCCGCGAGCGGACGATCGCCGCCGCGATGCGTCATTTCGCGGAGCACGGGTATCGGGGCGCGCACGTCGAGGACATCGCGAACGAGGTCGGGGTCGCCAAGGGGACGGTCTTCCTCGACTTCGGCTCCAAGGAAGGTCTGTTCCTGGCGGCCTATCAGCGCGCCGTGAAGACGCTCCCGGCGTGGCTCGACGCGCCCGAGGATGTCGTCGACCGCGGGTTCTGGGCCACGCTGGATTGGTGGCTCCAGAGCACGGAGTCGTTCGTCGACTCCGATCCGGTCCCGAACCGCCTCGCGATGATCGGCCGCTACGACACCGGCCTCGGGCTCCGCCGACCGATCGACCGGTTCATGCGGAGCGAGGATCCGTACGGCACGCTGGAGTTCGTCGAGTTCGGCGTCCGGACGGGCGAGATCCGTGACGACGTCGATGCCGAGATGATCGCGTCGATGATCGATTGGCTCGCCCAGCGCTTCCAGGACGCCCTCGTCTCCGAGGATCTGGATCCCGGGCTGATCCACCGCCGGCCCGAGCGCAGGAGCATGCGGATCAAGGAATTCGTCGAGATCCTCCGCGGCGGGATCGAGCGAGACGCCACGGAGCCATGAGCCGCGACGCCACCTGGTCCGACTACTACGCCGCGAACGACGGGCGCGAGCCGCGCCGGGCGCTGCTCGACGTCCTCGTGGCCGACGGCCCGGGACGTGCGATCGACCTCGGCTGCGGATCGGGGATCGACACCCTGGCGATGCTCCGCCGCGGGTGGCACGTCCTCGCGATCGATGCCGAGCGGGAGGCGATCGACCGGTTGGAGGCGCGTGTCCCGACGGACCTGACCGGTCGGCTCGAGACGCGCGTGTCCCGGATGGAGGACGCGGAGCTCCCGGCGACCGATCTGGTCCACGCGAGCTTCAGCCTCTTCTTCTGCGATCCGGCGCGGTTCCCGGAGGTCTGGCGACGGATCGCCGACGCGGTCGCGGGCGGCGGCCGCTTCGTCGGCGAGCTCCTGGGCGACCGCGACACGTGGGCCCCGGAGGACGACATCAGCGCGTTCACGGAGCGACAGGCCCGCGCGCTCTTCGACGGGTGGACGGTCGAGCGGTTCGAGGTCGAAGACGACGACGGGGAAGCGTGCAGCGGGCCGAAGCACTGGCATGTCTTCCACGTGGTCGCCCGGACCCCGGCGGGTGACCGTTCCCGGGACGGCCCCGCCTAGACTGCATCTCCGTGGGCCTTTCCACGGCGGTGTTCCGGCCGGCGATCCTGCGCGTCGCGCACCACCCATGGGTCCGCTCCCTCGTCAGCGGCACCCGTCCGGGTCGCGCCGTGGCCTCTCGGTTCGTCGCCGGGGAGACCCTGGCCGAGGCGCTCGCGGCCGCGCGCGAGATGCACAGCCGCGGCCTGCGCACCTTGCTCGACCACGTGGGGGAGAACGCAGCGACGCAGGCACAGGCCCTCGTGGCGCGCGAGGCGTACCTCTCGGCGCTCGCGGCGACCGCGGACGCCGAGGACGTCGACGCCGCGATCTCCGTGAAGCTGACGCATCTCGGTCTCGACGCGTCGCTCGACGCTTGCTGGGACAACCTCGCGCCGATCGTCGAGAGCGCCGCCGAGAAGGACCGCCTGATGATGATCGACATGGAGAGTCACGAGTACGTTGACGAGACCCTCCAGCTCTTCGAGCGCGCGCACGCGCGTTCATCCAACGTGGGCGTCGCGATCCAGTCGTACCTGCGCCGCAGCGACCACGACATCTTCCGGCTTCCGGAGGGGTGCCGGGTCCGGCTCGTGAAGGGCGCGTACCTCGAACCGTCCGACGTCGTCTATACGCGCAAGCGGGACGTGGACGCGAGCTTCGCGCGCCTGTTCGCGACGCTATTCGCGCACGGCCACGTCGTCGACATCGCGACCCACGACCCCGTCCTGATCGACGGCGTCCGGCGACGGGTCGACGCGTTCGTGGACGGGTGGACCCGGGCAGAGTTCCAGATGCTGTACGGTGTGCGCCGCGACCTGCAGTCCCGGCTCGCGAGCGACGGCTATCCCGTCCGCGTGTACATCCCGTACGGCACCGAGTGGTACCCGTACCTCACGCGGCGCCTGGCCGAACGCCCGGCGAACGTGTGGTTCTTCGTCTCCAACCTCGTGAGGACCTCCCGATGAGCGACCGAACGAACGCCCGGCGGACCGCGATCCTCGGCGGCGGCAAGATGGGCGAAGCGCTCCTCTCGGGCCTGATCCGCTCCGGAGGCCGGACGCCCGACGAGCTGATCGTGACGTGCCGCCGTGACGAGCGTGCGCGCGAGCTCGCCGGCACGTACGGGGTCACGGCCACGCTCGACAACGCTGAAGCGACGAGGTGGGCCGACGTTCTCGTCCTGATGGCTAAGCCGCAGGACATGGAGACCCTCCTCGAGCAGATCCGGGAGCACGTGCGGACCGAGGACCTCGTGATCACCTTCGCGGCGGGGATCCGCACGTCGTTCGTCGAGAAGCATCTTCCCGACGATGTGGCCGTCGTCCGGGTGATGTCGAACGTTCCGGTCATGGTCGACGAGGCGATGTCGGTGATCGCGGCCGGCGGCCACGCGGACGAGCCGGACATGGCCGTCGCCGAGGAGCTCCTCGGCTACGTGGGGAAGGTCCTGCGCCTGAAGGAGACCCACCTGGACGCCGTGACCGCGACGAGCGGGAGCGGCCCCGCCTATTTCTTCCTGCTCGCGGAGGCGATGATCGAGGCGTGCATCCTGCTGGGGTTGTCGCGCGACGTCGCGACCGAGCTGATCGTCCAGACGATGCTCGGGTCCGCGAAGATGCTTCGCGACACAGGTCGGCACCCGGTCGAGCTGCGCGAGATGGTGACGTCGCCCGGCGGCACCACGATCGAGGCGATCCGCCGCCTGGAGGAGGCCGGCGTCCGAGCCGCGTTCCTGAACGCGATCGACGCCGCGAAACGCCGGAGCGAAGAGCTCGCCCGGGGCGACGACGAGGAAGAGAGGGCCTGAGGATGGGACGAGGCGACCTGGCCAGGGTGCGGAGCGCGAAGGACCGCCAGCGCAAGGTGAAGGCGCGCAGGAACCGGGTCGCGGCCGAGAAGGCCGCGGCGCGGAAGGCGGCGAAGCGCCGCTAGCCGGATCCGTCAGGCTGAACGTTCGGCGCGCTCGATCGTGTTGCGCAGCGTGCCGATCCCCTCCGCCGCGAGCTCGACCAGCGCACCCGGCCACAGCTGTCGGACGGCCTCCGAAGGTGGCCGGACGAACGGACCGAGGGCGAACGCGTCGCCGCGCTCGAGCTCTCCCAGCTCGGACGCGCCGGAGATGAGCCGGGCCAGGTTCCAGGCGCTCCCGTTGAGGTTCCCCTTGGCCACCTCGTCGCCGTCGATCTTGACCTGCAGGAACATCGTCTGCGGATCGAGCTCGTCGACCGTGACGACGCACGGCCCGATCGAGATCGGCAGACCCGCCGCGGTCTCGACGGGTGCGCCGCTCGCATCGCGCGCCCGCCAGTCGTTCACGAGCGTGTAGCCGAAGACGTGGTCGGGCACCTCGTCGACCGCGATCCGCCGTCCCTCGCGTCCGAGGACCGCCGCGACCTTCGGCTCGTACTCGAGCCATGCGGCGCCGGGCGGCCACGGCACCGTCTGCTCGGGTCCGACCGTCGCGCGCTCGACGTCGGCCGAGCCGGGTGAGATCAACGACCGGGGGAACAGAGGTGTCAGCACGCGGGGCGCGGTCACCCGCGCGTCCCAGACGTCCTCGCGCTCGAGCGCGGCCCGGGCGGCCTCCATGACGGTGCCTCGGCTGCTCGTGACGAAACCCTCGAGCGTGGTGGGGAAGGCCGGATGTCCGACGGCGTCGGGCAGGTCGACCACCTCACCCTCGAGGATCGCCCCCAGTCGCCGCTGCCCCCCGCGGTCGTAGGTGACGAGCCTCATCAGTGGGAGCCGAAGCGTACGCCCGGTGACCGACGGAATCACGCATCCCTGGGCGACGTTGGAGGCGAAAAGCTACGATGCCGTGCGTTCCGGGCCGATCCGGCGCGGCATCGGGCATCGAAGGAGGCTCATCCCATGGCGCAGAAGTTCCGCATCACCTACGCGACCCTCTCGGCCGACAACGAAGACCTGCAGCGCAACTACGACGAGGCCGCCGAGCGGATGAAAGCCGAGCTCGGCAAGGAGTACCCCGTCATCGTCAACGGCGAGGAGCGCTGGCGGGAGGACCGCTACGACGAGCCGTCTCCCATCGACGCAACGCTCACGATCGGGAGCTTCTCGCAGGCGACGGTCGAAGACGTCCAGGACGCGGTGGCGGCCGCGAAGGCGTTCTCCCTGGAATGGGACAGGATCGGTTGGCAGGAACGGGTCCGGATCCTGCGCAACGTGGCCGACGTGATGGAGGAACGGCTGTTCGATCTCGCGGCCCTGATGGCGTACGAGGTCGGCAAGAACCGGCTCGAGGCCCTCGGCGACGTCCAGGAGACCGCCGAGCTGATCCGGTGGAACTGCGACGAGGTGGAGAAGCACGACGGGTTCCGCACGCCGATGAGCGGTCTCGGGGCGGCCGGCGACTACTACGACGTGATGCGGCCCTACGGCGTGTGGGCCGTGATCAGCCCGTTCAACTTCCCGATGGCCCTCGCCGGCGGGCCGACCTCCGGCGCACTCGTCGCGGGGAACTGCGTCGTCCTGAAACCCTCGAACCAGGGGGCGCTGCTCGGCTACAAGCTCTACGAGTGCCTGCGCGACGGCGGCGTTCCCGCGGGCGCGTTCCACCTGGTGATCGGCCGCGGGGCGGTCGCGGGCGAGGCTCTCTGGAAGCACCCGGACGTCGGCGGCATCACGTTCACCGGCTCGTATCAGGTGGGGATGGACATCTACAAGAACTTCGTCGTCGACGTCCCCAAGCCCGTGATCTGCGAGATGGGCGGGAAGAACCCCACGATCGTCACGAAGAACGCCGACCTCGACAAGGCGACCGACGGCGTGATGCGGAGCGCGTTCGGGTTCGGCGGGCAGAAGTGCTCTGCGTGCTCCCGCGTGTTCGTCGAGCGAGAGGTCTACGACGACTTCGTCGGCAGGCTGAAGACGAAGGCCGAGGCGATCAAGGTCGGGAACCCGGTCGAGCGCGACGTGTACCTCGGGCCCATCATCAACGAAGCCGCGCTCGACACCTTCGAGGAAGCCGCCGAGGAGGCGCGGAAGCACGGCAACATCGTCACCGGCGGGCAACGCATCACGGAAGGCGACCTGGGCAAAGGCCTGTTCGTCGAGCCGACCGTCGTCGAGGTCCCGGACGACAGCTGGATCTGGAAGAAGGAGCTGTTCGTGCCGTTCGTCGCGGTGGCGCCCTTCGACGAGCTCGACGACGCGATCGACAAAGCGAACGACACCGAGTACGGCCTCACCGCAGGCTTCTTCAGCGAGGATCAGGCCGAGATCGACGAGTGGCTCGACCGGGTCCAGGCGGGTGTGGTCTACGTGAACAGGCGCGCCGGATCCACGACAGGTGCGTGGCCGGGCGTCCAGCCGTTCGGTGGCTGGAAGGGTTCGGGAACCACGGGGAAGGCCGGCGGCGGCCCGTACTACGTGATGCAGTACCTCCGGGAGCAGTCGCGGACGGTGATCTCCGAGTGAGCGTCGACGGGTCGCAGCTCACCTACGACGGACTCGCGTCGTTCACCGGTCCCAAGCTGATCACCGAGATCCCCGGTCCGGAAGCCGTCGCCTGGGTAGAGCGTGACCGGAAGGTCACGTCGCCCTCGCTCCCGCGCGCCTATCCCTTCGCGCCGCGACGCGGTGCGGGGTCGGTCGTGGAGGACGTCGACGGGAACATCTTCCTCGACCTCAACGCGGGCATCGCCGTGACCTCGACCGGTCATTGCCATCCGCGCGTCGTGGAGGCGATCCAACGTCAGGCCACCGAGCTGCTCCACTACTCGGCGAGCGACTTCTACCTCCCGATCTACGCCGAGGTCTGCGAGCGTCTCGACGCGATGGCCCCCTTCGGTGGCCGCGCAGCGCGCTCGTTCCTGACGAACTCCGGCACGGAGGCGGTGGAGGCCGCGATCAAGCTCGCGCGGTTCGCGACCGGCCGCCAGTACCTGATCGGGATGATCCAGTCCTTCCACGGCCGCTCGATGGGGAGCGTCACGCTGACGGCGTCGAAGGCCAAGTACCGCACGAACTTCGGGCCGATGCTGCCGAGCGTGTACCACACGTTCTACGGCGACTTCGAGTACCTCGACGAGGTCGTGTTCAAGCGGCTCGTCTCGCCGACGGAGGTGGCGGCGATCGTCGTCGAGTCGTGGCTCGGCGAGGGCGGCTACGTGCTGCCGCCGGACGGATGGTTCGCTTACCTACGCGATCTCTGCGACCGCCACGGGATCCTGCTCGTGTGCGACGAGGTCCAGAGCGGGATGGGTCGCAGCGGCACGATGTGGGCGATCGAGCACGAAGGGGTCCGGCCCGACATCGTGATCTCGGGCAAGGGGATCGCGAGCGGTCTGCCGCTCGGCGCGATGATCGCGCGCGACGACCTGATGGTCTGGGACCTCGGCGCGCACGGATCGACCTACGGCGGGAGCCCCGTCTCGTGTGCCGCGGCGCTGGCGACCTTCGACGTGATCCGCGACGAAGACCTGCTCGGCAACGCCGACCGCGTCGGGACGGTGCTGTTGGACGGGCTCCGCGAGATCCAGCAGCGACACCCGCTCATCCGGGACGTCCGCGGCAAGGCGCTCTGGATCGGCCTGGGCTTCGCCGATCACGACGTCGCGGCGGCGGTCGAGCTCGCCGCGTTCCGCCGCGGGCTGCTCATGCTCTCGTGCGGCGACGACGCGATCCGGATCTCGCCCTCGCTCGTCTTCCGCGAGGACCAGGCGCGGGAGGCTCTCAGGATCTTCGAGGAGGTCGTGGCCGAGGTCGAGACAGCGGAGGCCTGAGTGGCGCTCCGCCCGTCCACGCTCGTGTTCGACACGCGGGACCCGCTCCGTGTGGCCACGTTCTGGGCGGCCGCCGTCGGCTTCGAGCTGGATCCGGACTCCGACGAGACGGGGGCGTACATCGCCGATCCGTCGTCGAGGACGCCCGGCGCGTTCTTCCAGCCGGTCCCGGAGCCGAAGGTCGTGAAGAACCGCGTGCACCTCGATCTCCGCCCCTCCGGCACGATGACGGACGAGGTCGAGCGCCTGCGCGGCCTGGGGGCGAGCGAGATCCGCTACGTCGACGAGGGGTACGGATGGACCGTGATGGCAGATCCGGAAGGGGCCGAATTCTGCGTGCTCCGGGGCGTGGGTGAGGATCACAAGCGAGACGTCGTCCCGATCGACTCGCTGGTGATCGACGCCACCGATCCGTTCCCGGTCGCCGACTTCTGGATCCGGATGCTCGGGTACCGGGAGCACGCACGAGCCGATTACGGCATCGAGATCGTCGGCGAGCGCGAGGGGGACCCGATGCTCTCGTTCGTGACGGTCCCGGAGCCCAAGACGGTGAAGAACCGCATCCACCTGGACGTTCGGCCCACCGACTCGATGAAGGCCGGCGTGGAGCGTGTGCTGGAGCTCGGTGGCTCGGTCCGGGGCTTCATCGAGACCGACGACAGCTTCTGGACACAGATGCATGACGTGGAGGGGAACGAGTTCTGCGTCCTCCGCGGGCCGGACGACGGCTGGTCCGGCGAGGTCTCCGTCTGAGGACGCCGCGATGACGTCGAAGGTCACGACGATGCGGGACGCCGTCGCGGACGTCGTCCGCGACGGCGACACCGTCGCGATCGAGGGGTTCACCCACCTGATCTGCTTCGCGGCGGGGCACGAGATCATCCGTCAGCGCAAGCGCGATCTCACGCTGGCGCGGATGACGCCCGACGTGATCTACGACCAGATGGTCGCCGGCGGGGTCGCGAGGAAGCTGATCTTCAGCTGGCTCGGGAACCCCGGCGTCGGATCGCTGCACGCGATCCGACGCCGGATCGAGGACCACGACCCGGGCCCGCTCGAGATCGAGGAGTACTCGCACTTCGGCATGGTCTGCCGCTACGTCGCCGGCGCCTCGAACCTGCCGTTCTTCCCGATCCGCAGCTACTACGAATCCGACATCCCGGCCGTGAACCCGAAGATCGTTCCGATCGCCTCGCCGTACGAGGACGGCGAGGAGGTCTACGCCGTCCCGCCCCTGCGTCCCGACGTCACGATCGTCCACGCGCAACGGGCCGACGAGAGCGGCGACGCCCAGATCTGGGGACTCCTCGGCTGTCAGAAGGAGGCAGCGTTCGCCGCCGATCGCGTGATCGTCGTCTGCGAGGAGGTCGTCGAGGAGTCGGTGATCCGGCGCGACCCCAACCGGACCGTGATCCCCGGCGTCGTCGTCGACGCGGTCGTCGAGCAGCCGTTCGCCTGCCACCCGAGCTTCGCACAGGGCTACTACGACCGCGACAACACCTTCTATCTGGAGTGGGACCGGATCGCGCGCGACGCAGAGACGCTCGAGACGTGGTTGAAGGAGTGGGTCCACGACCTGAGCTCGCACGCCGACTACCTCGAGAAGTGGGGCGCGGCACACTGGGACGCGCTCCGGCCCGGTGAGGCGCCGTCCGGTGAGGTCGACTACGGGAGGTACGCGTGAGCACGGACGTGTCGGCCGAGCTCGGCTATTCGAAGTCGGAGATCATGATCGCCGCCTCCGCCCGAGGGCTGGCCGGAGCGAAGAACTGCTTCGTCGGGGTGGGGCTGCCGAACATCGTGTGCAACCTGGCGCAGCGGACCGTCGCGCGAGACCTGCAGCTCGTCTACGAATCGGGCGTCTTCGGTGCTCGGCCCGAGCGGCTGCCGTTGTCGATCGGCGACCCGACCCTCGTGACGGGCGCGACCGCGGTCACGAGCATGTTCGAGCTGTTCGCCTACTACCTCCAGGCTGGGCTGATCGACGTCGCGTTCCTCGGCGGCGCGCAGATCGACCGCTTCGGCAACCTCAACACGACGGTGATCGGGTCGTACGACGCGCCGAAGGTGCGGCTCCCCGGCAGCGGCGGTGCGTGCGAGATCGCGATCCACGCCCGGCGGATCCTCGTGATCATGCGGCAGGCCCGGCGGTCCTTCGTCCACGAGCTGGATTTCCGAACGTCCCCCGGGCACAGCGGCGATCCAGCGCACGACGCCGCGCGCGGCTGGCACGGGAGCGGGCCGACGAGCGTCGTGACCGATCTCGGCACCTACGGCTTCGACGAAGTGACCGGCGAGATGACGCTCCTGACCCTGCATCCCGGCGTCACGATCGAGGACGTGCGCGACCACACCGGATGGGAGCCGAAGGTCGCCTCCGACCTCGGGGAGACGCCGGCCCCGACCACCGAAGAGCTCCGGTTCATCCGGGAGGAGCTCGACCCCGCGGGGGTGTACACGAAGTGAGCGGTCCCGACCGGCCGGACGACGACGCCGACACGTCGCTCACGCCGACGGAGGACGAGCAGGAGCCCGACTGGGCGGAGCAGATCCGCGAGCTCCGCCGGCAACGCGGACCGCGCCTGGAGGAGCGGCTGGCCGACGAGGACCCCGACGAGGAGCGCCCGCTGCCGGATCTGTAGGGTTCGCGCGTGAACGACCACGTGTTCCCGCGCGTGCTGACGCGGACGCTCCCGACGGCCGTCGCTGCCGAGGGCGCGTGGATCGTCGACGCGGACGGGATGCGTTACCTGGACGCGGCGGGCGGCGCGATCGTCGTCGGGGTCGGCCACGGGGACCCGGCCCTGATCGCCGCGGCGGAGGAGCAGCTGCACCGGACGCAGTACGTCCACGGCACGATGTTCACGACCGAGGCGGTCGAGGCGTACGCCGGCGAGGTCGCCGGCCTCCTCCCCGTCGAGGACGCGCGGGTCTACCCCGTGAGCGGCGGATCCGAGGCGGTCGAGACGGCGCTGAAGATGGCGCGGGCGTACCACCTCGCGCGGGGCGACGGGGGTCGGGTGACGGTGATCGCGCGCCGGTCCAGCTACCACGGCAACACGCTCGGCGCGCTCGACGCGTCCGGCAAGGAACCGCTCCGGAAGCCGTACACGCCCTGGCTCGGGCGCTTCCTGCACGCGCCGCCGGCCTACGAGTACCGCTGCGAGAACCCGTCGCATCCCGAGGGGTGCGGCGACTGGCACGCGGCCGAGCTCACCCGGATGTTCGAGTCCTATGGGCCGCAGACGATCGCGGCGTTCATCGCGGAGCCGGTGAGCGGCGCGACGCTCGGAGCGGCCGTTCCCGCCGACGACTACTGGGAGAAGGTCACCGACGTGTGCCGCGCGAACGGAGTGCTCGTGATCGCCGACGAGGTGATGACCGGGTTCGGTCGCACCGGACGCTGGTTCGGGAGCGATCACTGGGGTCTGCGGCCGGACATCGTCACGGCCGGGAAGGGCACGACGAGCGGGTACGTCCCGTTCGGCTTCGCGGCGTGTTCGGGCGCGGTGTTCGAGACGATCCAGCCCGAGGGGTTCGTGCACGGGTTCACGTGGTCGCACGACGCGCTCGGGGCGGCGGTCGCGCGGGCGACGCTCCGTCGCCTGCGCGACGACGGTCTCGTCGAGCGCTCGCGCGAGCTCGGCGCGAAGCTCCTCCAGGAGCTTCGCGCCGAGCTCGACGGGGTGGAGCACGTCGGCGACGTCCGCGGCATCGGGATGATGATCGGGATCGAGCTGGTCCGCGACCGCACCTCGAAGGAGCCGTTCGCGCGCCCCGAGCAGGTCACCGAGCGGATCGTCGCCGCGGCTCGCGACGCGGGCCTCCTCCTGTACTCGTCGACCGGGCACGTCGACATGGCCGGCGACATCGTGATGCTCGGGCCGCCCTTCACGCTCACCGACGAGGACGCGGCTCTGCTCGTCGAACGCACGGTGAGGGCCGTGCGGTCAATCGGGTGAGCGACCGCGTCGGTCTGGTCCTCGCGCCGGAGGCGCGGATCTACGACCACGGAGCGGAACACCCCCTCCGCCCGGACCGCGTGCTGCTCACCTGGGATCTGCTCCACGCGTACGGCCTCGATGCGCGGGCGAACGTCGAGACGCTCGGCGCCACGCCTGCCGATGACGCGACGCTCGAGCTCGTGCACACGCCCGCGTTCATCGACGCGACGCGACGGGCCGGGCACGGCGAGGCGGGGGATTGGGCGCGTTTCGGATACGGACCGGGCGACAACCCGATCTTCGACCGGATGCACGAAGCCGGCGCGATCGTCGCCGGTACGTCCGTCGCGGCCGCGGCCGCCGTCTGGTCGGGAGGGTCCGACCACGCGTTCAACGCCGCCGGCGGGCTGCACCACGCGATGCCGGCGCGGGCCTCCGGCTTCTGCGTCTACGACGACCCGGCCGTCGCGATCGCGTGGCTCCTGGCACGCGGGTGCGAGCGGATCGCCTATGTCGACGTCGACGTCCATCACGGCGACGGCGTGCAGGCGATCTTCTGGAACGAGCCGCGCGTCCTCACCGTCTCGCTCCATCAGTTCGGCGGCTGGTTCTTCCCTGGGACCGGCGACCTGAGCGAGCGGGGTGGCCCGGACGCACCGGGGAGCGCGATCAACGTGCCGCTCCCGGCCTTGACCGGCGACGACGCGTGGCTCGACGCGTTCCGGGCCGTCGTCCCGGCGACCGTCTCGGCGTTCCACCCAGACGTGCTCGTGACGCAGCTCGGGTGCGACACGCACGCGAGCGATCCGCTCGCCCAGCTGCTCCTGACGACCCGCGCGTACCGGGAGGTTGCCGCGGAGCTCCACCGGCTGGCGCACGCCGCCGCCGGTGGCCACTGGGTGGCCACCGGCGGCGGCGGCTACCAGTGGGCCCGCGTCGTCCCGCGAGCCTGGACGATCGCGTTCGCGGAGATGTGCGATGCCGACGTGCCGGACGAGATCCCGGAAGGCTGGATCGAAGGGGCCGAGCTCCGGCTGGGGGCGGAGGTCCCGGCGACGCTGTCCGAGCCCGGCCTCGGGGCCGGTCCCGGCGACGACGGCGCACGCGCCGTCGTTCGCGCGCTCGAAGGGATCCTCTCGGCGTAACCGCCACTCGCGTTCCGGCGCAACGCGCCGTACGATGCATCCATGGGGGTCCCTATCCGTTCCCAGGCCAGAACCCCGAGCTCGAGCAGCAGGCGCAGGCGGAGCGTCTTCGCGACGCCGAGGAGCGGGCCCGCGAAGAGCAACTCGCCGAGGAGATCCGGCCTCGATGGTGGACCCGCGTGAGGCGATCCCTCGGACGGCGTCGATCCTCCAGTCCGTCGAGCGATCGAACATGAGCGTCTATCCCGGCGCCGGGCTCCCGAGGCCCGACCTCACGCACCAGGCGCACGAGGAGCGTCATCGGGATCAGCAGGAGCCAGCTCGGGAAGCACACGAGGCCGAGCGGATCCGGCCCACGTGGTGGCGTCGGCTCAGGCAGGCTCTCCGAGGGCGTCGATCATCGACTCCACCAGCCAGCTGAGGTACGCGTAGAGCTCGAACGTCGACTCGGTCTCGGGGTCGCCGGCGAAGTCCGCGGGCCTCGACTCCTCCCGGACGTCGATGCGAGTGCCGAGCACGAGTCGCATGTCGTTCGCGGCGCGCATGCACGCGAGCACGTCGTCCTCCGCGAGGGCCTTCTGGCCGATGCATCGCTCGAACGTCTCGAGCTGTTCCAGTTTCGCGGCGAGCAGCGCTCCTCCCGACGTCCGCTCGTACTCGAGCTCCGCGATCGGGTCGTCCGGATGGGCCGGGGGGAAGACGCGTTGCAGGCTGCTGTCGGATGCGGGCGTCTCGTGCGCGAGGAGCGAGCGGAACTCCGTGGCGATCCCGGACAAGACCTGCCGTTCGTTCGACCCGAGCTTCCACTCGAAGGTTCCGTCTCGCCGGGGTCGCAGCAGCCCGCTCATCGATCCTTCTGCATCGTCGCCCACAACCCGTACCCGTGAAGCGCTGCGACGTGCACCTCACACTCCTCCTTGGATCCGTTCGCGACGACGGCCTTGCCTTTCGTGTGCACGTCCCACATCAGCTTCTCGGCCTTCACCTTCGGATAGCCGAACAGCTTCTGGAACACCCATGTCACGTACGACATCAGGTTGATCGGGTCGTTCCAGACGATCACGATCCACGGGATATCGGGTTCGACGACCTCCCCGGCCTCGGGCCGCTCGACCTCGACGGGCGCGACCCCACCGCTCATCCGTCTCCGCCGATGGGCGGTGTGGTCGGCGTCGGCGGCGTCCGGCGGCGTGCCGTGCGCACGCCCCAGCGGTAGAGCGTCGGTGTCAGGACCCGGAAGACCTGGAACGGGCTGACCCATCGCGGGATCGAGTACTCGGGTGCGATCCCGTCGCGGACGACCTTGACGACGGCCTCGGCCACGCGTTCGGCCTCCAGCAGGATCGGTGGTGGCACGTCGTGGTAGGGGAACCCCTCCGTGACGATGAACGCGGGGTTCACGGTCGTGACGCGCACGCCGCGCGGTTCGGTGTCGTAGTCGAGCGCCTCGCTGAACGCCACCACCGCGTGCTTCGTCGCCGAGTACACCGACGCCCCCGGAGCCGCGAACCGTCCCGCGAGCGAGGCCATGTTCACCACGTGCCCGCGGCCCCGCGCGAGCATGCCGGGCAGGAAGGCTCGCGTCCCGAACATCACGCCCAGCAGGTTCACACGGACAACGCCCTCGATCTGCTCGTAGGTGAGCGTCGGCAACTCGCCGCCGCCCGGGATGCCCGCGTTGTTGATCAGCACGTCCGTGGGACCGAAGGCCTGCTCGATCACACCCGGCAGCCGCTGGACCTGATCGGCGTCCGTCACGTCGCACGGGAGCGCCAGCGCCGTCCCACCGGCGCGGTCGATCCGGTCGGCCAGCGTCTCGAGGCGCTCGCGACGCCGGGCGGCCAGGACGAGCTTGGCGCCCCTCTTCGCGAACGCGACCGCCGTCGCCTCGCCGATCCCGGCGGATGCCCCGGTGACCACCACGACCTTGCCGCGAAGCTCCACGATCTCCTCGTTACCCTGGACGGCGTGTCATCCGACGTTATCGAAGCCCACGTTCGGCGTCTGCCGCGCGTCGACCGGCGCCGATGGCGGCCGCGGTCGGTCGACCGATCCGATCTCGAGCGAGCCCTGATGGCAGGCGGGGTGGCGGGCATCGCGACCCATCCGCTCGACAACGTTCGCGGGAACGCCCAGATGCTGCTCGATCGGGACCCTGACAAGGAGTTCGGCCTGTCGGGGCTGCAGGACGGGATGTCGCTCGACCGGGTGCTGGCTCTCGTCGAGCGCGCCGCCGGCACGCCGATCGACCGGGACGGCCGGTACGGACCGGTGGAGATCATGCCGGGACCGATCCTGGACGCCTGCGCGGCCGCCGCTCCGCGGCTCGCGCGTGCGACGCGCGACGGGGAGACCGTCCTCCTCGCCACGGGACACCCGACCGGGCTCGCGCACCTGTACCACGAGCTCGCGCTCGAGCTGGCGGATCGCGGCGCGAAGGTCGAGACGCCTCCGGCCGTGCGGTGGCGTCACGAGGGGCTGAGTCACGACTGGTACGTCGACCAGTGGGACGGCGTCGCGATGATGACGGACGGCCGCGAGCCCAGGCACACCCACTGGCCCTTCGCGATGCAGCGGATCCTCGGCGTCGTCCGTCCCGATCTCGTCTTCGCCGACCACGGCTTCGCGGGAGCCGCGATCGAAGCCGGGATCGAGACGATCTCGATCGCGGACGTGAACGATCCCGCGCTGCTCGTGGCGAAGGAGCAGGGCCGGACGGACCACGTCCTGGTCTTCGACGATCACGTCGACCCGAACGACTACTGGCCGGTCTTCGTCGCGCTGACGGCGTAGCGATCAGGATCTGCCTCGAACGACGCGAGGCAGCCGGGCGAGCAGAAGGAGTAGGTGCGTCCCGCGTACGTCGTCCGGTGGCGGGCGTCGGCGACGTCGACCCTCATACCGCAGACGGGATCGATCTCCTCGTGCCGCGGCGCGGCATCGCCGTCGGCGGCCGGGAGGTCGCCCTGGGCACGGAGCTGGACGAGCTCCGCGAGGATCGCGACGGCGATCTCGTTCGGTTGGACCTTCCCCAGGTCCAGGCCCGCCGGGGCATGGACCCGCGCGAGGTCGTCGTCGGAGACGCCACGGTCGCGGAGGTATCCGAGGACCGACTCGGCTCGCGTCCGCGACGCGACCAGGCCGACGTACGCCGCGGGGGTGGCGAGCGCCGCTCGCAGCGCCTCCTCGTCGAAATGACCCTGCGTGGCGACGACGATGAACGACGAGCCGGTCACCGTCCCGAGCTCGAGCGTGTCGTCGACGCGCGTGGCCCGCCAGTCGAGCGCCGTCGCCAATCCCGCGAGCGCACCCGCGGCCGGAGAGCGGCCGATCACCACCACGTGCGGAGCCGGCAGCACCGGCTCAACGTACACCTCCAACGCTCCCTCGCTCTGACACGCGATCGGGACGGTGACCACCCCTTCGCGGGCATGCGCGTCGAGCTCGTCCGGCATCCCGAGGAACAGGAGCCTCGGGGTACCCTCGTCGATCGCGCGGAGCGCTTCGCGGATCACGGTCGGCTCGGCACATGCGCCGCCGATCCACCCGGCGATCGTCCGATCCGTCGTGATGACCGCGGTGGCGCCCGGCTTGCCGGACGACGGTGCCCGCCGCCACACGACCGTCGCCAGCGCGAAGGGCTCGCCGTCCGAGACGAGCCGGTTCGCGAGCGCGAGGACCTCCGGCCTCATGAAGCTGCCTTGGCCGCCTCGATCGCCTCCCACACCTTCGCCGAGGTGAGCGGCATGTCGATGTTGCGCACGCCGAGCGGCCACAGAGCGTCGATCACGGCGTTCACGTACGCGGCGGGGGAGCCGACGGTTGCCGACTCGCCGACGCCCTTCGCCCCGATCGGATGATGCGGCGACGGCGTCACCGTCTCTCCCAGCTCGAACCGCGGCGTCTCCACGGCCGTGGGGAGCAGGTAATCGACGAAGTTCGACCCGATGCAGTTGCCGGCCTCGTCGAACGTGATCAGCTCCATCGCCGCGATCCCGTACCCCTCGGTCAGGCCGCCGTGGATCTGCCCCTCGACGATCATCGGGTTGATCCGGACCCCGCAGTCGTCGACGGCGACCATCCGCCGGACGTGCCAGACGCCGGTCTCCGGGTCGACCTCGACGGCGACCGCGTAGGTGCCGAAGGGGAAGGTGAGGTTCGGGGGGTCGTAGTAGAAGGACCCCTCGAGCCCGGCCTCCATCCCATCAGGGAAGTTCGTGTACGCGGCGAAGGCCACGTCTTGGATCGTGACCGCCTTGTCGGGGGCGCCTTTCACGGAGAAGTTCGGCCGGGTGAACTCGATGTCCTCCTCCGACACCTCGAGCAGGTGGGCGGCGATCTTCCGCGCCTTCTCGGCCACACGACGCGACACCATCGCGGTCGCTGCGCCCACCGTCGGGGTGGAGCGCGAGGCGTACGTGCCGAGGCCGTAGGGCGTGTTGTCGGTGTCGCCGTGCTGGACCTTGATGTCCTCTGGTTGGATCCCGAGCTCTTCCGCGACGATCTGCGCGAACGTGGTCTCGTGCCCCTGACCCTGCGTCTTCGAGCTGATCTTCAGGATCGCCTTGCCGGTCGGGTGGATCCGCAGCTCGGCGCCGTCGTTCATCTTCAGCCCGAGGATGTCGTAGTCGTGGTGCGGTCCGGCGCCCACGGCCTCGGTGAACGATGCGAGCCCGATGCCCCAGAGCGAGCCCTCGGCGCGCTTCGCCTCCTGTTCCTTGCGAAGCTCGGCGTAGCCGATCTTGGCGAGGGCGAGGTCCATCGCGGCCTCGTAGTCGCCCGAGTCGTACTCGAACCCGGTCGGCGTCCGGTACGGGAACTGGTCCTTCCGGATGAAGTTCTTCTTCCGGAAGTCCGCCGGATCCATCCCGATCTCGTACGCCGCGTTCTGCACGAGCCGCTCGATCAGGTACGACGCCTCGGTCACCCGGAACGAGCATCGGTACGCGACGCCCCCCGGAGCCTTGTTCGTGTAGTAGCCGTCGGCGACGACATGAGCCGCCGGGAAGTCGTACGAGCCGGTCACGACGTGGAAGAGGCCGACGCGGAGCTTGGATGGCTGCGCGTCGGCGTGGAACGCACCCTCGTCGGCCAGCAGCGACGTGCGGAGTCCCGCGATCCGGCCGTCCGCATTCAGCGCCAGCTCCCCGTGCATGTAGAAGTCACGCGCGAACCCGGTGCTGATCAGATTCTCCGATCGATCCTCGATCCACTTCACCGGGTGCCCCAGCAACAGCGACGCGGCGGTCGCGACGACGTAGCCGGGGTAGACCGGCACCTTGTTGCCGAAGCCGCCGCCGATGTCCGGCGACACGATCCGGATGTTCTCCTCCGGCAGGCCGGCGACGAGCGCGAAGACCGTCCGGATCGCGTGCGGCGCCTGCGATGTCATGTAGATCGTCGCCTGGCCGGTGGCGCCGTCGACGTCCGCGATGCAGCCGCACGTCTCCAACGGCGCTGGGTGCGAACGCGGATAGAACGTGTCGAGGCTCACGACGCGATCGGCGGACGCGAAGGCGGCGTCGGTCGCCTCCTGGTCGCCCGACTCCCAGTGATAGATGTGGTTGTCCGACTGCCCATCCTTCTCATCGCGGATCACGGGGGCGTCCACGGCCATCGCCTGCTGGGGCGAGATGACGACGTCGAGCGGGTCGTAGTCGACGTCGATCAGCTCGAGCGCGTCCTTCGCGAGGTAGGGGTCGGTGGCGACCACCGCCGCCACCTCCTGTCCTTGGAAGCGGACCTTGTCCGTGGCGAGGACCGCCTGCGTGTCGCCGGACATCGTCGGCATCCACGCGAGGTCATGCTGCGCCATCAGCTCGCCCGTCACGACCGCGATCACGCCCGGCGCCGCGGCCGCGCGCGCCGTGTCGACGCCGTTGATCGCCGCGTGGGCGAATGGGCTGCGCAGGATCGCCATGTGCAGCATCCCCGGCAGGCGGATGTCGTCGATGTAGTTGCCCCTTCCGCGGATGAAGCGGGCGTCCTCCTTCCGCCGGACGCTGTGCCCCACGCCACGGATCTGCTCCTGCGCCTCGGGCGCCTGGGTGCTCATGGTGTTCCGGCTCCTTCCAGCTCAGGCCGTCGCGGCGGCCGGCGTTCCGGCCTTCGCCTTCGCGGCGGCCTGGATCGCCTTGACGATGTTCATGTAGCCGGTGCAGCGGCAGATGTTGCCGGAGATCGCCCACCGGATGTCGTCCTCGGATGGAGCCGGGTCTCGCTCGAGCAGGGCGGCGCCGACGAGCATCATCCCCGGGGTACAGAAGCCGCACTGCAGGCCGTGCTCCTCCTGGAAGGCGGTCTGGATCGGGTCGAGGCCGCCGGCGTCGGCGAGGCCTTCGACCGTCGTGACCTGGCGCCCGTCGGCCTGCACGCCGAACATCGTGCAGGACTTCACCGGCTCGCCGTCCATGAGGACGGTGCAGGCGCCGCAGCTCGTCGTGTCGCACCCGAGGTGCGTCCCGGTGAGTTCGAACTCCTCACGGATGACGTGCGTCAGGAGCATCCGCGGCTCGACGTCCGCGGTCCGAGCTTCGCCGTTCACGGTGATCGAGATCTCCATCGCCCTCTCCTCTCGGCTCAGCCCGCGCTCGCGGTGTCGAACGCCGCGGTGAGCGCGCGGCGGGTGAACACCTCGACGACGTGACGCTTGTATGCCTCCGAACCGCGGACGTCGGTGACGGGATTCGAGGCGGCGGCTGCGAGCCGGCCGGCCTCGGCGAACGCATCCTCCGTCGGCGCGGAGCCGGCGAGCGACGAGGCGGCGTCCGCGGCGTCGATGTTCCGTAGCCCCACCCCGGTGAGCGCGATACCGGCGCGGCCGACGCTGCCGTTCTGGAGCGTCAGGGCCACGGCGACCGCGACCGTCGCGAAATCGCCGACCTTGCGTTCCAGCTTGAGGTAGGTGCCGCCGGAGCGCGGGGGCGGCGTCGGCACGCGCACCTCCGTGAGGATCTCCGTGGGCTGGATCGAGGTCGTGAAGGTGTCCACGAGGAACTCCCCGATCGGCACGACCCGCTCCCCGGCGCTGCTCCGCAGGACGACGCTCGCGCCCATCGCGAGCATCACGGACCCGAGGTCCCCGGCGGGATCGGCGTGGGTCAGCGAGCCCCCGATCGTGCCCCGGTTGCGCACGAGCGGGTCGGCGATCTGGGGCGCCGCCGCGGCGATCGTGGGATAGCGCGCGGCGATCACCTCGTTCGTGGCGAGCGTCCGGTGCCGGACGAGCGCCCCGATCGCGAGCGCGCCGTCGCGTTCTTCGATCCCGTCGAGGCCCGGCACCTCGTTGATGTCCACCAGGTGCCCGGGCGAAGCGAAACGGAGCTTCATCAGTGGGATCAGGCTCTGGCCGCCGGCCAGCACCTTGGCGTCGTCCCCGTACTGGTTGAGGATCGACAGGGCATCTTCCAACGAAGCCGCGCGGTGATACTCGAAGGCCGAAGGCAGCATCCCGTGAACCTCCCGGTGCGGTGGGCTCGATTATGTGGCCGACCCTCAGAACGGGCAACTCAAGGGCCGACCGTCGTGACCTGCGGCGGAGCAGGGCGGGCTAGACGCCGTCACCGGCGAACCCCTACCATCGCTGGACCACCATGAGAGGCTCCTTCACCGAGGCTCGGCTGTTGACCGTGAACGAGGTCGCTGACCTCCTGCGCGTATCCAGGATGACCGTCTACCGGCTGATCAAGGAGGGGCAGATGCCCGCGCTCCGCGTCGGCCGGAGCTACCGACTCCGTGAGGACGACGTCGACGACTACCTGAGCAGGCGCTACACCGAAGCTATGTAGCGACCCGCGAACCACAGCCGGGACCTCCGGGTACGGACGGGGGACCCAGATGAACGAGCACGAACAGCTCGTCGATCAAGCGGCGCGGCACGCGCGGTCGGTGTTGTTCCTCGGCGGGCTCGACGCCGGGAAGAGCACCTTGGCCCGCGCGACCGCGGCGTTCGCGCTCCGGCTCGGCCGCACCGTCGCGTACATCGACGCCGACGTCGCGCAGAAGACGGTCGGCCCGCCGGCGACGGTCGGCATGAAGCACATCCGCGAACCCGACGATCTCATCCCCGAACGCATGGCGGAGGCCGACGCCCTCGGCTTCGTGGGGTCGATCTCGCCGCAGGATCACCTGGTGCCGTTGGTGGGCGCGCTCGGTCGCCTCCGCGACCGAGCGCGCCACGAGGGCGCGGACCTGCTGATCGTCGACACCGGCGGTGAGGTGTCGGGCATCCGCGGCCAGCTCGTGAAGTACTACAAGGTCGACGTGCTGGAGCCCGACCTGGTGGTCGGGCTCCAGCGCGGCGAGGAGCTCGAGCCGATCCTCGGGTTCATCGACCGGTTCTTCGGGATCGAGGCGATCACGGCGCCGGTCCATCCGGGCGTCCAGCCCTCGAGCGTCGAGGATCGGATGGCGATGCGCGAGAAGGCGATGGGTCGTTACTTCGAGAGCGCGCCGCTCCAGCGCTTCCGCGTCCGGCCGACCGTGTTCATGCCGACCCTGCCGCCCCTGTTCGACCTGCACGCGGTCGACCGGCTCCTCGTCGGGCTGTCGGACGGTCACGGCGGCTTCACCGGCCTCGGCGTTCTCGAGCACGTACCGGAGGACGGCGGGTTGCGGCTGCTCTCGCCGGTGGCAGAGGCCCCCAAAGCGCTTAGACTGGGCTCCGTTCGTCTGGAGGACACGTACCGCATCAAGCGGGTCGACCTTCGGAACCTCTTCGGGACCGAGTGAAAGGCGATGGGTTGCCGTCCCTGATCAAGAAGCGCCGGAAGAAGATGCGCAAGAAGAAGCACAAGAAGCTCCTCAAGCGCACCCGGCACCAGCGGCTGAAGCTGGGCAAGTAGGCAGGGAAGGCCCCGCGTGGGCGTCTCGGCTCTCCGTCGGAGCCTCACGGTGATCTCGAGCCTCGCCGCACTCACGGCCTCGGCGTGTGGATCGGCGCCGACGACCGTCGCGGTCCCCGCGTCGGTCGCCGTGACGTTCACCACCCCGGACGGTGTGTCGCTCGCGGGGCGCCTGTTCGGTCCCTCGGACGCGCAGGCGGGGGTCGTCTTGTCGCACATGCTGCCGGCAGATCAATCCTCGTGGTACGCGGAAGCGGATCGCCTCGCCGCGCAGGGGTACCGGGTCCTCACCTTCGACTTCCGCGGCTACTGTCCGGGAGGCGACGCCGGCTGCTCCCAGGGGACGCGGGATCTCAACGAGGCCCCGACCGACCTGACCGCCGCCCTCTCGTACCTGCGTTCGCAGGGACCGACGCGCCTGGGTCTCGTCGGAGCGAGCATCGGTGGCCTGGCGTCGCTCATCGTCGCGTCGCACCAGACGAACATCCCGGCGGTCGTGACGCTGTCGGCGCCCGAGGTGTTGAACGCCGTTTCGGCCGGGCCGCCCGTGCTCGCGGCCGTCACCGGTGCCAAGCTGTTCATCGCCGGTCTCGGCGATCCGACCGGATCCGCGCAGGCGGCACAGGATCTCTACGAGAACAGCCCGCAGCCGAAGCGCCTCGACATCGTGCCGGTCGACGACCACGGCACCGATCTGCTCACGGGAGGCCAAGGAACCCAGGTCCGGCAGCTGCTCGAGGCCTGGCTCGCGCAGTACCTGCACCTTGGGAGCGCGACGTGACGCACCCGATCGTGTTCTGCACGGACTACGGTCTCCGCGACGACTTCGTCGGCGTGTGCCACGGCGTGATGACGAAGATCGCGCCCGACGTCCGGGTGATCGATCTGCAGCACGCGATCCCGCGCCAGGACGTCTTGCGTGGCGCCCTCGTGCTGTCACGTGCGATCCCCTACATGCCCGAGGACGCCGTCTATTGCGCCGTCGTCGACCCGGGGGTCGGATCGGAACGTCGCGCCGTCGCGGTCGCTACACCGTCGGGCGCGGTGCTCGTCGGTCCGGACAACGGTGTGCTGTCTCTCGCGTGGGAGGTGCTGGGCGGCGCAGCCGCGGCCTTCCAGATCTCGTCCCCCGGGATCGTGTTGTCGCCCGTGTCGCAGACGTTCCACGGCCGGGACGTGTTCGCGCCGGCCGCTGCGCATCTGGCAACCGGCGTCCCGATCGAGACGATCGGTCCGGAGGTCGACGCCCCGACGTTGCACACGCTCGAGGTGCTCGGTCCTATGGTCGGCCCGGGCGCGATCGGCGCTCGCGTCCTGGGGGTCGACGGGTTCGGGAACGTGCAGCTCAACGTGACTCTCGACCATCTCGCGGGCGCCGGGATCGAGGGCTCGCTCCGGCTTGCCGGCGCCGAGGTGCCGCTCGTTGGGACGTTCACTGACCTGCCCGTGAACGGTCTCGGCGCGATCATCGACTCCCAGGGATTCGTCGCGCTCGTCGTGAACCGGGGGAGCGCGGCCGAGATGCTCCACCTCGGCGCCGGCTCTACCGTCGTGTTCGAGTAGCGCGGCGGATCGACGCGTCAGCTGGGCGTGCCGGTCGGGCCCGCGGTCGTCGACGGCAGCTCGGTGCCGCTCACCGGCCCGGGGTACGGCTGCGACGGAGCGCGCTGGTTCAGTTGGCCGATCACGGCCGCGACGAGCAACACGAACAGCACGATCAACGTGATGGCGGTCCCGCGGCGCACGGGCCGAGGATATCGGCCGGGGGCCGCCGATCAGCGCCGCTACGCGGTGTGACCGTCCAATCGAGCCTCGACCTTCTCCCGCATCTCTTCCATGAGCGCCCGCAGCCGTCTCGGCTCGGTGAGGAACCGGCGGAGGTCGACCTCGAGCGAGATCGTGCCGTCGTACCCGGATCGCACGAGCTCGTCGAGGAATGGGTCGAGGGCCAGGACGCCTTCGCCAGGGGGAAGGTGCGAATCGAAGCCTTTGCCCGCGTTGTCCGAGAGGTGGATGTGTCGCAGGCGGTCGCCGAACAGACGACGGACGCCGATCAGATCGTGGCGGGCGACGGCCGCGTGGGATGTATCGAGGACCAGGTGCTCGATCCCCTCGAGCTCGTCCAGGTCCTGGTTGGCGTGCAGCATGAGCGGATGGAACCCGACGTGGACCAGCGGGAACATGTTCTCGATCCCGACCACGATGCCGCTCCGCTCCTCGAGGTGCGGGAGCTCGTCGCGGAACCAGGCGCGCGTCGACCGCTGCCACCGGTAGGGCGGGTGCGTGACGACGAGCGGGATGCCGGCGCCCGAGGCCACGTCGATCGCCCGTTCGATCTTCACGACCCGGTCCGTCCCCCAGACCCAGCGCGTGAGCACCAGCGACGGATCGTGGAGGGCGCCGATCCACAGGCCGTGTCGCTCGGCGGCCGCCCGCATCCGCACCGGATCCTGGCTCGCCGGGTCGTTCGTCACGAGCACCTCGACCCCCGTGTAGCCGCACTCCGCGATGAGGCGGAACGAGTCGTCGAGGGGGCGAGCGAAGAACGCGGCGGTCGAGAAGAGGAGGCGCGGTCCGCTCATCGCTGCGGTCCAGGCTAGCCGTCTCTCCGAGCCTTCGGCGGCGGCGCGTATCCTTGCCGGCGTGTGGGTCTTCCCGCTGCTCGCGACGATCGTCGCGTTCGTGTTCGCGGGCATGCTCGCGAAGCGCTTCGCGATCCGTCGCGGGCAACCCGAGCTCCTGTGGGCGGTCGCGATGGCGATGTTCGGCGTCGCCTCCCTCGCGCTCACGGTCGGCGTCGTATCGGGGTGGACGCGGACGTGGTTCATCACGTACTGGGCGTTCGGCGCGGTCCTCAACGTCGCGTTCCTCGCCGGCGGTGAGCTCGTGCTGCTGTTCCGTCGCCGGTGGGTGCTGTGGGTCGTCTGGTTGGTCCTCGTGTTCGTGACCGCGTTCACCTTCACGGTGCTCCGCGGCGCCGCGGTCCACGCCGACGCGTTGTCGAAGCAGCTTCCGCTCGGTCGTGACGTCTTCGGTGGCGGCACCCCCGCCCATCGACTCGCCCAGCTGGTCGCCTACCCGGCGTACGTGATCCTGCTGCTGGGCACGCTGTGGTCGGCGTGGAAGATGCGGGGCCGTCCCGAGCTGAAGGACCGATTCGTGGGGACGTTGTTGATCGCCGTCGGCGCCACGATCGTCGCGGGGGGCGCGGCCTTCGCCGCGGCGGGCCTGCTCGCCGGGTTCACCCTCACGCTCGTCGCCGGGATCTGCGTGATGTTCGCCGGGTTCCTCCGCGCCGCGCGCCGGGCGCCCTTGCCCCAACCCGTGCAAACGTCCTGACGCCGGATCGGAGTCATCCGGCTCGTCGGCCAGCGCGAAGCATGCCTGGACCGCCACCGCGAGGAAGGGGG
>Ga0075433_10000464_pt1 | contig 26373 bp, 24 predicted proteins | sample RhiMethybrSRZTD2_FD_75299 | JGI IMG/M metagenome (GOLD analysis project Ga0075433, IMG submission 75299) | Populus rhizosphere microbial communities from Tennessee, USA - Rhizosphere MetaG P. TD hybrid SRZTD2 | ecosystem: Host-associated > Plants > Roots > Rhizosphere > Soil | place: USA... | reverse complement strand
AGGAGCACCGGGGCGATGTCTTGGCCGTCGCGCACGTCCTCGAGACGCACAAGACGGTCACGGGCGACGACATCGCCGCGGTGATCGACGGTACCGTCGGGCCGTCGGTGGATGGGCGCGTCTACCAAGACCCCGGCTTCCGCCAGATGCTGGAGAACTACCACGCCGCCGCTCTCCGGGCGCACAAGGACCACAGCGGGGTCGCGACGCCCATCCCCGTGCCGGTCCCACCCAGTCCCGTCGAGGTGGGAGCCGTGACGACCCCTGTCGCGGCGGCGACGCCCGCAACGGAGGCCAAGAAGCAGTCTTTGGGAGGCCCTCCTCCGAGACCGGACGGCTCGTCGACCGCCTGATCCACGAGCCGGAGGTTATCCTCGGCGGATGCGCCTGTACGACTCGCTGACGCGCGAGCTGAAGTACGTCGCGCCCGTCGACGGCGAGATCGTGAAGATCTACTCCTGCGGGCCGACCGTGTACCGCTACATCCACATCGGCAACATGCGGTCGTTCATGTTGGGCGACCTGATCCGACGAGCCCTCCGATACGAGGGTCAACAGGTCGAATGGATCATGAACATCACCGACGTCGGACACATGACGGACGAGGTGTCCGACGCCGGCCGGGACAAGATGGAGCTCGCCGAGGCGGACGAGGGACTCGGCGCCGCCGAGATCGCGCGGAAGTACACCGACGCCTTCCTCGAGGACGCCGACCTGGTGGGGATCGAGCGGGCCGACCTCTACCCGCGCGCCACGCAGCACATCCCGGAGATGATCGCGCTGATCGAGACGCTGATCGAGAAGGGACACGCCTACGAGGTCGACGGGACCGTCTACTACGACGTCACCACGTTCCCCGGGTACGGCAAGCTCTCCGGCAACACGTTGGACCAGCTCCGCGCCGGCCATCGTCAGGAGCTGACCGTCGATCCGGCGAAGCGTCACCCCGAGGACTTCGCCCTGTGGAAGAAGGCCGGCGCGAACCGGGCCCTGAAGTGGCCGAGCCCGTGGGGCGAGGGCTTCCCGGGGTGGCACATCGAGTGCTCGGCGATGTCGATGAAGCACCTCGGGGAGCGCTTCGACATCCACACGGGCGGCAACGACAACAAGTTCCCGCACCACGAGGACGAGATCGCGCAGTCCGAGGGAGCGGTCGATCACCAGGTCGTCTCGATCTGGGTCCACGGCGGCTTCCTGCAGATGAGCGGCCAGAAGATGGCGAAGTCGGCGAAGAACATCTACCGCGTGACGGACCTGCGCGACCAAGGGGTCGATCCGCTCGCGTACCGTCTCCTGTGCTTCGGCACGCAGTACCGCAGCGAGATGGACTTCAGCTGGGAGGCCCTGGAGGGTCAGAACCAGCGACTGAAGGAGCTGCGCCGGCGGATGGCGGACTGGGCACCACCCGGCGCCGAGAAGCTCGGGGACGAGGCGAAGGCCTTCGACGCGCGCTTCCGCGAGGCGCTCGCCGACGATCTCTCGATGCCGACCGCGGTCGTGGTCCTGAACGAGGCCGTGCGGTCCGCCGCTGTCCCCGATGACGAGAAGTACCGTCTGCTGGCCGACTGGGATGCCGTGCTGGGCCTCGACCTCGAGCGGGACGCGGGGAAGCGTTGGGAACCGAGCGACGAGGTACGGGCGAAGATGGAGGAGCGCGACGCCGCGCGCGGCGCGAAGGACTACGCGACGAGCGATCGCATCCGCGACGAGCTCGAGGCGATCGGTCTCGAGGTGATGGACACCCCGGACGGGACCCGCGTCCGGCTGCGCGACTGACTCAGCCGGTTCCGGCTCGGGCCAGCGCCTCCGCACGCGCCCGCAGGAGGAAATCTGAGTCGCCCAGGCCGGGGAGCTCGGCCATCGTGGACTGCATCTGCTCGACGGCCGCGAGCCCGTCCTCTCCTCCGAACAGGAACGTGACGACGTGATCGGTCTCCGCCAGGGGTCGCACGCCGGTCCCCACCACGGCCCACAGGTGGTCGATCGCCCAGCGGACGATCCTGCGTGCCTGCGCCGACCGAGCCAGACGCATCCGGGCCTGCGCCCGGTAGAAGGCGAAGTGCCTGCGTTCGTCCTTCGTGATCGCCTGCAGGAGCTGGATCAGCTGGGGATGCCCGGTGGTCGCGATCAGCCGATGGTAGGACGTCAGGGTCGTGAGCTCGTTCGCGGCGCCCCAGGTCATGTGGATCGCCACGAAGTCGCGGAGCAGGGCCGAGCCGACGAGTGTGCCGACGTGCGACAGGTAGCCCTTCGCGGCGAGCCGGTTCCGGATCCACGCGTTGCGCGGCCCTCGCGTGGGGTAGGGATCGCGATGGGCGACCGGCTCGAACGCGGGTGCGACCTCGTAGCCGGCCTCGCCGAGGAACCTGCTGAACGCTTCGCCGTGCCAGAGCTCCTCGTAGACCCAGCACGACAGGAACGCGGTCACGTCGGGATCGAAGGCCGCCCTGGTCGCGAGCAGGTCGCGCAGGAAGATCGCGGTGTGCGACTCGATGTCCATCATGTACGCGAGGCACCGGGCCTCGTCGCGCGGGAGTGGGGTCGCGCCGATCAGGTCCCACTCGACCGTACTCAGGTCGACGCGTTTCGACGCCCGGAGGTACCGATCGAGGTCGAAATCGGCCGTCGTCGTCGCCATCGCGCGAGATTCGGAGCCGGAGAGGGTCCGGATGGGTCGAGCCGCTCAGGCGACGGTCGTGAGCTCTCGGGTCGTCCGGTTCAGTCGCTCGACGCCGTCCTCGGTCACGGCCACGATGTCCTCGATCCGCGCTCCGAACCGCCCCTCGAGGTAGATCCCCGGCTCGATGCTGAACGTCATGCCGGGCTCGAGCGGGGTCTCGTCTCCTTCGACGGCGTTGGGCGGCTCGTGGACCTCGCGCCCGATCCCGTGGCCCGTCCGATGGACGAACCGCTCGCCGAAGCCTCCCTCGTCGATCACGCCGCGCGCCACGCGGTCGATCTCCTGGATCGGCACGCCGGGACGAACCGCGTCGACCGCGCGCACCTGGGCCTCGTGGACGAGCGCGAAGATCTCCTCGAATCCCGGGGGCGCCTCGCCCACCGCCACGGTCCGAGTGGTGTCGCTGAAGTACCCGTCGAGCGAGCCGCCGAAATCGAGCACCACCGGGTCGCCCGCCTGGATCACCCGTTCCGTCGGGTCGTGATGCGGCGAGGCCCCGTTCGGGCCGCTCCCGACGATCGCGAAGTCGGCCACGTCGTGCCCGTGGTGGAGGAGCAGGCGCCGCAGATCCTCGGCCACCTCCACCTCCGTGCGGCCGGCGAACGGGAGTCCGCGGATGTCTTCGAACGTGGCGTCGGCGGCCGCGCCGGCGCGGCGGAGGGCATCGAGCTCGTCGGGGTCCTTCCGCGCCCGCAGGCGCGATAGGACCCCCGACGCCGACGCCCACGACAGCGCCGGCGCGGCCGCCTGCAGGCGCAGCACCTGGATCCCCCAGATCCGGTCGGAGAGCCCGACCCGGCCGCTCGCGGGGAGCAGGCCGACCGCCGTCGCGTACGGATCGGTGTCGTCGCGCCACGGGACGAGCTCCACGATGTCGCCCAGCCCGGCATCGATCGCCAGTGGCCGTTCGAGGGCCGGAACGAGCAGCGACGGATCCTGGTCGGGCCGGAGGACGAGCAACGTCGGACGCTCGAGCGGCGGCGGATCGTAGCCCGCGAGGTACGCGAGGTCCGGCGAGGGGGCGACGACGATCGCCGCAAGATCATCCGCTCCGGCAGCGCTGGACGCGCGGCGCATGCGATCGACGTGTCGTGTGGCGGTCTGCATCACAGCTTCAACAGGATCTGCCGGGGCACCACCTGGAACGCGGCGGGGGTCGACCCGAGCCGGATCCCGTCCGCGACGACGGCGAGCGGCCGATCGCTCTCGATCCGGAGGGTCAGACGCGCGCGGAGCTCTGTGATGCCCGGGTCGGGCACGTGGTCGCCGTGGCGGAAGATCCGCGGCAAGAGCCGGTAGGCGTCGGACTTCCGACCCGTGAAGACGAGCGCGTCCAGGACGCCGTCGCCCGGGAACGACCGGGGGGAGAGCCGGATGCCTCCGTCGGCGAACTGACCGTTCCCCACGATGACGCTCCACGCCCGCAGCGGATGCGGACGGCCGTCGGTGTTCACGTCGATCGAACGGACCTTTCCCGTCGCGTAGGCCGACCAGAAACCGAGGAACCGCCGGGCGTTCCCGAGCGAACCCGGCAGGCGTGCCGCGCGGTCGGCCGCGACCGCGTGCAGACCCACCTCCGCGACGTTGTGGGCGTACCGGACGAGCGTCGTGCCGCCCGAACCGGTGGCAGAGATCTTCATCACGTCGAACTCGTACGTCGTGTCGCCGGCGAGGTGCCGCGATGCGGCGTCGACGTCACCCGGGAGGCCGAAGCTGCGGATCAGGTCGCAGTCCGCTCCGGCCGCGAGCACGGCGAGGACCGGCGAGTCCACGATCGTGCGTCCGTCGCGGAACATGCCGTTCACCACGTCCTGCACCGTCTCGTCGTCCCCGACGGCGGCCACGTACCGGTAGCCGTCGTCCAGGACCGCGGTCGCGAGGCGGGTCACCTCCCCGGGGCCGTCCGCGATCAGGACGCGGTGCTCGAGCCCCTCGCGTTCGAGGGCACTGCGGACCGCGTCGACGCTCGCCGCGACGCGTCCCTCCCCCGCCCGAGGATCGACGATCACGGCGAGGGCGCCGAACGGGCTCGTCGCGACGGCGGTCATGTGCGCATCGTAGCTAGACGCCGGTGTACGCAACGACGCCGTGCAGGACGGCGTCGTGCGCCGCTCGGATCGAAGCGGCCGTCGCGGGCTCGGCGACCTCCGCGATCTGGCGGAGCAGATCCAACAGCTGCTTGCAGTTGCGCACGAAGTCCCCGGGCGCCATCTCGGTCTCCTCGAGGATCTCCTCCAGGGCCACGCCCACGCACCACCGGTGGATCGGCGTCGCGAACCCGGGCTCGAGCTCCCGGCAGAGCTGCACCTGGTGCTCGTCCTCGGTCCTTCGGATCCGCCTCCACAGCCGCTGCAGGCGCTCGTAGCGGTGCGCGGCCTCCGGGGTCGGCAGCGCACCCGGCAAGGGGTTGCGTTCGCGTGCCTCGTAGACGACGGTGGACACGAGGGCCGCGAGGTCCGCGGGCTCGAGCCCGTCGAACAGGTCCGTGGCCAACGCCTCGCCCACGAGGACGTCGCCCTCGCCGTAGATCCGGGTGAGCGTGCGGCCCTTCGGCGCGAGTGACCATTCCTCGACGTAGCCGAGGTCCCCGAGGACGGCCAGGACGCGGTCGAACCGGCGGGCCAGGGTCTCCGTCCGGACGCGGATCCTCCGATCGATCCCCGAGATCTGCTGCTCGAGCTTCGTCGCGCGCTCGGCCCACCGCTCGTGCTTCGCCCGATCGGGGCACGAGGCGCACGGGTGGGCGCGCGCCGCCGACTCGAGCTTGGCCGCCTGCCGCTCGACCTTGGGGTCGGCGGCGCGCGCCTTCGCACGCTTCGGGGGCGTCACCTGGAGCGAGACGAGCGTCGACGCCACGTCGCGGCGGAAGCGTGCGCTCCTGGCCGATCCCGTCCTGGGGAGCGCGATCCGCGTGAGCACGGCCGGCGGCTCGTCGAAGTCCTTCGCGGAGACCCGGAAGAACGAGCGATCCTCCGAGAGCACCGTCGGTTTCCCGTCGCGGGACGCTACGACCACCGCGAGCCCCCTGCGCCGCGTCCGGGGGATGTGGACCACGTCGCCGGGACGGAGCGACGAAACCGCCGTGCGGGTCTCGTCCGCCTGCGCGGCCTCCCTCCCCCGCCGGTCCTCCTCGCGGAGGCGCCGGGCCCGCTCGAGCAGACCCCAGTACTCGTCGAAGTCCCCGACGTCGCAGCGCATGTTCCGCCGGTATCCCGCCAGGGCCTCGGCGTCCTGAGCCCTCGCGCGCTCGAGCGCGACGACCCCCCGGTCGGCTAGGAACTGCGCGAACGACGAGTTCAGGAGCTCATGCGCCTGCTCAGGGGTGTAGTTCCGGACCAGGTTGACGGCCATGTTGTAGGACGGCCGGAACGAGGAGGTGAGGTCGTACGTCCGCGTGGCCGCGAGCCCGGCCACCCGCTCGAACGGGACCTGCCGCTGGTACACGACGACCGCGTGCCCGAGGTGGTCGATGCCGCGGCGTCCGGCTCGGCCGGTGAGCTGGGTGTACTCCCCCGGGGTGAGCAGCTCGTGCCGCTCCCCCTGGAACTTCCAGAGGTCTTCGATCACGACCGTCTTCGCCGGCATGTTGATCCCGAGGGACAGGGTCTCCGTGGCGAACACCACCTTCACGAGGCCGGCCTCGAAGAGCTCCTCGACGGTCTCCTTGAACACCGGGAGCATCCCCGCATGGTGCGCGGCGAGGCCGGCCTCGAGGCCCTCGAGGAACTCGTAGAAGCCGAGCGCGACGAGGTCCGCGTCGTCGATCCAGGCGGCGCGGGCCTCGGCGCGCTCGCGGATCCGCGCGGCCTCCTCGCGCGTGGTCAGCCGGATCCCGGCCTGCCGCATCCACCGCACGCTCTTGTCGCAGCCCGCGCGGCTGAACACGAAGTAGATCGCGGGCAGCATCCCCTCGCGCTCGAGCACCTCGACGACCTCTTCCCGCCGCGGCGCGTACACACGGTGCGCGCCTCCGCGCTCGAGCGGTGGGCGGACCGGCGCGCGGCCTCGCCGCGCGCCGGTCCGCACCCGCACCTCCTGCTGATCGAGCGACACGACGTACGGGTTCGGCAAGAGGATCCCGTCCTGCTCGACGTGCATCGGGTGGAGGCGCCGGCCGACCAGGTAGTGGTGCTCGAGCGGCACCGGGCGCTTCTCCTCGATCACCACCGTCGTCTCGCCGCGCAGGGTGCCGATCCACTCCCCGAACTCCTCCGCGTTCGAGATCGTCGCCGACAGGCACACGACGGCGACCGACCTCGGCAGATGGATCAGGACCTCCTCCCAGACGGCCCCGCGGTACGGGTCCTGCAGGTAGTGGACCTCGTCCATCACGACCCAGCGCAGTCCCTCCAGCGTGTCGCTGCGCTCGTAGAGCATGTTGCGCAGGACCTCGGTGGTCATCACGACGATCGGCGCCTCGCCGTTGATCGTGTTGTCGCCGGTGAGCAGGCCGACCTGCTGCGGGCCGTATGCCGCCACCAGGTCACCGAACTTCTGGTTCGAGAGCGCCTTCAACGGCGTCGTGTAGAAGCACTTGTGGCCGGCGGCGAGCCCCCGCTCCACGGCGAACTCCGCGACGACCGTCTTGCCGGAGCCCGTGGGCGCCGCGACGAGGACCGACCGGCCACGGTCGAGCGCATCGATCGCCCGGGTCTGGAAGTCGTCCAGCGGGAACTGGTAGCGCGCGGCGAAGGTGGCGACCGAGGACACGCGGCCAGTCTAGGAGCGGCCCGGCGGCCTACCGCTCGGCGCCGCAGCGCTCGAGGTGCGACCACAGGAGCGCCGAGAACGCCTCGGGGGCCTCGACGTTCGAGAGGTGACCGGCGTTCGGCACGACGGAGAGCTGGGCGCCGGGGATCTGGTCCGCCATCGGCGCGGTGATCTCGGGCGGGATCAGGGTGTCGCCCTCGGAGGTGATCACGAGCGTCGGCACGTCGATCGTCGCGAGATCGGGGGTCGAGTCCGGCCGATCGGCCATGCCGAGCGCCGCCGCTGCGATCGCGTCCGGCGGCTGCCGCTCGATCCACTCGCGGACCCGGGTCCAGAGCTCGGGGGACGCGTCCGCGGACAGGAGCGGCGGAGGCGACTCGACGAGGACGTTGCCCTCGGACCGAAGACGTTCGGCGAGCGCGCGGCGCGCGTCGGCCCCCTCAGGGGTGTCGGCGCCGGCCCGCGTGTTCGCGAGGACGAGCCCCGCCACACGATCCCGAGACCGCCGCCAGAGCTCGAACGCGACGTATCCCCCCATCGAGAGACCGCAGACGACGGCCCGGTCGAGACCCGCACCGTCGAGCGCCTCGATGCACCGCTGCGCGCCGCGCTCCATCGTCATCACGCCGCCGTCGGCCGCGGGCGTCCCGCCGAAGCCGGGTAGATGCGGCGCCACCGTGTGGGGGCCGCCGGCCTGCGCATCCCACATCGTCGCGTCCACGGGGAACGCGTGGATCAACAGGAGTCCGGTCGTCATCGCACCGCCTTCGCGTTCGGACCGACGATCAGGGGGAGTGCCCCGGGCACGACCTCGAAGTGAGCGGGCGCCGGCCCGACGCGTTCGCCGTCCGCATAGACCATCACCCGCCGGTCCGCCTCCACCTTCACGTGGGTCGCCTTCGCCATCCGGACCGCCGGATGCGTGACGTGGGTACCACGGAACACGCGCGGGAACGCGCGGACGAACGCGCCCTTCGTCATCGCGCCGAGCAGGCAGACGTCCATGATGCCGTCGACGATCGACGCATCCGGCGTGACCTTCATCCCGCCACCGTAGCTGATCGAGTTGCCGACGATCACGAGCATGTGCGGTCCGTCGATCACCTCGTCGTCGAGCTCGATCCGGAACTCGGCCGGCGTGAACCGCGAGAGCGTCTTCACGAGCGCGGCGACGTATGTCCCGGTCCCGCCGAGCTTGAAGCGCATCGCGTTCGCCGCCTCGTTCACCTCCGAGTCGAACCCACACCCCGCGATCGCGAGGTAGTGCCGGGTCGTGGCGCCGGCGGTCACGCGGACGACGTCGACCGGCACGACGTTCCCGTCCACGATCGCGCGGACGGCGGCGTCGAGGTTCCGGACCCCGACCGAGTTCGCGAAGTCGTCGGCGGTCCCCGACGGGAGGATCGCGAGCGACGCGCCCGTTCCCAGGAGGCCGTTCGCCGCCAGGCCGACGGTACCGTCGCCCCCGAGCGCCGCGACGACCTTCGCCCCCTCCTCGGCCGCCTCGCGGGCTCGGCGTTCCAGATCGTCGGCGGACGAGCTGACGCGGACCTCATGATCGATCCCGGCCGCGTGCAACCGCTCGCCGACCTTCCCGATCAGCCGTCCCGACTTGCCGCGCCCTGCCGAGGGGTTCGCGACGACGACGACCGGCGCGGGCGACACGTCAGCCGCCGGCGCCGCCGGGCTGGCCGCCGCCGAGGCCGCTCGCGGTGCCGCCGGGGGCGAGCCCATTCTCGCCCAGCGTCGAGGAGTACTTGATCCACCCGGCCTCCAGCAGTTGGTTCGCCGAGTCCAAGAGCGACTTCGCGCTGGCGGTCAGATCGCTCGCGGTCTTGCCGTCGGCCGCCATCGCGAGGACCGCCAGCCTGGCGGCCTGCTCGTACAGGGTGAACGCCTGCTCGAGCTCGGTCTTCGACGAGGTGAGCGCCGTCGAGCCGGTGGCGTCGAACCCTTGGCCCGAGATCGTCCCGGCGAGATCGAACTGCTCGATGGCTTTCGCGACGTTGCCCAGCTCGTCCGCCGACGACGTCAGGCTCGCGGCGCTCGCCCTCGGCGGGGTGCCTTTCGCGAGGTCGTCGACGGCGCTCGAGACATCCGACGCCACGATCGGCGGCACGTTCCCTTGGAGCTGTCCGACCGCCGTCACCTGCGCTTCGAGCACCGCCTTCCACTGCCCGAGCGCCTTCTGTCGCGACGACAGCTCCTGGGCGGCCCGGTCGTCCGCACGGTAGCCCTGGAAGCCGTGCCAGGCCCACAGGACGGCCGAGAGCGCGAGCACGCCGACGATGAACATCGAGACGAGCTGCACCCACTTCCGCCGGAAGAACGGCACGGGCACGGGGACGGGCTCGTGCCGCGGTCCCCTCGCCACCGAGCGCTGCTTCGTCTTGCCCTTGCTCTTGATCGCCATCTACGTGACCCTCGATCGTTGGAGGAAGCGGCCGATGATGATACTTGCCTCGTAGAACAGGTACATCGGGATCATCATCGCGAGCATCGTGTACGGGTCGGAACTGGGGGTGATCACGGCCGCGAAGATCGCGATGCCGAGGATCGAGTAGCGACGGTACTTCGAGAGCGTCTGAGGGCTCAGGATCCCAGCGAGCTCGAGGAACACGAGGAAGATCGGGAACAGGAACGACACGCCGAAGGCGAGCGCGACCAGGACGACGAACCCGACGTAGCGATCCGCGGTGAGGAGCGGCACCACCCCCTCGCCGGCGAACCCCAGGAGGAAGTTGAAGCCCTTCGGCAACATCACGTAGGCGATGACCACGCCGAGCAGGAAGAGCACGAACGCGGAGACGACGAACGGGATCGAGTACTTCTTCTCCTTCGCCGTCAGCCCCGGCGCCACGAACGCCCAGAGCTGATACAGCACGACGGGCAGTGCGACCACGAGGCCGAGGAAGACGACCACCTTGATCTTCACGAGCGTCGCGTCGATCGGTCCGGTGATGAACAGCGTGCAGTCGGCCGAGGTCGGCACCTTCGTGGCCAAGGCCTGCTCCGGGTGGGCGGCGAGGTAATCGCAATAGGGGGCCGTGATCAGGTTCATGAAATGCGGGTAGAGGAACCACCCGACGACCGACCCCGCGGCGAGGGCGTACAGGCAGATGATCAATCGGCGGCGGAGCTCCTGGAGGTGCTCCACAACGGTCATCGTGCCGGTGCGGTCCTCGGTGGAGCGCTTCCGGCGAGGGATGACCTTCATCGCCCGAACCTCATGCGGGGTCAGCCGACGGCCGGCGGGTCATCGGCAGGCTCCTGGGCCGCTCCGGATCCGTCACCGTTCGTCGAGGCCGGCCGGCGGGTCCGATGGACCCCGGGCGCCATGGGACTGGCGGCCGGTGTGGGCGGCCGGTCCGGCGCGTCGTCCAGGTCGAACTTCACCATGTCCTTCACGTCGTCCTGCATCTTGCGGAACTCGCGGAGGCCCTTGCCGATCTGACGCGCCAACGCGGGGAGCCGCTCGGGACCGACGACGAGCAGCGCGATCACGATGATCACGAGGAGCTCCGGCGTCCCGATGTTGAGCATGCGACCGTCCCGGATCGTTCGGGGGCTTCATCGTACCCCGCCCCTACGAAGGCCGGGTGCGGCGAGGCATGCGGAGCGCCTGTGCCCGATCCGCCGTCTCCGATCCGTCCCGGGACAGGTCCTGGGCCATCGGGCCGACCTCGTCCCGGAACCGGCGGGCGGTCCTTCCGATGATGATCGCGTGGCGTCCGAGGGCGACGGCGAAGATGAGGAACACCGCCGTCGTGAGGATGCCGAGGAGGAGCCAGATGAAGGCCCAGGACATGCGGAGGATGCTACAGGGCTGTCCTGGGTCGGCCGTCGCGGGATCAGTTGCCGCTGGAGGCGAAGAAGTCCCTGATGTAGGACTCGTCCTCGAGGAGGTAGTGGAACTCGATCAGGTCGTCGACCGTGAACCGGGGCGCCGCAGGTTCCCTCGGCTCGAGGTCCTCCTCCTCGTCGAAGAGCTCGGGCGTGAACCCGTGGTCGCCGTCCGAGCGGCTGATGTCCACGCCCGCCGACACGAGGAGGGCGACGATCTTGCGGTCGGCCCGCTTCTCAACGTCGTCCTCACAGCTGGGGCAGGTGAACCGGTAGCTCCCCTCACGCCCGTTCGAGCGCACGGCGAGCGAGATGGCCTCGGGGCCCATGTCTACCTCGCCGCAGCGAGGGCAAGTCGTGCGGATCGTGGTCATCTCCCCGGAAGCATCGGCCCGGGTCGTGCTGCCCTTGAGAGTCCGCGTCGCGGGCGGTGGAGACCGGTCCGCGGGGCGTTCAGCCCGCGTAGCGAACGAGCGCGGCCTCCGCCACGGCTCGGGTCTCCTTCCGGAGCTCGGGCGGGTCCAGGATCTCGGCGTCCGAGCCGAGCCGCAGCAACAGCCTCGCGACCCACGCCGTCTGCCGCGCCGGGAGCGTCGCCTCGACCGAGCCGTCCTCGAGGGTCACGAGATCGGTCGTCGCGAAATACTCGGCGACCCACCGCGCGGCGGGCCGCAGCCGCAGCCGGACAGGGACGTCGTCCGCGCCGGGCGTGTAGAGCGGCCGACCGGCGCCCTCGAGGCCCCGCGGCTCGAAGCGAACGTCGGTGTCCTCGACCGATGAGACCCGGTCGGCCCGGAACACCCGTTCGCCGTTGACCTCCACGTCCCACGCAACCACGTACCAGTGCCCGGCGCTCGCGAACACGGCCTCGGGCTCGATATCGCGTTCGCTCGACTCCCCGGTGCTCGCCGCCGTGTACCGGATCCTGATCCGGCGGTGCTCGGACGCGGCGTCCCGCAGCGCCGGTAGGTGTGGCGGCCCCGAACCGGCGGCGACGGCCTCGATCCCCGCGGCGTCGCCCAGCGTGTCGGATCCCAGGGCATCGCGGAGCTTCACGAGCGCGCTCGCGAGCGCCGGGGCATCGGGGATCCCCGGCGTCGCCAGGAGCTCGGTCGCCCGCAGGTACACGGCGAGCGCCTCCGGGCGCGAGAGCCGCAACGGGCGAGCGAAGTGATCCGCCATCGAGATCCAGACGTTGCCGTCCTCGTCGACGTCGACGTCGATCAGATCGCCGGGTCCGTAGGGCGGGAGCCCTGACATGAAGAGCAGGTCGAGGTCCCGCCGGAGCTGATCCGGCGGGACGTCGAAGAGCGTCGAGGCCGTCGAGAGGCTCGTTCCTGGGTGCCGGACGAGGTACGGGACGATGACGAGCATCCGGCCGAGACGCTCGGCGGTCGTCGGAGCACGACGGCGCTCAGGCATCGACGAACGCTTCCAGGCGGCGGATGATCTCGTCCCGGAGGGCCGGCGGCTCAAGCGCCTCGACCTCGGCCCCGAACTGCAACAGCATCGCCGCGAGCGCCTGCTCGTCAGCCGCAGGGATCGCCACCACGATCCATCCGTCCTCGCGCTGCGTGCGGCGCTCCACGCCCGGGAAGGTGCTCTCGACGAGGACGACCGTGCCGGGCTCGACGGCGACGAGCGCGCGATCCTCCGCGACGTCCTGCCAGGGGCCGGCCTCCACGTGGTCGATCGCGCTGAACCCCTCCGGCGGCTCCGAGCCCTCGCCGGCGTCGGTGAGTTCCGACATGCATCGTGAGAGCCGGAACGCGCGGATCGCCTCGCGCTCGCGGTCCCGTCCGACGAGGTACCAGTGACCGCCGCGGAAGACGACGCCGTAGGCGTCGACGTCGCGTTCGGACGTCGCTCCTTGCGACGTCCGATAGCCGAATCGGATGCGGCGGCGGGCGCCCGCGGCGTCCGCCGCCGCGATGACCCGGGCGCTCCGCGTATCGGAGCCCGCGACGAGCGGGCCGGACCCGGCTCCGGCGAGGATGCCTCCGTCGGCCCCGTAGAGCAGCTTGCGGACGCCCTGCGCGGCGGCCGTCTCCTCCGACGCGCTCTGGGCCGCCACGAAGAGCGCCGTCACCTCCTCCGGGGTGAACGCGATCTCCGGCAGGTAGTACCGCTCCTTCGGGATGGTGTAGCCCTGCTCGACGTCCCAGACGTCCGTCGCCTCCATCTCGAGCGGGACGCCGTACTCGCGCAGCACGTCCTTGTCGCGTTCGAACTTCCGCTTCGCGGAATCGAGGTTGTCGCCGCCGTATGCGGGGAGGACGCGGCGGATCTCCTCGAACGTGAGCGGGCGTTCCGTCTCCAGGAGCAGCCCGACCAGGTTGAGGAGCCGCTCGAGCGGCTCCATCTCGTCGTCGCGCGGCATCGCCGCGCATCATAGCGACGGCATCTCGATCGACCTCCGGGCGGCCGGTCACATGTGCGCGATCAGCTGCTCCACCCGGTCGTCGACGCTCCGGAAGGGGTCTTTGCACAGCACCGTTCGCTGCGCCTGGTCGTTCAGCTTCAGGTGGACCCAGTCGACGGTGTAGTCGCGCCGTTTCGCCTTCGCCTGTCGGATGAAGTCGCCTCTGAGCTTGGCGCGCGTCGTCTGCGGCGGTTCCCGCATCGCGGTGCCCACGTCCTCTTCATCCACGACCCGATCGACCTTCCCGCCCCGTTCGAGCAGGTAGTACAGACCCCGACTCCGGTTCACGTCGTGGTAGGACAGGTCGAGCAGCGCGATCCTCGGCGACCCGAGCGCGAGTCCGTGCTTCGCCATGTACCGCTCGATCATGAGGCGCTTCGTGACCCAGTCGACCTTCCGAGCCAGCCGCTCCGGCTGACCGTCACGGAGAGCGTCGAGGGCCGTGCGCCACTCTTCAACGAGCTGCTTCGATGCTTCGTCGGTCCCCCGCCGCTCGAGGAACCGGGTCGTCTTCTCGAGGTACTCCGTCTGCACGTCGAGCGCCGAGAGCTCCCGTCCGTTCGCGAGCTTCACCTTCCGCGTGCACGTCGTGTCGTGGCTGATCTCACGGATCGCTCGGATCGGATTCTCGAGCGTCAGGTCCCGCATCACCGTGTTGCCCTCCACCATCCGGAGGACCAGGTCGGTGATCCCGACCTTCATGTACGTGGTCCACTCGCTCATGTTCGAGTCGCCGACGATCACGTGGAGCCGCCGGTAGCGCTCCGCGTCCGCGTGCGGTTCGTCGCGCGTGTTGATGATCGGACGGCTCCGCGTGGTCGCGCTCGACACGCCTTCCCAGATGTGTTCCGCGCGCTGGGCGATGCAGAACTGTGCGCCGCGCGGCCCGTGCAGCACCTTGCCGGCGCCGCACCAGATCTGCCTCGTGACGAAGAACGGGATCAGGACGTCGGCCATCCGGGCGAACTCGCCGTGACGCGCGACGAGGTAGTTCTCGTGGCATCCGTACGAGTTGCCCGCGGAGTCGGTGTTGTTCTTGAAGAGGTAGACCTCTCCGCTGATCCCCTCTTCGTGCAGGCGCATCTCGGCGGCCGACAGGAGGTGCTCCAGGATCCGCTCCCCCGCCTTGTCGTGCGCCACCAGCTCTTCGACCGAGTCGCATTCCGGCGTCGCGTACTCGGGGTGCGAGCCCACGTCCAGGTACAGGCGGGCGCCGTTCTCCAGGAACACGTTGGAGGAACGGCCCCAGTGGACGACGCGACGGAACAGGTACCGGGCGACCTCGTCCGGGCTCAGCCGGCGCTGCCCGCGGAACGTGCACGTGACGCCGTACTCGTTCTCGAGCCCGAAGATGCGCCGGTCCATGGCGTCAAGGGTATGACCGCGGCGCGCGGAACGCGGGAGCCGTCAGCCGGCCAGGGCGGCGGAGACCTCCGCCGGCTGCAGGCGGCGGAACTTCCGACGCTGGCGGCGGGTCCGGTCCACGACGGCCGCCTCGAGCTGATCCGCGGAGATCTCACGCGTCTCAGGGGTGGTGCCGAGGACCTGGACCGCGGTTCGGACCGCCGTGTCGAGGCCCCACCCGCGCTCGTACCGGTCCCGGAGGGCGTCCGTCAGCTCCTCCGCATGCCCGCCCATCGCGACGAAGCCCTGCTCGTCGGACACCGACCCGTCGAAGAGGACGTGGTAGATGCCTGCGCCGTCGACCTCGCCGTCGACCTCGCCCACGAGGATCTCGACCTCGTACGGCTTCATCTGCTGGGTGAAGATCGTCGAGAGCGCCTGCGAATAGGCGTTGGCTAGGTCGCGGGCCTTCACGTCCTCCCGCCCGTACTGGTAGCCCCGGAGATCTGCGAGCCGGATGCCGGCGATCCGGAGCTCCTCGAACTCGGAATACTTGCCGACGCCGGCGAACGCGATCTGATCGTAGATCTCGCTGATCTTGTGGAGGGTCGCGCTCGGGTTCTCCGCGATGAACAAGAGGCCGTCGGTGTACTCGAGGCCGATCACGGACCGGCCTCGGGCGATGCCCTTGTGCGCGTACTCGGAGCGGTCCTTCATCAACTGCTCGGGCGCGACGTACGGCATGAAGCTCACGACGGCGACTCCCGTTCGCGTACGACGGCATCGACGGCCGCGATCACCTCGTCCTCCGGGACGTCGGCCGCTCCGTCCGCGGTCACCCGGACCGCGATCGGCCAGATCTTCCGGGCGATGTCCGGCCCCCCCGTGGCGGCGTCGTCCTCGGCGGCGTCGATCAGCGCCTCCATCGCGACACGCAGCGCCTCGTCGGCCGTCAGACCCGGCCGCCACCGCTTCTTGAGCGAGTTCTTCGCCGGCTGCCCGCCCGAGCCGGTCGTCTGGTAGTCGTCTTCCTCCCATCGACCGCCGGTCGCGTCGTAGTAGAAGATCCGGCCCTCGTTCTTGCGTTCGTCGAACCCGCCGAACATCGGCACGACGACGAGACCCTGCAGCGCCATCGGGAAGTTGGACCGGATCATCTGGGCCAGCCGGTTCGCCTTGCCCTCGAGGGACAACCGGTCGCCGGTGATCTTCTCGTAGTGCTCCAGCTCGAGCTGGAACAGCTTCACGAGGTCCGCCGCCTGCCCCGCGGCGCCGGCGATCGCGATCGCGCTGTAGTCGTCGGCCGCGAAGACCTTCCGCATCTTGGAGTCGGCGATGATGTTGCCGGCGGTGGCCCTCCGGTCCCCCGCCATCACGATGCCCCCGACGAACTTCAGCCCGAGCACGGTCGTGCCGTGCGGGACCGCGAACGGCGCATCGCCGCCTCCCGGCGGGACCGCATCCGGGTGCTCGCGTCGGACGAGGTCGAGGAAGCTGGGGCTGGCTCCGAAGGGCGTCCCGGCGAGCGGCAGCTCGATCCGGTCGGTCACTCGCCGCCCTTCTGGACGTAGGACTTCACGAACTCCTCGGCGTTCTCCTCCAGCACGGAGTCGATCTCGTCGAGGATGTCGTCCATCTCCTCCTTGAGTTCGCTCGCCTTCGACGACGCCGTGACCTGTCCGGCATCGTCCTCGGCATCGCCACCGTCCTTCTTCTGGATCCGCTTCTGTTCCTGCTCGGGCACGGGCGCGCTCCTTTCCGGGCACATCCTAGCTTCGCGTCCGGACCGGGAGGTCAGTCCGTCAGGCGATCGACGAGCGTCGCGGCGTCGTGACTCGCGTCGAGCAGCTCGTGGACGTGCGCGCGTGTCCCCCGGAGCGGCTCACGCATCGGGATGCGCTGCAAGGCATCCCGGCCGGTATCCATGATGAGCGAGTCCCACGACGCCGCCGCGATCGCGTCGGGGAACTTGGCGATGCACCGCCCGCGGAAGTAGGCACGCGTGTCGTGGGGAGGTTCCATCACCGCGCGAACGACCTCATCGTCGGTCGTGAGTCGCTCGATCTTCCCGGACCGTTCGAGCCGGTGGTACAGACCACGGTCGCGTCGGACGTCGTGGTACTGCAGGTCGATCGCACGGAGCTTGGGATCGCTCCACGCCAGGCCGTCGCGCTCCCGGTAGGCCTCGAGGAGCCGCAGCTTCGCGACCCAGTCGAGCTGCGCGCCGAGGGATCGCGGGTCGTCCGCCAGCCCCTGCAGGACCGATTCCCATCGCTCGAGGACCTCGCGGTTCTCGGCGGTGTCGTCCTCCCGGTCCACGTACTTGCGGGCGAGCTCGAGGTACTCCCACTGCAGCTGCAGCGCCGTCATCCGACGGCCGTCGGTCAGACCGATCTGGGCCGTGAGGGAAACGTCGCGCGAGACCTCGTGGATCGCGGCGACCGGGTTCACGAGCGAGAAGTCGGGGAGGAACCCGTCCTCGATCATCTTCAGCACGATCGCCGTGGTCCCGACCTTCAGGAACATCGCGACCTCGCAGAGGTTCGCGTCCCCAACGATCACGTGGAGACGACGGTACTTCTCGGGATCGGCGTGCGGCTCGTCGCGGGTGTTGATGATCGGGCGCTTCAACGTCGTCTCCAGGCCGACCTCCGTCTCGAAGAAGTCGGCGCGCTGCGTGAGCTGGAACACGTGCCGCCCCCGGTCGTCCCATTGGGCCTCGCGACCGAGCTTCCCCGCCCCCGTGAAGACCTGGCGGCTCACGAAGAAGGTCGTGAGGTCGCGAACGATGTCGGCGAACGGCGTCGCTCGATCCACCAGGTAGTTCTCGTGGGTCCCGTAGGAGTTGCCCTTGCCGTCCGAGTTGTTCTTGTAGATCGCCAGCGGCGGCGTCGCCGGCATCTCGGCCGCGACCACCTCGAGCGACCGCTCCAGGATCCGCTCCCCTGCCTTGTCGTGGATCACCAGGTCGCGAGGCGTGAGGCACTCCGGCGTCGAGTACTCGGGATGCGCATGGTCGACGTAGTACCGGGCCCCGTTCGGCAGGATCACGTTCGCGAGGCCGAGGTCCTCCTCGGGGATCTCCCGCCCAGTCGCCGGCTCGAACCCGCGCGCATCGCGCAGCGGCGACTCGTCCTCGTAGTCCCATCGGATCTTGCGGAGGCTGCCCGCGTAGGACGAGATCAGCAGCGACGACGACAGGACGGGGTTGAAGTCGGGCTGGCCGACCGCCGCGATGCCGTATTCGGTCTCGGTGCCGATGACCTTGGCGATCGCCACGCGCCAACCTTACCGGGGAACGGCGCTACAGGTACTGACCTGCGCTGACGCGCTCCACCTGACGTCCGTCGCCCTCCTGGCCGAGGAGCGTCCGCACGTAGACGATCCGCTCGCCCTTCTTGCCGGAGATCCGCGCCCAGTCGTCCGGGTTGGTCGTATTGGGCAGGTCCTCGTTCTCCTTGAACTCATCGCGGATCGCGTGCACGAGGTCCTCGCTCTTGATGCCCTTCTCGCCGGTCGAGAGGAAGCGCTTGATCGCCTCCTTCTTGGCGCGCCGGACGATGTTCTCGATCATCGCGCCCGAGTTGAAGTCCTTGAAGTAGAGGATCTCCTTGTCGCCCGACGCGTACGTGACCTCCAGGAACCGGTTCTCGTCCGACGTCTCGTACATCCGTTCGACGGTCTTCTCGATCATCCGGTGGCAGGCGAGCTGCACGTCGCCGCCGTGCCGCTCGATCTCATCGGGATGGATCGGGACGGATGCATGCAGGTACTTGCCCATCACGTCCTTGGCCTGTGCGGCGTCGGGGCGCTCGATCTTGATCTTGACGTCGAGCCGGCCCGGCCGGAGGATCGCCGGGTCGATCAGGTCCTCACGGTTGGAGGCCCCGATCACGATGACGTTCTTGAGCGTCTCCACGCCGTCGAGCTCCGACAGGAGCTGCGGGACGATCGTCGATTCGACGTCCGAAGAGATCCCCGTCCCACGCGTGCGGAAGATCGAGTCCATCTCGTCGAAGAACACGATCACCGGGAGGCCCTCTTCGCTGCGTTCCTTGGCGCGCTGGAAGATCTCGCGGATCTGACGCTCCGTCTCCCCGACGTACTTGTTCAGGAGCTCAGGCCCCTTCACGTTCAGGAAGTAGCTGCGGGCGTCCTCGCGGCCCGTCCGCTCGGCGACCTTCTCGGCGAGCGACTTGGCGACGGCCTTGGCGATCAGGGTCTTCCCGCATCCGGGAGGGCCGTAGAGCAGGACGCCCTTGGGAGGCTCGAGCTCGTGCTCGTTGAAGAGCTCCGCGTACAGGAACGGGAGCTCGACGGCGTCCCGGATCTGCTCGATCTGACCCTCGAGTCCGCCGATGTCCTCGTAGCCCACATCGGGGATCTCCTCCAGGACGAGCTCCTCGACCTCCTCGCGCGGTAGCAGCTCCGTGATGACGACCGAGCGCGGGTCGAACAGCACGCTGTCCCCCGCACGGACCGACGTGTCGAGCAGCTGTCCCGCGAGGAAGGCGACATGCACCTCGTCACCGCGACCGAACACGAGCGCTCGGTCGTCGCCCAGCCGGTCCTTGACCTTCACGACCTCGCCGGCGCCATCCGGGTCGAGGATCTCGACGACGTTCAGCGACTCGTTGAGGACGACCTGGGAGCCGGGGACGACCTTGGCCGTCTCGATGTCCGGCGCGGGCATGACCCGCATCTTGCGGCCCGCGGTCACGACGTCGAGCGAACCGTCGTCGTTGGCGCGCAGGAACACGCCGAACGATGCCGGCGGTTGGCTGAGCTTCTCGACCTCCTCGGCGAGCGCCTCGATCCGATCGCGCTCGTCCCGAAGGGCGTCCGCGAGCCGTTGGTTCTGGCCCATCGCCTTGGCGAGCTGCTCGCGCGTCTCCACGAGCTTCTCTTCCAGGATGGAAACCTGACGCGGCGCGTTGGTGAGCCTGCGCCGGAGGAGACCGACCTCTTCCTCGAGGAACTTGACCTGCGATCGCAGCTCGTCGACCTGCTCGCCCTGTCCGGACATCTCCGTCTCCTCCGAGGTCCCGAATCTACACCGCGATTCCGACGCGACCGTGATAGGTCCTTCTTTTCCTATCTACGGCACGGCCTCACGAACGGCTTAGGACGAGACGTGGAAATGGTCCGTGCGGGTCAGGCCAGTCTGCGCGCGATCGTCAGGAAGCCCGTATGCCCGACCATGCGGTGATCGGGCCGGACGCTGCGCTCCGTGACGTGCCATCCACGCCGGAGGACCTCGAACGTCTCGACGTGGAGGAACCCCTGCGACGGAAGGGCGAGCACGAGCTGCTGGACCTGGATCGTCGTCGGCAGGTACGCACAGACGACCCCCCCGGGCTCCAGTGCCTCCCGGAGCGTTCCGAGCGGCGCCCACGGCTCCGGGAGATCCAGGACACATCGGTCGTACCGCTCACCCGTTCGCCCGACATCGGCGACGTCGCCGATCCGCAGCTCGAGGGTCTCCGGAACCTTGCCGAAGATCCCCTCGAGGTTCTGGACCGCCTGAGCGTGGTGCTCCTCGCGGAGCTCGTACGACACGACGCGACCGTCCGCCCCGACGGCCCGGCACAGAGCGATCGTGAGCGATCCCGACCCGGTGCCCGCCTCGAGGACCCGAGCGCCCGGGAAGACGTCCGCGTACGTGAGGATCGGGCCGAGGTCCTTCGGATACACGACCTGGGCGCCGCGCTTCATCTTCAGCGCGTAGTCGGCGAACCGCGGCCGGAACGCGACGAGCACCATGCCGCGGGCCGTCTCGACGCGCGTCCCCTCCGGCCTCCCGAGCACGAGGTCGTGCGCGAGCGTCCCGGAGTGCGTGTGGTACGTCGAGCCGGGCTCCAGGACGAAGAGGTACGAACGCCCGCGCTGGTCGATCAGGAGCGCGCGCTCCCCTGCTTCGAAGGGGGTGCTCATGCGGGCAAGGCTAGCGCAGCGAGCCTCGGCCGCATGAGCACCGGGTCCCGTCTACGGGAACTGCGTGGGCAGCGGGCGTGTGCCCAGCGTGACGTCGACCGTTCGCGATCCGCCGTGCGGTTCCGCGACATCGACGCTCACGGTCTGACCCGGCGCGAGCTTCGCGAGGATCGAACCGACGTCGTCCGCGCTCGAGACGTTCGAGCCGTCGATCGCGGTGATCACCTCGCCGTCCTTGATACCGGCCTGTGCGGCTGGCCCACCCGTGGTGGTCGCGATCACGTACGCGCCGCTCTGCACGGAGAGCCCGAGCTGCATCGCGATCCCGGGGGTGACCGTCTGCGACGTGACCCCGAGGTACGCGGCGGCCGCGAGCGGATCGGACACGGCCTGTTGGATCGCGGACTTCGCGGCGTCGATCGCGATCGCGAAGCCGATGTTCTGCGCGTTGTCGTCGCCGGCGGAGTTGATCCCCACGACCTGACCCTGCATGTTCAGCAGCGGGCCACCCGAGTTGCCGTGGTTGATCGCCGCGTCGGTCTGGATCACGTCGGTGTAGACACGCCGACCGTTCTGACACACGGAGCAGCTCGGGTCCGCCACGGTGATCGTCCGGTCGAGCGAAGAGACGATGCCGGACGTGACCGTCGGGCCGCCCTCGAGCGCGAGCGCGTAGCCGATCGCGACGACGGGCTGCCCCAGCTCGAGCGCGCCCGAGTCACCGAGCGGCACCGTCGGCAGGCCGGTCGCGTCGATCTTCAGGACCGCGAGGTCGTGCTGGCAGTCGCCACCGATCACCCGCGCGTCGTACTGCTGCGGCTTGGCCGCCGACGTCGACACGGTGATCTTCGAACCGCCCTCCACGACGTGGCAGTTCGTCACGATGATCCCGTCCTGCCGGACGATGAAGCCGGTCCCGACGCCTTTGCCCTGCTGCACATTGCCGAACTGATCGGGCTGGAACACGTCGGTCGTCACGTTCACGACCGCGGGGAGCGCGTCGTGCACGACCGTCTCGACCGCGTCGGGCTTCCCGGTCGACGTGCCGTCGAAGAGATCGGCCGACGCGCCGGAGGAGTTGCCGGAGAGGTCGAGGGAGCACGCGGTGGCGACGAACGCGAGGATCGCCAACCCCGCCAGGATCTTGCGCATGCGGAAACCTCCGTTGGTTGCCCGGTGGGTACATGGGGGTTTCGACGCGCCGGGCCGGGCGGTTCTCGCCCGGCCCGGCGCCCGTATGCGCTTCCTGTGACGTTCGCTACGAGAGCGAGCCCGCCGGTTTCTCCTTGCGGGGATCCACGAACGGGATCGCCGCGGTCACACCGACGATGTGGTCCCCGTGCTCGGACTCGACGTCGAGCTGCGTGCCGGGCTCCGCCAGGTCGATCGGGACCCACACGTACCCGATGTTCTTCTGCAGGCCGGGCGACCAGACGGCGTCGGTGAGGTGCCCGACCTTCGCCCCGTCGTGGTACGCCGGCCAGTACTCGGACATCTCCGCGCGCAGCTCCTCCCCCAGGAGCTCGATCCCGACGAGCTTGCGGTCGACGCCCTCGCGGCGGATCCGCTCGAGGGCGTCCTTGCCGATGTAGTCCTGGGGCTGCTCCTCGACGAGCCGCTCGAGCCCCATCACGTGGAACGGGGTGTCCGTGAGGCGGATGTCCGACCCGTAGTTGAAGATGCCGGCCTCGATCCGCCGTGCCTCGACCGGAGCGATCGGCTTGATCCCGAACTCGTCGCCCGCCTCGAGGATCGCGGCCCACAGATCGTCGCCGCGCGACCCGTCCAGCAGGTTCACCTCGAAACCGGGGATCGCGGTCCAGCCCGTCCGCGAGATCACGACCGGGATACCCCCGATCTCGAACCGCTCGCACCAGTAGTACTTGATGTCGTAGATCGCGGGTCCGACCAGCTTCTCGAGCGTCTTCGCCGACAGGGGCCCCTGGACCTGGACGGGATGCACGTCCGGATACGAGACCTCCGCGTCGAGCCCGGCATGGCTCGCGACGCCCAGCGCGTACAGCCCGGCATCGGAGTCGGCGAGCTGCATCCACCAGACGTTCGGCTCGGGATGCAGCAGGACCGGGTCGTTGACGATGCCGCCATCGGGCGCCGTGACGAGCATGTACTTGCCCTGCTTCACCGCGCACTTCGTGAGGTCGCGGCACGTGAGCCGGTCGATCAGGCGATCCGCGTCGGGTCCGCTCACCTGGACGGTTCGCTCGACGCCGACGTCCCAGAGCGTGACGGCCTCGTTCAGCAGCTTGTACTCGGTGTCCGGGTCGTCGAAGTAGCCCGGCAGGTACATGTGGTTGTAGATGTCGTAGGCGGTGCATCCGGAACGGAGCGTCGCCTTGAAGAACGGCGACTGCCGGTACCACGGACCGAAGTACAGCGTCGCGCTCTTGGCGAGCATCTCGTCACGCTCGTTCACCATCTCGGGACGGCCTCCTGCTCGGCTCCGGCCGGGCGAACGCCCGGCGCTCCGGATTGAAGCATGGTTCAAACGCCCTGCGGGATGCAAGTCCGCAGGCCGAGCCGTCCAGGGCAGACGGTCTGAACCGCCGTTCAGGAAACGGGGATCTGCTTCGATGGATCCACGAACGGCATCGGCGTGACGGTCGCCGTCCGCGGCCCGAACTCCGTGTCGACCGACACGGTCTGGCCCTCGTTGCTCCGCTCGGCCGGCAGCCAGCAGTACCCGATGTTCTGGTTCAGGCGAGGCGAATGGATCGCCGAGGTCACCTTGCCGACCCGCTCCCCGTCGATCGACGCCGGCCACTTCACCGCGTTCAGCGCCGGGAACGGCTCTCCGTCGAAGACGACCCCGTTGATCTTGTTCCGGACGCCTTCGGCCTTGATCCGCGTATAGGCCTTGATCGAGATCGACGCATCCGGGGAGAGCGTGTCCAGGTCGACGAGCCGCTCGAGTCCCAATTCGTAGGCGTTGTTCTCGTACGTCATGTCGGCGCCCCAGTTGAAGATCGCGCCCTCGATACGGCGGATGTCCGACGGTCCCGTGGGCTTGATCCCGAACTCGGCCCCCGCCTCCATGATCGCCTCGAAGACGTCGTTGCCCCGTGAGGTGTCGGTCGTGTACACCTCGTAGCCGACCTCGGAGGTCCAGCCGGTCCTGGTCACGACCACCGGTACGCCGCCGATCTTCGCCTCGGTCCAGAAGTAGTAGCGCAGCTGCAGGATGTCCTCGCCGAGCAGCTTCACCATGAGGTCCTTGGACTTGGGACCCTGGACCTGCAGCGGGGCGACGTCTGCCTCCTTGATCGTCACGTCGAGGTCCGGGTAGGCGTTGCGGAGCCCACGCGCGAACAGCAGGGCGTCCGAGGACGCGAGCGCGAACCAGAAGGTGTTCTCGTCCATCCTCGTGAGGACGGGATCGTTGATGATCCCCCCGTCGGAGTCACAGATCAGGACGTACTTCGCCTGCCCGACGGCGCACGTCGAGAGGTCGCGGGGCGTGAGGAGCTGGGCGAAGCGGAACCCGTCGGGACCGGAGATCTCGAGGCACCGCTCGACGCTCACGTCCCAGAGCGTGACGCCGTTCAGGAGCGCGTCGAACTCCGCCTCGAACGTGTCGAAGCGGATCGGGAAGTACATGTGGTTGTAGACCGTGAAGCCGAGCGGCCCGTACTTCTGTGTCGCCTCGTAGTACGGCGTACGCCGGTTGCGCGCCCCGCGCTGGACCAAGCTCATGTCGAACGGCTGCGTCATCGGGTGTTCCTCCTCGGCTCCTCGTCGTGGCCCGCGAACCCCACGTCGCGGGGAGTCATCGTGCGCGGGAGCGGCCGCCTTCGCAACGAGGGCCGTCGACCCTGGGTCACGGAGCTCCCTCACGCATCCGGCGCCGCGAAGACCCGCTCCCCTTCCACGAAGGTCATCAGGCACGACGCGTTCGCGATCTCCTCGGACGGGTGCGCGAAGACATTCCGGTCCAGGACGGCGAGGTCCGCTCGCTTGCCGACCTCGATCGAGCCGGTCTCGGCTTCCAGGTGGTTCACGTACGCGGATCCGATCGTGAACCCGGCCATCGCGGTCCCCATGTCGAGTCGCTCGTCCGGAAGGAAGACGCGGTCCCGATCGGCGGAGTAGGGGTAGTCGGGCGGCATCACGCGGTTCACGGCGACGTGGATCTCCTCGAGCGGATCGGGCGAGGAGACCGACCAGTCGCTCCCCATCGCGAGCGACGCCCCCGCCCGGACGAGGCTGGCGAATGGGTACTGCCAGGTCCACCGCGGTTCCCCGAGGAAGGGGATCGTGAGCTCGTCCATCTGGTTCTCGTGGGCGGCCCACAGCGGTTGCGCGTTCGCGATCGCCCCGAGCTGTCGGAACCTGGGGATGTCGTCGGGATGAACGATCTGGATGTGGGCCAGATGCGGACGCGTGTCCGACATGCCGTTCGTCCGCCTGGCGGCCTCGATCGCGTCGAGCGCCTCGCGCACCGCGCGGTCGGCGAGCGCGTGGAAGTGCACCTGGAATCCGAGCGCGTCCAACCGGGTGACGGCCTCGTTCAGGACGTCGGGGTCGACGAACGAGATGCCGCGGTTCTCGGTGGGCGTCCCGTCCGCGCCGAGGAAGGGATCGAGGACGGCGCCGGTGAAGTTCTCGCAGACCCCGTCTTGCATGATCTTCACCGACGTGGCGGCGAAGCGCCCCGCCGCACCGCGGTCCCGGAGCGCGACGAGCTCGTCGATCTGCTCGAGGCCTCGGAGACGATCCCACCAGAGCGCGCCGACGACGCGCGCGGTGAGCTCGCCCTTCTCCGCGGCGGTGAGGTACGTGGAAAGGGAATCGCCCCACGCACCGCCACCGGCTTGCACGATCGCGTCCTGCCATCCCGTGATGCCGAGGGCGTGCAGGTACGCCTGCCCCTTCATCAGGCCGGCGTACAGCTCGTCGGGGGTCGAGGGCGGGATCAGGTCGGTCATGAACCGCTGCGCGCCCTCGTGCATCGTTCCGAACGGCTCGCCGTCGGCGGTGCGCTCGATCCGGCCGTCGGCCGGATCGAGCGTCTCCGCGGTGACGCCGGCCAGCTCCAAAGCTTTCGAGTTCACCCACGCGCTGTGGCCGTCGCGGTTGGGCAGGAACACCGGGCGCTCAGGCACGATCGCGTCGAGATCCTGCTTGGCGGGACAACCGCGCGGGAAGACCTCCATGGACCAGCCTCCGCCGAGGATCCACGGCGCATCGGGGTTGGCCGCCGCGTAGGCGGCGATCGCCGCGAGGTACTCGTCCTTCGTGGTGAGGTCGTGGAGGTCGCACTGGAGCATGTCGATCCCGGCGTAGACGGGATGGACGTGCGCGTCCTGGAAGCCCGGCACGAGCATCCGCCCGGCGAGGTCGATCACCTCCGTCCGCGCGTCGATCGAGGGGCGGATCGCGGCGTCCGTCCCGACGGCCGCGATCCGCCCCTCGCGCACCGCCA
>Ga0075433_10000461_pt1 | contig 26442 bp, 23 predicted proteins | sample RhiMethybrSRZTD2_FD_75299 | JGI IMG/M metagenome (GOLD analysis project Ga0075433, IMG submission 75299) | Populus rhizosphere microbial communities from Tennessee, USA - Rhizosphere MetaG P. TD hybrid SRZTD2 | ecosystem: Host-associated > Plants > Roots > Rhizosphere > Soil | place: USA... | reverse complement strand
GTTCGGCACCTGGCCAAAGACAATTTTTCCCCAGTTGTTCTGGCCGGTGCGGCTGGTCGGCGACATTGCCATCTCGGCCTGGGATCTTCCCGCCATCGGCGCCACGCTCCTGATGTTGTTGGCCCTCTGGCTGTTTTTGCGCTTCACGCGCTGGGGACAGTTCATGCTGGCTGTCGCCGATAATGCAAGCCTTGCCGAGTTGTATGGGATCAACCGTCGGCAGGTGTACACGCTGACCATGCTCATTGCCGCCGTGTTCGTAACCGCGGGCATGTTCCTCTACGGCACGCGGGCGCAGGTGCAGCCGCTGAGCAGCCTGGAAATGATGCTGTTTGCGACGCTCGCGACCATCCTCGGCGGCATTGGACGCATTTGGGGGGCGGCACTCGCCGCCGTGCTGCTGGGCGTCCTGCAAAACTCCAGCATTCTCGTGATCCCCTCCGAATGGCAGGGCTTTTTGCTCTACGTGGTCCTGTTCGTGACGATCATCTTCTTCCCGCAGGGGATTGGAATGCCCGGGCGCATCAGGAGGCTTGCACGCTGATTGGCCGGGCAAGCGGCTAGGACCGCGCTTGGCGCAATCGGCCGAGGACGAGGCATGGACTACGTCTATTCCATCATCATTCTTATCGGCCTGTTCGTGATTTTGGCATCGAGCTTCAATCTTATCATCGGCTATGGCGGGCTGATTTCCATTGCGCATCCGATCTTCTATGGGCTGGGCGCCTATACGTCGGCGCTGCTGGCCCGCGACCTCGGTGTGCCCGTGCCGCTGAGCATCCTGTTAGGCACCCTCTTCGCCATGCTGCTATCGGTCGCCATGGCGCTGCCCGCCCTGCGCATCTCCGGCGACTATCTGTTGATTGCGAGTATCGGCTTTCAGCTGGGCATGATCGAGCTCATCAAGAATTTGCGCTTCACGGGCGGGGCGAGCGGCGTCTCCGGCATTCCAGCCTTTCTGGTGCCGACCTTCGGGCGGGGGATCTATGTGGCACTGGTCAGTGGGGTGGCGCTCGGCGTTGTGCTGCTGGTGCGCTGGATCGCGCACAGCGATTATGGGCGGGCGATCAGTGCCATGCGGGACGACGAGGTGGCCTTCGCCGCGCTCGGACGCGATGCGAAATGGATCAAGGTCTCGATCTTCGCGCTCGGTTCCGCCATCGCTGGCCTCGCCGGCGCGCTTTATGCGCACTATTTCCGCTTCGTCACCTCCGAACAATTTGAAATCTTGATGTCGTCGACCATCCTGACGATGGTCGTGGTCGGCGGGCTCAAAACACCGTGGGGGCCCGTGATCGGCGCCATTCTGCTGCAGATACTGCCGCAGGCGATCACCTTCCTAAATTTACCTCCCGTGCTGCTGGGGCCGCTGCAGGGCCTGCTGTTCACTGGCTTGGTGCTGATTTTTATGTTTTTGCGCCCTGGCGGCCTGGTGCGGGCGAGCTCGACGTGGCGCGCAACGGGCAGCGGTCACGGAGGTGCTTGAGATGCTCGAGATCAAGAGCCTCTCAAAAAGCTTCGGCGGCATCGTCGTGGCAGACAACGTCGATCTTGAAATGCGTGCAGGGCGGATCCTGGGCTTGATCGGGCCGAATGGCGCCGGCAAAACATCGCTCTTCAATCTCGTGTCGGGTCTTTATCCAGCCAATGCTGGCAGCATCACGCTCGACGGCCAAATCCTTGATGGGCTTGCCCTGCATGAACGAGCCCGGCGCGGCCTGGCACGCACCTGGCAACACGTTCGCCTTTTTCCCTCGCTGTCGGTGATCGACAATCTCATGATCGGGGCCCGCAACTATCCCGCAGAATCATTGGTCAGCTTGTTGTTCCGCCCGAGCCTGATACGGTCAGCCGCCCGATCCACCGAGGCTAAAGCGCAAGACATCCTCGCTCGCATCGGCTTATCCCACACCGCCGATACGTCGGTCGGCGACCTACCCTACGGCCAACAAAAGCTCGTCGGCGTCGGCCGGGCGCTGATGAACGATGCCCGCTGCCTGTTGCTCGACGAGCCGATGGCCGGCGTCGAAGGCCAGGCCTATGAGGCAATGCAGAGGATCGTTCGGGAAGTCGCGGCCTCCGGCGTCGCAGTCTGCGTCGTGGAGCACAACATCGCGTTCATCCGGGACCTCTGCGACGAGGCCGTATTCATGTTTCAGGGCCGCATCCTCGCCCGCGGCAGCATCGCCGAGCTGATCGCCAATCCAGAGCTTACCGAGCTCTATTTTGGGCATTGAGGTGAGGACCAAATGCTCGCAATCGACAATCTGTCGGCCGGCTACGGACCACTGACCGCGTTGAGCCAGCTGACGCTTAAGGTAGGGCCGGGGTCCCGCGTCGGCATTTTCGGCCACAACGGGGCCGGCAAGACGACGCTGCTCAAGTGCATCATCGGCGCGCACGCGCCGCGGTCCGGCAGCGTCGTGTGTGATGGCCGGCCAATCGCTGCCGGTAATGTGGCGGCCACCGTGCGCTCGGGCATCGCCTACGTACCGCAAGGCCACAACGTCTTCCCGAACCTGTCGGTGGAGCAAAACCTCACAATCTCCGGCCTCCTGTTCGACACCTCGTTCAAACAGCATATTTACGAGCTGTTCCCGATCCTCGATGCGCGCCGCGCCCAGCCCGCAGGTTCCATGAGCGGGGGCGAGCAGCAAATGCTGGCCCTCGGCATGGCCCTGATGACCAAACCGAAGTGGCTGCTACTCGACGAGCCCTGCACCGGCCTGGCACCGGTCATCATCGAGACCGTGATGAGGCGGCTGGTTGAGGTCAATCAACGCTATGGTACTGGCCTCTTAATCGTCGAGCAGAACGTTCCCATCACGTTGCAGGCCGTCGATCGTGCCGTCATTCTCAAGGCGGGTCGCGTTGTCTTCGACGGCTCGGCACGTGAACTCGAGGCCAAAAAGGACCTGTGGCAATGGTTCTGATGACGGACGCCGTGGCTGAACAGCGGCTCGCGTGTGGGCGCGGCTTTATCGAGCTCTCAACCTGGGCGGCAACGATCCCGCTCGCCGCCGTTCCCCAGGACGTGGTCAAACGCGCCTGCCTGGTGCTTGCCGACGATATTGCTGCCATCGTGGCCGCGGCGACCGAACCGGAGGTTGCCGGCGTGCAGGACGAGCTGGCGCTGAGCGCCGGCAGCCCTGCGGCCACCGTTTTAGGGCGCGCACCTGTCCGCGTCGATCGGCATACGGCCGCGGCGGCCAACGGCATGGCAATCTGTTGGGCAGAACTCGATGAAGGCTATCGCCTCGTCGCCTGTCACGCCGGCGCCTACATCCTACCGGCCTTACTGGCGGAAGCCGAAGCTAGCGGGGCGCTCACGCGCGATGTGCTCGCCAGCCTCGCGGTCGCCTACGAAGTGACCGCGCGCATCGCCCACGCCTTCCCATCCCAACCACTACGCGTGCATCCGCACGGTGCCTTCGCCCCGCTCGGGGCAGCGGCCGGGGTCGCCCGGCTTAGGGGCTATCCGGCGAAGGAGTTTGCGGCCGCGCTCTCTTCTGCCATGACAATGAGCCATGCGGGCCCTTACAGCCATGCCCCGGCCGGGGCACTCGCGCGCAACGCCTGGACCGCGACCGGTGCCTGGGCCGGCTATCGTGCGGCGGACTGGGCCCGGCTCGGCATCGCGGGTGTTGCCGAGACCGTCTTCGACGTGATGGTGACGTGCTACGGGCACGCCGCAATGCCGGAGCGGCTCACCGCGGGGCTTGGAAGCAGTTGGGCGATCAGCAGCGGCTATCATAAGATGGTCGCCTGCTGCCAGTATGCACATTCCGCCGTCGAGGCAACCCTCGTCCTGCGCGCGCAACATCCTGCCCTCGCCGATCCGGACAACATCGCCGCGGTCGTGGTGGCAACCCATCCCATGGGCGAGACACTTGCAACGGCCGAGCCTGCGACGGTGTTGGCCGGCAAATTCTCCATGCTGCACGCCGTGGCGACTGCGGCCGTCAATGGCAGCGCGGGTGCCAGCGCCTTTGCGCGCGGCTCCTTGGCGGATCCGGCCGTCGCCGCCATGCGCAAGCGGATAAGTCTCCTCCCGCATGCCGACATTAAACCCTGGCCCAAGGATCGGCCGGCCCGCGTAGAAGTCACTTTCACGGACGGCCGTCGCATCCGGGCCGATGTCGATAGCGCGCGCGGCGGGCCGGATGCCCCCTTTAGCGAGCAAGAGCTGCGCGGCAAAATCGCCGCGCTCACGGCATATCTCTATCCGGCCATGGCGCCACGGCTTGCCCAAATCGAAAGATCCACCTGGCGTTGGGCCGACGATCTCGCCGCAATGCTCGCGCAACGGGCCGAGTGAAGGTCGCCGACACCACCCCAAAGACATTGGATTGCCGAGCATGCCTCAAGACATCGAAATCCTCGTGATCGGTGCCGGTGCCTGTGGGCTTGCGGCGGCCATAGCCGCATACGATGCGGGAGCATCGGTTGCAATCCTGGAAAAGCGCGATCGACCCGGAGGCAACTCGTCGCTGTCCACCGGCTCCATTCCGGGCGCCGGCACGCGCTATCAGCGCGAGGCCGGCATCGAAGACAGCCCGGCGCGTCTGCTGCAAGACCTGATGCGCATCGCCGGTGATACGGACTGTGCCGCGCTCGTTGAACGGCTCGCCGAACAATCGGCTGCGACGGTTGAATGGCTGGTCGATTGCGTCGGTGCCCGATTGTCCCTGGTAACGGCCTACAAACACGTCGGCCATAGCGTGCCACGCTTGCACGCGCCGATCTCACGGCGCGGACAAGATCTCGTCGATGACCTCCTGGCGGGCGTGGCACGACGGGGAATTCCGCTGGCCGTCGGCAATGCCGTCGCGGAACTCATCAGCAAACACGGCGCGGTCGTCGGCGCGCGCGTGCGGACGGCCTCGGGCGAGCGCTCGAGTATCGCAGCGGCCAAAACCATTCTCGCCGTCAATGGCTTTGCCGGCAACACCGCGCTGGTGGCACGGTTTTGCCCGGAAATCGCGGGCGCGCCCTATTTCGGTGCACTGGGATCAACGGGCGAGGCGGTGCTGTGGGGCGAGCGGCTCGGCGCGGCCCTGGCCAATATCGGCGCCTACCAAGGCTATGCGGCGGTCTCGGACCCGCACGGAACCTTGCTGTCGTGGACCACGATCGAGAAGGGCGGCATCATCGTCAGCTCCGCCGGCCTGCGTTTCGGCGATGAAAGCGCGGGCTACTCCGGTTTTACGCCCCACGTCATGGCGCAATCGGCCCCGCGCTACGCCATTTTCGATCAGAAGATGCATGACGTGGCGGCGCTGGAAGAAGAGTTTGTCGAGCTGGGTCAGCGGGGCGGCTTCAAGACGGCCGATGGCCCCGAGGCCCTAGCCACGTGTCTCAGCATCGATCCGGTGGCGCTTGCCGCCACCATCGCCGGGGCGCGGCAGGCCGCGCGCGGTGATCACCCCGACAGGCTGGGCCGGCGGGACTTTGGTCTCGGCCCGCTCGGGGAGCGCCTCTATGCCTGCCGCGTCGTACCTGGCTTGTTTCATACCCAAGGCGGACTGGCCGTCGATCTCGATGCGCGCGTGCTCGACGGCCGTGGCAGGCCGATCCCAAATCTATTTGCGGGCGGCGGTGCCGCCGGCGGGCTTTCGGGCCGCAGCGGCGCGGCCGGCTATGCCTCGGGCAATGGCCTGTTGTCGGCAATCGGGCTCGGCCGGCTGGCCGGGCTCGCGGCCGCGGCCGAGATCGGGAGACGCCAGCCGTGAGCTTGTCGCGACAGCTCGCGCACAGACTGCGCGCGCTCACCGTTGCGGATATCCCAGCCGACGTGCTCGAATGCGGCCGCCTGCACCTGCTCGATGCCATCGGCGTCGGTCTTGCCGCGGTGGGGACCGGGATCGGGAGGCCCTATCTCGATGCCGCATGCGGTCTTGGCGGCGCCGGGCCTGCCAGCATTTTAGGTGTCCCGCTGCGGCGCGACGCTGCCACGGCGGCTCTTATCAACGGCGGGCTGATACACGGCCTGGAGTTCGACGATACACACACCGCATCCATCGTGCACGGCAGCGCCGTACTGGGCCCGGCCGCGCTCGCTGCGGCACAGGAGGGCGATGTTGCCGGAGCCGAGTTGCTGCGCGTCTATATTCTCGGCTGGGAGGTCCTGGTTCGCATCGGTCTTGCCGCACCCGGCGCCTTTCAGGCGCGCGGCTTTCAGGTCACCTCGGTGGCTGGGACCTTGGTGGCTGCCCTTCAAGCGGCCGAACTCATGCGGCTCGACGACAACCGCACCGTTGCCGCGCTTGGCATCGCGCTCAGCCAGGCTTCCGGCGTGTTTGAGTTTTTGAGCAACGGCTCCTCGGTCAAGTCAATGCATCCGGGCTGGGCGGCCCATGCGGGCCTACTCGCCAGCCGTTTGGCGGCGGCTGGCCTCAATGGCCCGGAAACGGCGCTCGAGGGGCGCATGGGTCTGTTTCGACAATTCGCGGACGCTGACGCGGCTGCCGTCGAGCGGTTTGCGGCTTCGCTGGCAACGCTGGGGCAGCAGTGGCATTTACGGCAGGCCGCCTACAAATTCCTGCCGTGCTGTCATTACCTGCATCCCTACGTGGAAGCCCTCGATCAACTGGCGCCATCGCGCGCTGGCGAGGTGCGCGCGGTGCATTGCCTGGTTGCGCCGGGCGCGGCCGAAATCATCTGCGAACCATGGTCACGCAAGCAAGCGCCCGCCACCGGGCATGAGGCGCGCTGGAGCTTGCCGATCGTCCTCGCCGCGCGCCTGATCGACGGCGCCATAAGCCACGCTACCTTTGCTTCATTGCCGTCCCCAGCGGTCCTGGATCTCGCCCGCCGCATCACCTGGTCCCGCCTTGCACCCCATCATTTCCCGCAGCGCTTCGAGGCCGAGCTCACCGTCGCGTTCAACGGCGGGGGCGAGCAGCGTTGCCGGGTCGATGATGTGTTCGGCGGCGCCGGCCGCCCCGCCAACCCCGACCAGGTCAAGGCGAAGTTTCGCGCCAACGCTGCGCTCTGTCTCAATGCTGTCGCCGTCGCCGCCCTTGAAGGCGTCATCGACAGCCTCGAGAGCCATCGCTCAAGGCAAGTTGGCGAATTTCTCACATCGTCTGCCGTCAATTGCTCGAGCGGAGCGAAACCATGACGCATTTCGACCTCGTCCTCGCCGGTGGCGACATCCTGTTGCCCGGGGCCGATCCAGTGGCTGCCGATCTGGCGATCCGCGACGGCAAGTTTGCGGCCGTGCTTGCGCCTGGATCGGTCGCCAATGCCGCGGCGCGCCTAGATATTAAGGGCCTGACGGCTCTGCCGGGTGTGGTCGATGCGCATCTGCATCTCGGTCACGGCAAAGACATCTCGCGACCGCGCGTGGCAGGCGACGCCGCCCAGGAAACCGCCGCCGCCGCGGCCGGTGGCATTACGACGTTCATCCCCTATTTGATGGCCACCGAACCTTTCGAATCGATCTTCGCGGAGGTTCGCTCGGTCACTGAAGCCGGCGCGCGGATCGACTTTGCTTATCACTTCATCATTTCGACGGAGGCTCAACTTGCCGGCGTGCCCGCGTACGCCCGCGAGTTCGGGGCCCCCTCTTTCAAAATCTTCATGAACAACCGAGGCGGAGAGGGAAAACGCCTGGGTCTTCCCGATATCGATGATGGATTTTTATTCCGCCTGTGCGAGGCCGCAGCCGCGTCGGGCGGCATCGTGTGTCCCCACCCGGAGAACATCGAGATCTCCTGGGTGCTGCGGGACCGCCTACGCGCGGTCGACCCCGAGGGCAAAGGCGGCCTTGCCCAATGGAATGCGTCGCGACCACCCTTCGTCGAGGCCGATGCCGTGCAGCGCGCCGGCCTCACCGCCCAGGCGGCCGGTTGTGGCCTTTACATCGTGCATACCACCTCGGCGGCGGCGCTGGACGCGGCACTCGCCGCTCGCGCGCGTGGCTGCCGGATCGCCATTGAAACCTGTCCGCATTATCTGACGCACGATGTCAACTTTGCCGGCGGCGACATGGGCAAAATCAATCCGCCGTTGCGCGAGACGCGGGATCGGGAAGCGCTATGGGCCGGCATCGCCAACGGCTCCATCGATACCGTCGCGACCGATCATGTGCACCGGGACCTGTCGGGCAAACAGGGGGGAATTTGGAGCGCATCGCCGGGCTGCCCGGGTCTCGAAACGCTGCTGCCGGTCATGCTGAGCGAAGGCCATTTCCGGCGCGGCATCTCGCTGCGCCGCATCGTTGAGGTCCTCGCCCGCAATCCCGCCGACGAAATGGGTCTCGGACACCGCAAGGGCGGCATCGTCATCGGGCATGATGCCGATGTGGCCATCATCGACTTAAAGCAACGATGGACGTTGGACCGCGCCGGCGTCATCTCGTCGGCGGCCTATTCCCTTTATGAAGGCTGGGAGTTTCAAGGTCAGGTCGTACACACCCTGGTGCGGGGACGCCCGGTGTGGCGCGACGGCAGGCTCATGCCAGACAGCGCCGGCTGGGGACGCTACCAGCGCCGCCACGCCTTGAAACGCGCCCCTGCGCCCTCGCCCTAGGCGCTAAGCGGGACTGCCCTCGACACGGTACGGCATGGCGCGACCCACCGGCGCGAGCCACTACCCTGGCGCGCTTCAGAGCGGGGTCGCGTTTGTACTTCCCAAGCGAGATGGCATCTCGCGTCCGCACCATGGCTGGAGCACTGGGCGAAAGCGGACTTAGGCTTGGCCGAGCTGGTGTTGGTCGCGGGCGAGCCTTTCGATGGCCTCGATGCGATTGCGCACACGCATTTTGCGGAACAGATGCCCCACGTAGTGCTTGACGGTGCCAACCGTCAAACCAAGGTGGTCGGCGATCTCTTTGTTGGTCAGCCCCTTGGACACGTGATCGAGCATTTGCTTTTCTCGGTAGCTGAGCGCATCCGCCAGCTTGGCCTCGCGCCTCGGCAACAGGGCGCCCCCCTTCGCCTCCGTCAGCAGCCGTGAGGCGAGCTCCGGGGTGACGAAAGGGACGCCGCGGTGAATGACCTTGAGCGCACTCACCAGTTCCGATCCGGAAATGCCCTTGAGGATGTAACCTTTCACCCCCGTTGCCAAAGCCCGGGATACACTCACTACGTCATCGAGCGCGGTCAGCACGACGAGCTTGCAACCGGCGCCGCTCTTGGCGATGCGCAGCGTGGATTCGATGCCCCCGTCGGCTGTCGAGATGTCGATCAGCAGAATATCCGGGGCTGCCCCCTCGACCGCGCGTTGAGCGTCGGCCGCCGTTGCGCCCTCGGCAACGAGGCAAAGTTCCTCACTGCGCGCAATGGCCTGCGTCACCCCAACGCGAAAGATCGGGTAAGGGTCGATGACCGCGACGCGGATCCGCCCGGCATGGCTGGCCACCGCCGCGGAGCGGGCCTCTGAGAGAGCTGGTATTGTAGGGGCAGGTATCGATGCGTTGCGCGCTTGGCCCTCGGCCTGGCCCCGTTGCATCAGTAGCTCCAAGTATGGTTGAGCTTAGTGCTCCACGTCGCCGGCGCCGCATCTCGGTACGCCTCGACGACCCTGCGTCGTTTAAGCAGTGTGCGTCAGATAGTAGCCAGAAAGTCAAAGTGCAATCCCCGTTTTGTCCGTGCGTAGTTCGGTCGCGAATTGCCATTGCCTTGCAACAGCGACAACACAGCCAAGCGTTGCAGGTCTCGCGTCCGCCGGCGCGATCCCGGCGCAGGTCGCTGCGCATTTGCCGCACGACTTGCCATTGCCTCGCAACAGCGCCAACACAGCTCAGCGTTGCACACCAATGATCGGCGAGCGTATCTGCATTGCAGCGCTGAGGGTGCGCCGACGCTCGCGCTGCGTGTCCGTGCCGGTCGGTTCAAGACGCTCTGCGCCTGCGCTATGCTAACTGGCACGCCTTTGCGGCTGGGACCGCAGCGCACGAGCGATGGGTGTACCCCATGACACGACGTTTTCTCGATCAACGCCTGCGGCTCTCGCTCCTGCGCGCCGTCGATGCCGTCGAGGCGCACCGTAGCTTGCTCGCCGCCTCCACCGTGCTCGGGGTTACCCAACCGGCGTTAACCAAGAGCCTGCAGGAGTTGGAGGAGGTCGTAGATGCTCGTCTGTTTGATCGCCACTCCCGCGGTGTGCGGCCGACGGAGGCCGGCCACGCCGTCGTAGACGCCGCTCGCCGCGTCCTTGCCGAGTTGCGCAGGCTCGATGATCAGCTCGACCAACTTGCAAGCCCCGGTGGGGGCACGGTGGCGCTCGGAGCCCTTCCTGTCGCCGCGGTGGGCATCCTGCCCGGTACGCTCGCGCGCCTCAAGGCGACCAACCCCAAGATCAAGGTTCGCTTGCAGGAGGGACGCACCGGGAACCTGCTGCCGCTTCTCGCATCGGGCGAGATCGACCTCATCGTTGGGCAGCTCTACGAACCCGCTCTGCCCGATCGGTTCGTGCGTGAGGCACTCTGGACCGAGCCCATCTCCATCTTGGCGCGCCGCGAGCATCCCCTATTTGCGGGCGCCATCACGGCGGAGGCGCTGCACCGCTACGACCTCGTCCTGCCTACCGTGAGCCAACGGGTCGGCCTGGATATCGAACGCCTGCTTTCCTTGTTGGGCCTGCAGGCGACCACCTCACTGCGGTCCAGTTCCTATGGCTTCATTCGCGAGATGCTGCATGCAACCGACCTCATCTCGGTCATGCCGCGCTTGATGCTGGTCGGCGACCTCCTGCGCGGAACCTTGAAGGTCGTGCCATTACCCATCTCCGCCCCGGATCGGCCGGCCGGGCTCATCCTGTCCCGCGAACGCGCGTTGCCGCCGGCAGGCGGCGTGTTGGTGGAGTGCCTGCGCGCCTTCGTCGCCGAGATCGTCGAGCTTGGCGTTGCCGATATAGCCACTGGTTATAGCGGCGCCGAAACAAGCGATACGACACGCCAGCACGATCGGGGCTAAAACACCCTTCCGTCTGGCTCGGCTTGCGGATTGGCACAACAGGCCTCGCCCGCGGCCCTCTGCGGCGAAGCTCGCGGTGCACAACGGGAGAGGACGTCATGCACGACGAACCGATCATGGATGTGGCCCATTTGGCGCATCTGGAGGTGCTCACCCCCAAGCCCGAACAGAGTCTGCGTTTTTTTGTGGACGTGCTCGGCATGACCGAGAGCGGACGGCTCGGCAGCTCCGTTTATCTTAGAGCCTGGGACGACTACGAGCGCTACTCCCTCAAGCTCACCGGCTCGCACACATCTGGACTTGGCCATGTGGCATTCCGCGCACGCAGCCCGCAGGCACTGCAGCGCCGCGTCAAGGCGCTGCAAGGCTCGGGCTATGAGGTGGGCTGGCACGAAGGTGAGTTGGGTCACGGCCCTGCCTTTCAGTTCCACGATCCGGACGGGCACCTGATCGAGCTCTACTACGAGACCGAGTGGTATCGAGCGCCGCCCGCGCTAGAGCCCGCCCTGAAGAATCAGGCGCAGCGTTTTCCAGCTCGCGGCGTCAATGTACGCCGGCTCGACCACTTCAACTGCCTCGCGGTCGACGTGAAATCCAACCGGGAGTTTTTCGAGCGCTATCTGGGATTTCGCCTCACCGAGCGCATCATGCTCAATGACGGCACGGAAGCCGGCATGTGGCTGACCTGCACGAATAAGAGCTATGACTTTGCCTACACGCGCGAAGCCCATGGCGTGAAAGGTCGCTTTCATCACGTCACCTACGCGCTCGACAGCCGCGAGGACGTTTTGCGCGCTGCCGACGTCTTTTTGGAGAACGGCGTCTATATCGAGACCGGCCCGCACAAGCACGCCATCCAGCAAACCTTCTTTCTCTACGTCTACGAGCCCGGCGGTAACCGGGTCGAGGTGGCCAATGCCGGGGCACGTCTGGTGCTGGCACCGGACTGGCAGCCGATCACCTGGACGGAGGAGGAGCGCAAAAAGGGGCAAGCCTGGGGGCTCAAGACCATCGAGAGCTTCCACACCCACGGCACCCCGCCGCTGCCGGGCCAGCCTCACACGGGTGGAAGCCCGAACGACACCTCATCACCATAGGGGAGGACCGCATGACAACGGCAGGAAAGACGGCGCTCGTGGTGAGTGCGCACTCAGCGGACTTCGTATGGCGGGCCGGCGGCGCCATCGCGCTGCACGCCGCGTGGGGCTACGCGGTCACGGTCATTTGCCTGTCCTACGGCGAGCGCGGCGAATCGGCCAAGCTTTGGCGGCAAGCGGGCATGACGCTCGAACGCGTCAAAGCGGAACGGCAGCAAGAAGCCGAAGCCGCCGCGAGGCATCTGGGCGTCGCCGACCTTCAGTTTTGGAACCTCGGCGATTATCCGATCCGGCTCAGCGAGGAAGCCCTCTACCGCCTGGTCGATGTGTACCGAGACCTGCAGCCAGCCTTCGTGCTGTCGCACTCGAGCAAGGACATCTATAACCACGATCATCCCGCCGTGACCGAGTTCGTCCAGCACGCGCGCATCATCGCCCAGGCGCACGGGCACAATCCCGGCCGCACCGTGCTGGGAGCCCCGCCCGTGTTCCTATTCGAGCCGCACCAGCCCGAGCAGTGCGATTGGAAGCCAAGCGTCCTATTGGACATCACGCCGGTCTGGAGCCAAAAGCGTGCGGCCATCGAGTGCATGGCTGGCCAAGAGCACTTGTGGGAGTACTACACACGCGTCGCCCAGCAACGTGGCGCGCAGGCGGCACGCAACTCCGAGAAAAAGATCACCTACGGCGAAGGCTACGAGAACGTCTTCCCGCATGTGGTGGAGGCGTTGGCGTGAGCGTCGTCATAACCAACCCGCCCCGCGTCGGGCGCAAGCTCGCCGCGGCCTTCACACGCTTCGGCGTTGCCACGGTGCACGAAGCACAGGGCCGCGTTGGCCTGCTCGCGTCCTACCTGCGCCCAATCTATCCCGGCGCCAAGATCGCCGGCAGCGCGGTCACGGTGTCTCTGCCGGCGGCGGACAACTGGATGTTGCACGTCGTTGTCGAGCAGTGCCAGGCAGGGGACGTCGTGGTGGTAGCACCCACCTCACCCTGCGATACGGGCTACTTCGGCGAGCTGCTGGCGTGCTCGCTTGCGGCACGCGGGGTGCTGGGGCTCGTGATCGAGGCGGGAGTGCGCGACCTGGCAGCGTTGACGCGTATGCGGTTCCCGGTCTGGTCGAAGGCGATCTCGGCGCAAGGAACCGCGAAAGAGACGCTCGGCTCTGTGAATGTGCCGATTGTATGTGCGGGGCAAAGCATTCGCACCGGCGACCTCATTCTTGCCGACGATGACGGGGTGGTGGTGGTTCCACGCCTGACGGCCGAGGCGGTGCTCCGCCAAAGCGAAGGCCGTGAGGCGAAAGAGGCGCAAACGCGTGCGCGCCTGCGGGCGGGCGAGTTGGGGCTCGACATCTACGGCATGCGCGAAAAACTCGCGCAAAGGGGCCTCGTCTATCGCGCTGCCGAGGTTGAGGGTTGACCACCATGCCGAACCCGATTGCCGGGGCGACAAGAGGCGAGCCGCCGCGGCTCGCAACCGCCGTTGGCAAGTACCCGCATACGGCGGCCCTCCTGGACGGCCGCATCTCTTCCAGTCTCCTCAGGCTCCAATTCGCCGACTTCCCCACCATCAACCGCGCCTTTGCGCCGATGTTGCGCGCTGAGCGCTTCGACGTCTGCGAGATGGCGATTGCCAGCTTTCTGCAGGCAAAAGCCTACGGCAAACCGCTGGTCCTGATGCCGGTGGTGCTGGCCGCCCGCTTCCAGGAGCCGGCGCTCTTATGCCTAGCAGAAAGTGACATCCGCAGCCCGCGCGACCTCGCCGGCCGTCGCGTCGGCGTTCGCGCCTATTCGCAAACGACCGGAGTTTGGTTGCGTGGCATCCTGGCCGATAGTTACAACCTCACCCCGCAAGAGATTAGCTGGGTTACCTTCGAGGACGCGCACGTCGCCGAATACCGTGACCCGCCTTGGACTGAGCGGGCGCCGGCGGGCGCAAATCCTCTCGGGATGCTGCGGCAGGGCGAACTCGACGCCGTCATCGTCGGCAACGAGCTGCCCGACGACCCCGCCTTGCGCTCGGTGTTTGCCGATCCCGATGCCGCGGCCGCGGCGTTCTGGCGTGCGCAAGGCGTAATGCCGATCAACCATATGCTCATCGTGCGCGGCGCCTTGGCAGCGCAGCGCCCCGACCTGCTGCAGGAACTCCTACGCATGTTTCGCGCAGCGGCCGGCGCCGTGCCAGCAGCCCCCGGCGCCGCGGCTGTGGCCTGGCCTGCCACTCAGCTCAACTCGGCGCTTGAGCTCGCCGCCCGCTACTGCGAGCAACAGGGATTGCTGCCGCACGCCATGAATATTGCGCAGATCTGGGCGGGACTTCCCGTTGAGGCCTGGGAGCTCCCCGAACAGCGGCCGAGCCGGGGATAGCATGAAACGCGACCGTCCGGCCGACGACATTCGCCGTCGGGCTATTAAGGCGCGCCTGCAAGGCCTTTCGAGCCGCGAGATCGCACGCCATCTCGGGCGCAGCCATGATACCATCAAGGGTTACCTTGGCGGCTGCGGCGCCACCATCAGGGGCATCTATCATTTGAACGCGCTTGCGGCGGCGGCCTTGTTTACGGAGGGCGAATTGCGCGAGCTCGGTGCGGTTTGGAACGGCCGCTGCTGGGTCGGCCCGGGCAGCCCTGCCTCCGAAATATAGCGCTGCGCCGAATTGCAACGCCGCCCTTTTTGCGGCGGCGTTGTTGGGCATAGTTCTCCAGCGGCCGCCCGCGCAGCGGGCCTGCGGCCAAAGCCGGATCTAACCGCTGCTGCCGATCCTCTGGGGCGTCCTCGGATCTCCTTCTGGCAGGATCTCCGGCGTGGAGAAAATCACACCATCGGGTGAGGGGTTCGGCGTCGCGGTGATGGCGATATGCGGCGAGCCCGCAAGATTGCTCAGCACCTGCATTCGCATGAGCATGGCGAAGTCTTCGTGCACGTTGTTGTGGCAGTGCTGCACATAGGATCCGCCATATTCGCCGAACTGCACCTGGAAGGTGACCGACCGATCGCCGGTGGTGCCGACGCGCCAAACATCCTTCCGCGCCAGCCGTTCGGTGGCCGAGATCGCATCACGCCCGTCACGGCCGCGGAATAGCGTGAGACCCTCTTCAAAATGCAGGTGCATGGGATGATCCCAGCCTCCACCACCGTTGACGACCGTCCAGTGCTCGACCTCGCCGGGCCGCGGTAGCAGCATCGAAATGCGGTTGGCATTGAAGGTGTGCGCCGACCTGCCGTCGATCTTGATCGACCATGGAAAGATCGCTTCGGCGGCGCAGTCGGGGACACATTGACCGTCCGGCCCGCGCGAATCGCCGCCGCCGGATCTTCCAATCTCGATCACTCTCTTCCTGACAGGGTTAACGACGGGGATCTGCTCGGTTAGCTTAGCCGGCACGACGCTGAGGTCTTGATCCGTGGCGCGGTGAATGACGCCGGGGAGGTCGACGCTTTCGACTTGTGCGACCACGCGGAACTCCAAGATCGGGCCGATCACAGGGTCGTCGGGATCGCCCCGCAGGGCTTCCGCCACGCTTAGCTCCTTGTCAGGACCGGCACCGTCCGGTCGCATCTTCTGCCGGTTGACCAGGCTCAATCTGTCGCCGACCTTGAAGCGCGAGAAGTCAACGACGATGTCGTAGCGCTCGCCGTTGCCTTGCTGCGGCAGTGAGGCGAGGGAAACAGGGCTGACGAGCAGATTGCCATCGTTGGCGATAAACTGGATGGGCACGGCCCTGCCGCTCGCATCCACCAGGGTCAACATCCACCAGCGCGAAATCGTCGCCGCCAGCACGCGAAAACGATACTTGCGCGGCAGCACCTCGAAGAACGGCGCATAGGCCAAGTTGACAAGCGGCAGGTCGCCTAAAAAGCCGTCGACCGCAAAGACGTCGAAGAACAGCTGTCCGGCCCGATCGGTCGCGGCATCCGAAACAATCAGGTTCACGTCGAAATCGAGGTTACCCCAGTCCAATAGCTTGCCGCTGGGCAGCCTTAGATTGACGCCGTCGTTTAGGGCTTCGTTGCCCCGATCGGGCCCGCTGTAATAGGAGACCATGCCGAGGTTACCCTTATAGACATTCTCGGCGGTGAAGAAGAAACGATGGTCATGCGCCCACATGGTCCCCTGCAGCTCGCGGAAGTCGCCGGCCACCTTGACCAGGCCACCATTGCCGTCGGGCCCTGAGGCGCGCCGATCGGTGGCAGCGGTATTGATGGTGTCACGGCGCGCTAGCGTGGTGCTCCAGCGATAGTCGTAAAAGGTACCAGGGAAGTGGTGACAATTGGCGGCGCCATCGCTCTCCGCACCGTTGTGGGCATTGTGAAAATGGAATTGCGTTTCGTTGCGGCCAAATCCGCCGTTGTCCTCGCGGTCGACCGGGGTGTTGTTGTAGACGCGCGTCAGGATCGACTCGCCGTAGCGTCCTTTGATCAGGAACGGCGGCAAGGTCCCCGCCGCGCCGCGGCCGCTGCCGAAGGTCCACACGCTGTTGGGATGTTGCGCCGGCAGATTGGGATGCAGACGGCTGTTCGGCGCCACTTGGCTCCAGGACAGAACATAGGCCACCTTGGGAAAGAATTCGTCCCAACGCTGATGGGCAAAAATCTCGCCCGGCGGCCGGCCCTCCATGGGCCCTCTGTTCGTCCGCAGGTTCTTAAAGAGGGTGCCGCGCGAGTCCGTGAAATCGCTGTGATAGGACAGCCGCTTGGCGTTGGGTTCACCGAGGTTGGCCGGGAACTCAGCGTTTCCCAAGCCATTGCGTGTCAGTGGAATTGGCGTCTGCAGCCGCAGGCGTGGCATACGTTGCGTGAATTTCTGCGCACCTGAGAGCGGGCTGCGCGGTGTGCCGGTCGGAACCTCGGCGAAGGCGCTGCGCGCGAAGGGGCTAAGCCCGTTCTTGCAAACCAACAATCCGCTGGCGGAGAAAACTCCCCAGCGGAACAGGTCCCGGCGCGAAATTTGCCCAATGGATAAGGCTTTGACGATCTCGGCACGATTGTCTTGCGCTCTTTGTGCTTCGGCGATGCGACGACGCGATGCGTTGGCAGAAAGGTACATGGCTCACCCCGCTGTGGCTCGTTGCAACTTCCAAACCTGCCGAAAAAAATAGCCTCGCCCCTCGCGCGTGCTGACGGACCTTGGTCTGAGACGTCAACATGCGCTTGCAGCGGCTGCGCTTGAGCTCAAGTTGCGGAGAAGAGCGTGGACCGCCATGCCGTGCCCAAAACCTGTTCACACAGGACACACCGCTGAAAAAACGCCGTTCGTAGCGCGGACCCCTTAGCGGCGGCGCCGTGCTTGCTAGCAGCACTGCGGTCACTTCGGGCGCCGACCGGCCATAACCACTCCGCGGCAGCGCTGCCCGCGGCTGTCACTTGGAAACCTCGGGCGCCGCGCCCGTTCGTGCTATCATCCCTGCCGCCGGGTGCGGCGGCGTTGTCCAAGCATCCAGGGGGATATTGCCATGACACGCTTGCACTTCACGCGTGCGCTCTTCACCACCACTGCGTTCCTTACGCTCATTGGCTCTGCCCAGGCACAATCGACGGCATCGGCCTGGCCCAAGGGCGACGAACTAGGCATGGCCAACACGCTCGGCGCCGCAACCTGGAAGCGTTGCGCGCCCCATCTCGCCAATCCCAGGTCGAAAGCCTATGAGCTGTCCTACGTGCGCTCCAACACGATGCCGCAGTCGCCCTTCGGCACGCCGCTCGTCGACAAATATCGACCAACCGTGGGTATTCCCGGCACGATGCACGCCTTCAACGGCGAGGAGACGGTCAGCGGCGAACCCGGTGCCCAGGGCACGCAGATGGACGCCATTGGTCACTTTGCGGTGCTGCCCGAGAAATGGGACGGCAAGAGCCCGTTTCCCGCTGACAAGGCAAAATACTACGGCGGTTTCAGCCAGCAAGATGTGAAACCCACGCCCGACTCGCCCCTGCAAAAGCTTGGCATCGACAAGGTGCCCCCGATCGTCACCACCGCTATTCTGCTCGACGCCAAGGCGTATCTCGGCAAGGGCAAAGCGATGCAGCCGGGCGAGCTCGTCAGGGCCGCCGACATCGAGGCGATGCTGAAGGCGCAGGGCCTGGCCAAGCGCGGCATCCTGCCCGGCGACGTGCTCTACATCTATACGGGCTGGGGCGACAACTGGAAGGACCCGGATACGGAGAAGGTCTACTACACCAAGGGGCCAGGGCTCGCCTACGACGCCGCAAAATACCTCGAGCGCAAAAAGGTGGTACTGGTCGCGCTGGACAATCCCTTCACCGACCCGGTCGCCGATGGCTTTCTGCAGGGTAAGGCTGGCCCTCCCGCGGGTGCGCCAGATGGTTTGCCGTTCGTCATTCACCACTACAATCTGGCGCACTCCGGCATCCATCAGATCCAGAACGCGCGTCTGGGAGAGCTTGCCAAAGACAAGGTTTGGGTCTCCTGCACCATGATCCTGCCGTTGCGCGCGCAAGGTGCGGCCGGCTCGCCGGTGCGCCCGGTATCGATTGGGACTGCAGCGAAGTGAGCCGGGCGCCTATTGCAGCAGGTCGGTGTTGGATCGGCAGGTAGAGCAAGGGAGCAGCCTTGCGCTCCCCGATCCTTCTCCCGCCGCAAGGGTCACGCGCTCTGAAGGTCCCGGCGCGACCCACAGCCTGCGAGCAAACGCCCCGGGGAAACTCGGCTCGCCCGCCGCGCAGAGGCTGTCCTCGTTGCTGGATCCGATCGCTCGCAAAGAGCGGCCTCGACAGGACAAGTTAGATCGGGGGGAGGGGAGGGTGTCCGTGTCGAGGCCCAGTGCCTGACGAGTGACGAGTGAGCGAAGTTCTCGTCAGGTGCCGGCAGGATAGGCCTCTCGCTGAGAGCACCACAACCTGACGAGAGGTCCCCGACGAAAAGGGTAACGCCGTCCCGCGCCGGGCACACCGACGCTATCGTCTGGGACCACACGTTCAGAGGTGGCGTTGACGTCGACAGGAACCAACTCATCCCACGCGAGTCTGCCCGGATGCTTCGCGAGGGGATGGGCTGCGTCGCCCCTTCACCATGGCGTCCATCGCCGCAGGGTCGCCAGCAGAGATTGCGATCCGCCGCGCAACGAGGGGCCATTTTGCCTGACGCGTGGAGGGCACTTTTTGCACGCGCCGGAGATGGCAGCCGCATCCCGCGGCCGGCCTGGCGCGGCGGGAGCTAGAGCACTCGCGCTTTCGGAGGATGGCTGCACGTCAGCCGACGGTCGGCCGAACTACCCCCAGGCAAGGAGCTGGATCACGCCGCGCCTGGGGGCGGCTCCTTGTGCGTCTCAGAGCGATGACAACCGCAAAGGGAGCACGAGCAAAAGGCAAGGTGCCTGCGACGGCGATCTTTGTCTATCAGGGTTAGCAGGTATCGGAGGCGATCCCGACTGGAAGGGCGAACGCGCTTGCGCGCCGCTCCTTCGCGCGGCACTCCGCATGCGAGGCAAGCCTGATGCACACGCCTGTCGACGGCAGTCCTGGTGCGCAGCTCCCAGGCTCCACGAGGCCAAGAGCGCGCCGTCGTAGCCGCTCCCCGCGTATGCCTTGAGTGCCGGCTCCAGGCGAAATTGACGCCGGTCCGCGCAGCCCTCGAGCCAATGTTGTGACGGAAATTTTCTACGCTTTTGCCTTCTCGTGCCTTTGATGCTGCCGCTATCGGCGCAATGGCGCTGGGGCCTCCGGGCGCCTGCGCTTTCCTCCTCCTTGAAAGCTCCTGTTACATCCAACTATCTCGCCGAGCCTGCTCGCTCTTCGTAAGACATGGGACAGGTTGCAGCCGTGCTGACTTCGTGCCTGCCCATTCAGCTCTACCGATGCGAGGACGCGGCGACATCACCTTCCCATCGATGTTTGCGGTAGCTCTCCTGCTGCAGATCGCCGCCGTTTTGGTCGCTGGACGGCCGTCCTCGACCGGCCGTCGATCACATCAGGCCGCACACTGCCGGCGCCCTTGCTCAACAAGAAAAGTTGCAGCGCAGCATTATGCCTCCGACCGCGTCCAGAAGCTCGGCGGCCGCCAAACTCGGCCGTGAGCTTTCCTGCCGAGTCCACACCGACGCTCCCACGCGACCGAGGATCGCTGGGACGAACAGGTCAGGAACGAGGCCGAGGCCAAGGCGTTTTCGTCAGCCAATAAACGATGGAACGCAACCATGGCAACCATGGCGACCCTGGCACCAGCGCAGGGCCTTCACGCACCGTCACTGCTCGAACGGTACCAACCGCTCATTGGTGCGCGCGCCACCGAACGACTTCTTAAAAAAGCGCGTCGCCTCGCGGGCCTAAAGGTGCTCCACGTCAATTCGACGCGCCAGGGCGGTGGTGTGGCCGAGATTCTCTCAAGCATCATACCGCTCATGAATAGCATCGGCCTCGACGCGCAATGGCTCGTCATTGATGGATCACCGGAGTTCTTTGCGCTCACCAAGGACATCCACAACGGCCTGCAAGGAGATCCGATCCAGGTTGCAGCGGAGGGCATGCGACTGCATCGCCACACCGCACATGCGAATGCTGCAGAAGCGTCCCTTGATGGCTACGACATTGTTTTGGTGCACGATCCGCAGCCCCTTCCCCTCGTTGAGCTGCGGCAGCGGCAACGCTGGATCTGGTGCTGCCATATCGATCTCTCAGCTCCGGATCCCGGTGTATGGAACTACCTCGCAGAGAGCGTGGCGCGCTACGACGCCGCGATCTTCTCGCTGCCGGAATATGCCCAGCCGCTTGACGTGCCGCAGCGCTTCATCATGCCGGCCATCGACCCGTTCTCGCTCATCAACCAGGAAATCTCGCGCGCGGAGACCGCTCGGCACCTGGCGCGGTACGATATCCCCCGCGACTTGCCGCTCGTCGTGCAAGCCGGGCGCTTCGATAAATGGAAGGACCCGCAAGGCGTGATCGAGGCGTTCGCAATGGCCGCCCAACAGCGACCAGCCAGGCTTGTCCTGGTGGGCAACACGGCGGCCGATGATCCCGAAGGTCCGGCGATGTATGAAAGCATTCGCGCGTTGTCGAGTGATCACGTCTTGATCATTGCGGCCGACGATCCGCTGCTGGTCAACGCTCTGCAGCGACGCGCCGTGGTGGTGCTACAAAAATCGCTCCGTGAGGGCTTTGGGCTCACGGTCTCTGAGGCCATGTGGAAGCGCAGGGCGGTGCTAGGTGGCGATGTCGGTGGCATCCGCCATCAGATCATCGACGGACGCTGCGGCTATCTGGTCGCCAACGTCCAGCAAACGGCGGAGCGGATCGCCTTGTTGTTGGAGGATCAGCGCTTACGTCGCAGCCTGGGCCGTCGGGCCATGGAACGGGTGCGGCGTCAGTTTTTGCTGACGCGCTTGCTTGAGGAGTGGCTCGACCTGTTTGCGGAGCTGACCACGCGGCGGCGGCTGCCTCAGGAACTTGCCACGCCAGCTGGCGTTAGCCCTGCAGAACAATAATCGGCAGCCGGCCTTACGCATGCGCATCGCCCAAGTTCCGCCATTGGCCGAGAGCGTGCCACCCAAACTCTACGGCGGCACGGAGCGCGTCGTTGCCTGGCTGACGGAGGAGCTGATCGCTCTCGGGCACGATGTGACATTATTCGCAAGCGGTGACTCCGTTACCAGCGGTGAGCTCGTGCCAATCGTGCCTCGTGCGTTGCGCTTAACTCGACCGCGCCCGGACCCCTTTCCCGCCTATGCCCTGCAGCTTGCTGCCTTAGCCGAGGCGGCCCACAACTTCGATGTTGTGCACTGCCACACCGACTGGGTGCATCTGCCCCTTCTGAACCAGCTCGGGGTGCCGCACCTGACGACCATCCACAATCGACTCGATACGCCGGACTTGCCCGCCGTCATCGACTGCTTTCGGCGGGCGCCGTTGGTGTCCATCTCCGATCACCACCGCACGCCGATACCGTCGGCAAACTGGCTGGGGACGGTTTACCATGGGATGCCAACCGACGAGCTCGCGCCGAGCTATGCGGAAGGCACCTACCTAGCATTCCTCGGCCGGCTCACCCGCGATAAGGGGCCAGAGGCCGCAATTCGCCTGGCCAAAGCCGCTGGCCTGCCCTTGCGCATGGCCGCCAAGATCCCGCGCTCGGAAACGCGCTTTTACAAAGAAAAGCTCCTGCCCAGCATCGATGGCGAACAGATCAAGCTGTTGGGCGAACTCAACGATAACAGCAAGGGTGACTTCTTGCGGGCGGCTAGGGCGCTGCTATTTCCCATCGATTGGCCCGAACCTTTCGGCCTGGTCATGATCGAGGCCATGGCCTGCGGCACCCCGGTTATCGCCTTTCGGCGCGGATCGGTGCCCGAAGTCATCGACGACGGGGTCAGTGGCTTCATTGTCGAGAACGAGGATGAAGCCGTTGCCGCGATCAAACGCATTGGTGAACTTGACAGACGGCGCGTGCGTGCAGCCTTCGAACAACGCTTTACCGCCAAGAGGATGGCCGAGGACTACATTGGCCATTATGAGACCCTCAGCCAGCGACACGCGCGTCCGCTCAAAGTCTCCTCGCACGCCCATTAGGGCTTTGCCGCACCTTTGCACCCGCTCCCCGATCGGGGGCTCGAACAAAAAGGGCGGGCAGCGCCCCCGCCTGCAAGGTCCAGGCTTCGCGCCAAGCTACGCTAATTGCTTAGGTGGCGCTCCCGCGTTCGGGTCAGGCGAGGAACACCCCCGACTCACCCGGCGTTAAACGCCAAGCGTGCAAGTCACTCCCAGAGGATGCAATGGCCAAGGCGACCGTCCACCCGAACCGTCAATTGATCTCCAGCGAGGATGTCAAAGGCACGGACGTCTATGCCACCGATGGCACACGCATCGGCGACGTTGAGCATTTGCTGATCGACAAAGTTTCCGGCCGCGTGGCTTACGCGGTGATCCGCTTCGGCGGCTTTCTCGGCCTAGGTCACAGCCACTATCCGCTACCGTGGATGGCCCTCAAGTACGATATCGATCTCGCCGGCTATGTCACAGGCATTACCGAGCAACAGCTGAGGGACGCGCCTGCCTTCAGCGGTGAAAGCTGGGGCGATCGCAGCGCGGCGGCGGCGGTCCACAAGCATTACGGGGTACCGAACTATTGGGAGCTTGCCGCGCACACCGCCTGAGTGATCGGCCTGCGCCACACCAAGAGATTTTGCTATCCCCGGGCAAGCGTTGGGGATGGGTGTGCCCCCGCCCGATGGAGAATGAAGAATGCTCAAGCTCGGCTATAAACTAATGTCCGAAGAGCACGGACCTGCCGACCTCGTGCGTAATGCTCAATACGCGGAGAAGGTAGGTTTCGACTTCGCCGCCATATCGGATCACTTTTTCCCCTGGATCGAGGAGCAAGGTCATTCGCCATTGGCATGGTCGGTTCTTGGAGCAATTGCCAACGCCACCCAGCGTCTCGGTCTGATGACGGCGGTGACGTGTCCGACCATGCGTTATCATCCCGCCGTCATAGCGCAGGGAGCTGCAACCCTCGCGCTTTTGAGTGGCAACCGCTTCACGCTTGGCCTGGGATCCGGCGAACGCCTCAATGAACACATTACCGGCGCAGGATGGCCGGGCCTGCTGGAGCGTCACGAGCGCTTTTCTGAGGCAATTGAGATCATTCAAGGCCTGCTTACGGGCGAACTCGATAACTATCGGGGCAAACACCTGCAGCTCGAAGATGCCAGGCTCTATGACCGTCCCCGCAGCAAACCGCCCGTGGTGATCGCTGCCGGCGGTCCCAGGGCCGCGCGCTTTGCGCGTGAGAAGGGCGATGGCCTAATGGCCACCGAACCACGCAAAGACATTATCGAGGCCTTTGGCCGCCAAGGCCCGCGCTATGCCGAAGTCGCGATGTGCTGCGCCAAGCGGGAGGATGAGGCCCGCGCCACGGCGCATAAGTACTTCCGATGGTCATTGACGGGATGGCCGGTGCAAGCAGAATTGCCCAATCCGAAAGGATTTGCAGCGGCGAGCAAACACATCGCACCGGAGGCGGTCGCAGGCAAAATAAGCTGCGGCCCGTCTGCGGAGCGGCACCTCCAGGCCATCCGCAAGTTCACCGAGGCGGGCTTCGATCACATCGTTGTCGTACAAATTGGGCCCGACCAGGACTATTTTTTCGACCTCTTCAAACACGAGCTCGCAGCCGCGCTGCGCGGATAGCGGCATTGAGGCACCCCCAGCCACGCACTGGCCCTCGCCCCGTTCGGGAGCCGGACAGAAAGAAGCTCTAGTGCCGCGACGTCCTGAGCCCAACCTGACCAGCCACGGAACCCTCCCGGGAACGGCATTGTTTAGGGTTTAGGACTACCTTGGCACGAGAATTCCTGTGGCAGCATTTCGGCGGTTGGCGGCGATAGCGCGTGATGCGCGCTCCCGACGCATTGGCGGCTTGATCGGGGTCGCCGGCCTAGGTCTGGCAGGCGCCGCGGTGATCACGCAGCGGCATGCCCGCGAGGCTGAACGTCGCTATCTGCCTTTGGGTCGCCGCATCAGCCTAAGCGGCACACGCCTCCACTACATCGAGCGCGGCAACGGCCGCCCCGTCGTGTTCCTGCATGGTAACGGCGCCATGCTGGACGATCTCTTGATCAGTGGCGTCGTGGACCACGCGGCGCGCCGCTATCGCGCGATCGCCTTCGACCGGCCGGGGTTCGGCCACAGCGAGAGGCCACGCGGGCGCAACTGGACGGCCGCCGCGCAGGCCTCGTTGCTAGTCGAGGCTTTCAAACATCTTGGCATCGAGCGGCCCATCATCGTGGCCCATTCCTGGGGTACGCTGGTGGCGCTCGCGCTCGCGCTGGATCATGTGCGGCACGTGTCTGGGCTCGTCTTGATCTCCGGGTATTACTATCCGACCCGCCGCAAAGACGTGGCCGTATTCTCCCTGCCCGCAATCCCGGTCGTGGGTGATCTCCTCAGACACACCGTGGCACCGCTGATCGGCGAAGCGATCGCGCCGCGCCTGATCGAGCGCATGTTCTCGCCCCAAGGCGTCTCCCCGCGATTTGCCCACGAGTTTCCGCTTCCACTGACGTTGCGGCCTTCGCAGATCCGCGCTTTCGCGGAGGAGACTGCCCAGATGATCGGAACGGCCGAGACGCTAAGCGAACGCTACTCTTCGCTGTTCCCGCCGACTAGCATCCTCGCCGGCGATGCCGACGAGATCGTTAGTCATCGGCAAGCGCAGCGCCTGCATGGCGATGTCGCGGGCAGCCGCCTCGAAATCCTGCGTGGCGGCTCCCACATGGTTCACCACATTGCGCCGCAACGTGTCGCCCAAGCCATCGATGTTGTCGCGGGTGAGAGTTCAACTTGGCGCACCCAAACCCCTTGAACTTAAAGGTTGTAAGGACGATTGCTGGTCCTCGTTGATTTCTGACCCGCACCTTCCACGCGAACTCATAGTGCTGCCGGCGCTGCTCGCCACCGAGCACGGGGCATTCCGTGCCAGCCGCCAGCGACCTCACGCAGAGCGTCGGCCATCCCTACGCTTCACTTTGGGCAGCCTGCTGCTGCTGCTCGCGCTAACGGCAGCGTCGGCGTGGCGGTCGTGCTCAAGCTTTTCGCCGTAGCAGAGGCGCCGGTAACGGCGCCGCTCAAATGGCCCATGTCTGCATCCGCATTTGCGCTCGCCCCAGAAGGCCCCGAGAAACGTGACCGAAAGACCCGCAAGCCGATGGGCGCGCGCGGCGCCAGTAGGGCCGACGCATTCGGTCAAGCACGGGTTGGCGCGTTGAACCAAAGGCAGGTGGGGACGTTGTGCCACAGGACAAACCTCAGGAGCACCATCATGGCGCAGAGTTCATATAGCCGCGGCTCGGATCTGAAAGACAAAGCCAGCGAGCAGTTCAACAAGGCCGCTGATCAGGTCGAAAGCATGGCCAACCGCGTTGCCGATCAGGGTCGCGAAGCCGGCGAGCGGATGCAGGAAGTGGCCGGGAATTTCAAGGGTGCCGTCGACCGATCCCTCAAGGACCAGCCAATGGCAACCCTGGCAGGAGCCGCCGTGGTGGGTTTCGTGCTCGGCGCGCTTTGGAAATCCTAAAGCTCGGGGGAGAAGCTAAGTGTTCGCGGGCTTGATCGATCAAGCGAAGGCGGCCGTTGCCCGGTTGCTGCTCGAATATGTGGCCCGCGCATCCGTGGCCGTACCCTTCGTCATTGCCCTGGGTTTTGGCCTGGCGGCGATCACGCTGATGTTGGTGCAGTACTTCGGTCACACTGCGGCCTACTGGATGATGGCGGGTGGCCTTATCGCCATTGGCGTGATCGCTGCTATTGCGGTGCATGCGAAAGAACATGAGGAGGCAGTTGCCGAGGAGCAGGCCGAGCATGCCCACAGCAACAACGTCCTGAGCGGCGCAACGACCGAGGCCCTCCTGCAGGCACCCCTGGCCTTGCTTGGCGCGGCCTCGGCAATACCTGGTGGCGCGACCACCATT
>Ga0075433_10000458_pt1 | contig 26512 bp, 20 predicted proteins | sample RhiMethybrSRZTD2_FD_75299 | JGI IMG/M metagenome (GOLD analysis project Ga0075433, IMG submission 75299) | Populus rhizosphere microbial communities from Tennessee, USA - Rhizosphere MetaG P. TD hybrid SRZTD2 | ecosystem: Host-associated > Plants > Roots > Rhizosphere > Soil | place: USA... | reverse complement strand
ACGGACCGGACATTCGTCGTCCGCGTTCGCGACGGGAAGACCGAATGGATCGACGTCAAATCGGGGCTCACATCGGGGTCGTTGGTTGAAGTATTCGGCGAGCTCGAGGTCGGCGACGCGATTGCCGAGCGGGGCACCGACCAACTTCGGCCTGGTACGTCCGTGCAGGTGAAGGAGAGCAAGCCCGCCACGCAACCCGTGGCTTAGAGCGGATTCAGACGATGAGCGACGCCGTCACGCGCGAATTCCTGCTGGCGTTCTGGAAGATTCACATCCTGCATCATGCCGAGGAGCAGGGGATCTACGGGCACTGGATGCTCGAGGAGCTGCATCGACATGGCTACCGCCTGAGTCCTGGAACGCTCTACCCGCTCCTCGCACGGATGGCGCGGCGCGGGTGGATCCGCGCCACCGAGCCGAAGGGGTCACGAGCCGCACGCGTGTATCGCATCACGCCGACGGGAGCCGAGGTGCTCAAACGTCTGCGCGCCTCGCTCGCGGAACTGCAGCATGAAGTCGCGCGACCGCAGACCGTGCGCACTCGCCGATCAGCGCGCGGCGGCCATTAGCCCAGGCCAGCCTGCACTCCTTCAGGTGTGCGTGTGGATCTTCGCACCCGCGAGGAGAATCCGGGCACGCAGGACACGCGTCGTGGGCGACAATGCGCGCATGGCACATCGAGAGCGTCATCGAAGTGAGCGGATCGGCTGGCTGCGTGCGGCGGTGCTTGGCGCCAACGACGGCATCGTGTCGACGGCCAGCCTGATCGTCGGAGTTGCTTCTGCGAACGCGGCGCGGCACGACGTGCTGCTCGCGGGGATCGCCGGCCTCGTCGCCGGCGCGCTGTCGATGGCCGCTGGGGAGTACGTGTCGGTCAGCTCACAGGCCGATACCGAGCGCGCCGATCTCGATCGGGAACGTCATGAACTGGCCACCCAGCCCGAGGCCGAGGAGGACGAGCTCGCCGGCATCTACGAGCAACGCGGTTTGGATCGAGCGCTCGCGCGATCCGTCGCGCGACAGCTGATGGCAAAGGGCGCCTTGGCGGCTCATGCCCGCGACGAGCTTGGACTGACGGAAGAACTCGCCGCGCGTCCGTTGCAAGCCGCACTCGCATCGGCGGCGACGTTTGCGATCGGTGCGGGCGTCCCGGTCATCACGGTCTTGGTGGCACCCACAGGTGCCCTCGGAATCATCGTCGCGGCGATCTCGGTCGCGTGTCTAACGTCGCTCGGCGCAATCGCGGCGCGCGTCGGAGGCGCGCCGATACTCGTCGGCGCGGCGAGAGTGACGGTGTGGGGTGTATTGGCGATGCTGGCGACAGCGACGGTCGGCAGGCTGTTCGGCACGGCGGTGTCGTGACGCAAGACAGAGGCCTGGCGAATGACGTACTCTTGGTGAACAACGATTTGACAAGGAGATCTATGAAGACGCTGATCGGTGCCGCTCTGCTGGTGACGCTCGTGTCGACGAACGCGCGCGCGCAAGTCAATGCCGGCGAACAGAAGCCCGAAGCTGACCAGCCGTTCACGCTGACGCAGGTCGCGACATTCAATCTCCCTTGGCGCGTCGCGTTCCTGCCGGACGGACGCATGCTCATCACGGAGAAGCCGGGCGCGGTCTGGCTCGTGACGCAGCAAGGCGCGAAGACTCAGGTGACGAACGTGCCAGCGGTCCTGCATCAAGGTCAGGGCGGTTTGCTCGGTGTCTTCCTCTCGCCCAAGTACGCCACCGACCACAATGTCTATCTCACCTACGCAGAACCAGGCGACGAGGCCGGGACGTCAGGCTTGGCGCTCGCGCGGGCCCGCCTCGCGATCGGCGAGGGCACGGCGAGCCTGGATGGATTGCAGGTGCTCTGGCACGACATGCCGAAAGGCCGTGGAGGACAGTTCGGCGCGCAGATCGCCTTCTCGCCCGATGGCCAATACCTCTTTCTGACCGTGGGCGATCGCCAGCGTATGACGCCGGCACAGGACCCTAACACTGAGGTGGGCAAGATCCTGCGTTTGACGCTCGACGGCAAGCCCGCGCCCGGCAACCCGATGGCCGGAAAGATGGGCGCCTCGACTCGTCCGCTGATCAATCCGCCGCGCGACACCGAACTGGCCAAGACGGCGGAGGTGATTAGCACATACACCGTCCAGGGCCCGAACCTCGCACTCTCGGAAACGTGGAGCACCGGTCATCGCACGCCGTACGGACTTGCGTTCGCACCTGACGGCCGCTTGTGGGAAGTCGAACACGGGCCCCGCGGCGGCGACGAGTTGAATCTGATCGAGCCGGGCAAGAACTACGGCTGGCCGCTCGTGTCGTACTCGGTGAACTACAACGGCGTTGCGATCCCGAGTCCCGACACGCGGCCCGATCTTGCCAAGCCGGTGATCTACTGGACACCGGTCATCGCGCCGGGAAGCCTCACCTTCTACAACGGCACGATGTTTCCGCAGTGGAAAGGATCAGCGCTGATCGGCGGCATGGGATCGCAGTCCCTGAACCGCATCACCTTCGACGGCAAGGGCGGCGCCACACCCGCCGAGCGATGGAGAGTCGGCCACCGTATTCGCGACGTCGAGGTCGCACCCGATGGCGCGGTGTGGATGCTGGAAGATGCGAACCCCGGTGGTCTGTTTCGTGTGACGCCGAAGTCCGGATCATCGACTCAGTAGTCACCGTGCGCCGTGTCGCGGCCGGCCTACTCATCATCCTCGTCGTCTCCGCGGGGGTCGGAGTCTATCTCTGGGAGCAACTGAAGCCGACCCCCATCCCGCCGCTCGAAAAGAACTGGCTAGCCACAGTGTCGGTGCTCGCGGGCGCGGGCACTGAGGGCACGATCGACGGAACAGCGGGACAGGCGCGCTTCTCAGAACCGTTCGGGATCGTGGCGGCGCCCGACGGAACGATCTTCGTGGCAGACGCGGGGCACGCCGACCGTATCCGGCGCATCGAGCCAGACGGCACCGTCTCGACGATTGCTGGTGGGGCGCGCGGCTTCGCTGACGGAGTCGGCACCGGCGCGGCGTTCAGCACACCCTCCGGTCTCGCACGTGCTCCCGACGGTACGTTGTATCTGGCGGACACGGGTAATCACGCAATTCGCCGTATCACTCCCGATGGCCACGTGTCGACGCTGGCCGGCGATGGCAGCGCAGGCGATGTAGACGGTCCCCCACAACAAGCTCGCTTCAACGGACCCATCGGCGTCGCCGTCGCTCCCGACGGTCGCGTCATCGTCGCCGACACGTACAACGATCGTATTCGCGCGATCGATGTCGACGGTACTGTCAGAACACTGGCGGGATCGGGCGTCCCAGGCGCGGACGATGGAGTTGCGGAGGCGGCGAGCTTCGATACGCCGACGGGACTCGCGATCGATGCGCGCGGGAACATCTATGTTGCCGACACCGGCAACAGCATGATCCGCATCGTCGACTCGAACGGACGCGTGACCACGCCGGCGTGGGCGCGAGGCGACGGGTTCTATCGCCCACTCGGCATCGCCATCGCACCTGATGGCGAGTTCTACGTCGCCGACGAAGGTGGACGGATCGTGGCGATCCGTTCTGACAACGAGATTCGAACCCTCGCTGGCGATGGCGTCGGGTTTCGCGATGGTGCAGGCGTGACGGCGCAGTTCCGTCGGCCTTCGGCAATCGCGTTCCTTCGCCCGGGACATCTAGTCGTTGCCGACGCCGCGAATGCGCTGGTGCGAATGGTTGTGGCCACGTCCCAGCGCGGCCTGCAAGCGCCCACATCACCGGCGATCCGGCCACGGTTCGATGCGGAGGCGTTCAGCGTGATGCCGCTCCTGTGGCCGGTGGCGCCGTTTGGCGAGGCACACGAGATCGCCGGCAGCTTCGGTGAAGTGCGCGGCGATGGTCAGCAGCGATTCCACCGCGGCATCGACGTCCGCGAAGAGCAGGGCACGCGCGTGTATGCCGTGCGCGATGGCATCGTGTCCAGCCCGATCTCGAACGAAGGACTCAATACACTCGACGAATTCTTGCGCATCGGCGATCTCGCGTACGTGCACATCCGGGCCGGCCGAACTCGCGACGCGCTGATCGACTCGTCCCGATTCGCCGCCACCTACGAGGGCAAGAAGCTGATTCGTCTGCGCGTGAAGCGAGGGGCGCGATTCGCGGCCGGCGATGTGATCGGCACGGTGAACCGCTTCAATCACGTACATATGAACATCGGGTGGCCGGGCGAAGAGCACAATCCGCTGCGGTTCCGCCTGGTGCGCTTCGAGGACACCGTCGCGCCGACGATTCCGCGCGACGGCATTCGTGTCTACGACGAGTCGTGGCGCCAACACACGACGCGCGCGCACGGCCGTCTCCTCCTCAGCGGCCGCGTGCGCGTGGTGGTTGACGCATGGGATCAGGCGGATGACAACACGCCGTCGCGGCGTCTCGCTCCGTATGAGCTCGGCTATCAAGTGCTCCACGCCGACGGATCGCCCGTCGTTGGGCTCGAGACTCGACGGGCTTCGTTACGCTTCGACCAACTGGGACCGAATCCGGACGCACCGCACAACGTGTACGGCGCCGGCAGCGGAATCCCGTTCTATGGCGGCCGGCGCACACGATTTCTCTTTATCGTGACGAATCATCTCGATCGAGGAAACACGGCCGAGGGATTCTGGGATACCGACCGCATGCCGCCCGGCAACTACGTTCTTCGCGGCTGGGCAGCCGACGTGAGCGGCAACATGGCGGAGCGCGATTTGCCAATCACTGTCGGCGGCACAGATGATGGAACACGATGATCAGCCAGGACGCCTCTGATCAGTGTGGCCAGGTCAAGGCACCGAGCGTGACGCCGACCAATCCTCCCGCCAGCACGGAACCTCCAACGACTTTGACGCCGTACCCGCACGCGTCCGCCGTGGGATTCGCGCCACACTCCGGACGATTCGCGTAGGCGAGGAGTGCGCCCCCTGTAATCGCAGCGGCCGATCCCAGCACGATCGCGGCCATCGCCGTCGAACGTCGTCCATAGCCACGCCGCCCGAAATGCCGTTGCGCCAGGACGTCTGCGTTATCCGAAGGCGACAGAGTCATGACGCCGTGAGACGACCCCACCGCATCCGCGATCGCCGCCTCTGAGAAGAGACGACGGGGCGACGTCTTCGCCTCCGCACTCGCGAACAGCGGAGTTTGCATAGCGATGACCGAGACGATGAGTGCGCCGGTGATCAAGGGGCGAAGCTTCGCGCTCATGCATTCTTCTCCGTTCATGTCAGGCGCTGGCTCGCCTCTGGCGGTGCGATCCAAGTTCAAGGCCACGCAATCAGCGCGAATCGGCGCATAGTTTCGTCCGGTTCTGACCGTCGCGGTGTGGTTGGATGAAAACAGCGTGTACTCTTCGCGGGCCACAGGATCGCGATCACAGCGGCGGGAAGTCTCGCGCGATCTGCTGCAGCATCTTCTGATCGACAACGCGGGTGTCGCCTTTGTCGGGCTCGCTTTCGGAGTAGACCGTCAGCTTCACCGCGCTGCACGGCGGACCGAGCGCAGCAGGATCGAACACGTAGAGCCCTTCGTCGATCGCCTCCGTGTCCGAGACCCTGTGTTCGATCAGGAACGGGTGGAGCGGCGTCACTTCCGTGTCGCCGCAGAAGGCTCGCATCCGCAAGAAACTCGCCTTCGCGCGCTTCATCGGCGGCAGCGACATCCCTTGCGTCATCGCCGCGCCACGCGCCACCTTGGCCCACAGGCCCTCGGCCATTTTTGGCGTCACCCGCACCACCAGCGCGCGCGGATACTCGGCGAGGTATTCCAACCAGTGGCCAAATTCCATCACCGGGCGCCGCACTTGATCCTTTGCGGCATAGATGTGAACCGGTGTGATGAATGCGATGTCGAAGCTGGTCGTGCTCATCGCGTACGGACTCAGGCTGCCGGCGCGATTCTTCACCGCCTCGCCGAGCGCGCTGACGGCAACCGGCGGAGGCTCCGGCGCCAGGTGCGTCGCCTCCGGCGGCATCGCCTCGGCCATCTTCTTCTCCACCGACGTCATCAGTTCGCAGGCCTGGTCGATCCTGACAACCCGTGTGTCCGAGCGGTCATCGGCATCTCGATCGTCCACGGTTGTGAATCCGACCAGGCCACTTGCCGCAAAAACCGGCCCACCCGCACTCGCCTCCACGAGCCTGAGATCCGACAGAATCAGACGCGGTCCGACGCCGGTTACGTCCCCAAGCGTCAGGCGCTTTTGTCCCGTCATATCCGCGCCGATGGTGTAAAGCTCCTGCCGGTTCGCCACCGACGGTCTTGCCTCGCCGCATCCGAGCGGCAGCGGCCGCAGTGATGCGACCACCGAAGGATTGACCCGGAGGATGGCAACGTCGCGCACGGGATCCAAGGCGACAACGGTCGCCCTCACCCTGATGTCAGAGGCAAACTGCGCGTCGACCGACGTTGCGGTGCCAACGACGCGCTGGTTGGTGACGATCAGCCCCCGGGCATCGACGACAAATCCCGACGCGTGCCGGGTCGGTGTCCACAGCGCGACGACAGTTTCTTGCCATTGCGATGCGAGAACCGAAGGATCTGTTTCCGACCGTGTGGCCGATGCCGGCGCGACTGTCGCGGAACCGACCGACGCGTTCTCGGTTGTCAATGCGAGCGTGGCGTCACGGCCGGCGACAATCTCGAGGCGCTGCGTCCATTCGTAGCTCTTGCCTTGAAACAGCACCGGCTGATCGGATTCCACGACGTAGTGACCAGGCCGCAGCGAGACGTCGGCTGTACCAGCCAGCGTGGTGAGAATGCGTCGCGGCTCCCTGCTTGGCGGCTCGTCGCTGATGAGCAGTGCGTGGCGTGCCACCGACGTCGGCTTCCCCGTCGCGTCAGTCAGCGTGACCGTGATGTGGAGCGTGCTCAACGTCTGGGTAGACGGCACCACCGAGCTGATGACCACCAACGTTGCAACCAGCAACGCACGACTCATACAGCCATCGTCCGCCCCCGGCTAGCTGAAGTCAACGGGCCATCGGGACGTATCGAGGCGTAGCCTCGAAGCCTGCGCGAGGATCACTGCCGCCGTCGCTAGAAAGCGTACCGGAACCCGAGCTGAATCTGCCGCGCCGTCGTTCGCGTGCTCGTGATGCGGCCGGCGTTCGGATTGATCGTCCCCGTCCCGGCGACCGCGCCCTGCGCGAACGCGGCACCATTGGGCAGCGAGAAGTTGGCGCGATTGAGCAGATTGAACACCTCGAGCCGGAACTGAATCGATCGATCGGCGGTGAGCCGCGTCGTCTTCGTGAACGCCGCATCGACGTTCCGCAGCGGCGGTCCGGTGAGCGCGTTTCGTGGGAACGTGCCGTTGAAGCCCACGTCCGGCAGCGTGAAGCATGCCGCGTTGAACCAGTGATCGACGGTGGAGCTCGCCAGCGGATCGCAGCCTGACACGAGATTCGGCCGCGGCGCCGAGCCGCGGAACGTGTTGTTGGCGATGCCGGTGGTCACGTTGAACGGATTGCCGCTGTGCAGGAGTAGCACGCCGCTCACCTGCCAGCCTTCGACCCACGCATTGCCGCGGAACGGGAGCACGTACAGGCCGTTCACCGTGACGTTGTGGCGCAAGTCATAGCTGCACGGGCCCTCGTCGTCGTCGGGATTGAACGGATTGGAGAGCGTGGTGCCGCCGTCGACGAGAAAACTGCCCGAGCCGATGTCGCGGCACTTCGAGTACGTGTAGGAGACCTGGCCCGACCAGTTGTCGGCAAACCGCCGATTCAGCCCCAGCTGCATCGCGTGATATTTCGCCCAGCCGATCGTGCGCGCCGATGACAGATTGTCGTAAGCCGCATTGAGCCGCGGGTTGTCGACAACGGTCGGGCGGCCGGCCACGGTTTGCAGCGTGGCGAACTGAAGTCCGTTGGGTGTGGAGATCGGCGTCGGCGGATTCAACTGGATCTGCTGCACCTGGTCGCCGCTGTACGACCCGACATAGGCCGCCGTCACCACCATGTTCCGCGGCAGCTGCTCCTGCAGGTTGACGTTCCACTGCTCCACATGTGGCGTGTGCAGATCGTTCTTCATGTCCATCGCGAACGTCTGGGTCGGCAGCGCGGGTGCGACTGTCGAGAGCGGGAACGGAAACACCGGATTGAGCTCGACCGCGGTCACGAACGGCGGCGAGTTGTAGTAGGTGGCCGCGTAGTCGCGCGGACCGATGATGGCGTGATACACGCCGAAGCCGGCGCGAACCGACGTGCGATGGTCGGCGCGCGGATCCCATGCGACGCCAATTCTCGGATCGATGTTGCGGAGTGAGGGATTGTGGTCGTAGATGTTCGATACCGCCTCGAATCCGGTGCTGAACGGGGGATCGATGATGCGATGCAGTTTGTCGTGGGCCTCGGTGCCGTTGCCGGTCGGCGAATAGCGCACACCGAGATTGAGTGTTAGCTTGCTCGACATCTGCCAATCGTCCTGGGCATACATGTCGTACAACCACTCGCGGAAATTTCTCGTCGCATCCCGGCCGCCGCGCTGCGTTCCGCTGTATTGGAGCGGCACCCCTTGAAGGAACAAGGTCAGGCTGCTGAACGTGAACGAACCGTGCCCGGGAATCGGCGAGAAGACATCCGAGTTCACCTTCGTGACGCCGGCACCGAACTTCAGGCTGTGAGCCCCGCGCGTCCAATAGAAGTCGTCGCTGAAGTTGAGACGACTTTGTGAGAACTGCCATGGCCCTGGCGCCGCGGAGCCGAGCCCGGTGACGCCGCCGCCGATCGTCAACCCGCCATCGGGCAGACCTTCATTGGCGAACCATTGCAGCTCTGGATGGACGTTGATGTCGGTCCGGCTGCGCTGCCACGGGCGTGAGAACGCGACGCGCGCGAGGTTGAGCCTCGAGTTCGACAGGACATGTCGTTCCTCGACGGTCGCAAACTGATTGTTGTTGGAGTTGATGGTCGGCCATAGATCCGGAATCGGCCCGCCGGTCGGCTCGAACAGCTCCGCGACGTCGCTCACGTAGCGCCCGAACAGCGTGACACCGCCGCGCGGCGTCCAGTCGAATCGCCCGAGGACATAGTTTTCGTGCGCGGTCTGCTTGGGTGTGAGCGACGCATTTCCCAGACCGCCGCCGATCACCGTGTCCGGGAGCGGCCAGAATTTGAAATACGGCTGCACGCGAGGATCGACGCCGACGTTCACGAGGCTGCCGCCCGGTCCCGTCGGCAACAGTCCTTGGCGCGCGTTGGCATCGGGTACGGTGATGATCCGCGTCTGCGTGAGCGATTGCTGCAGCCCTTCGTAGTTGACGAAGAAGAACATCCGATCGCGCTTGAGTGGGCCACCGAGGCTGAACCCGAACTGATCGCGGCGGAAGGGCGGAATCGGTTGGTCCTTGCGATCGAAGTAGTTCTTCGCGTCCATCGCACTGTTGCGCAGAAACTCGAAGGCGCTGCCGCTGAAGCGATTCGATCCCGACTTGCTCACGGCGTTCATCACCGAGCCGTTGCCGCCGTACTGAGCACTGTAGGTGTTGGTCAGCACCTGGAACTCCGCGATCGCGTCGACGCCCATTGACGTCCCGATCACGCCGGCGCCGGAGCCGCGGTTGAAGTAGTCCTGGATGTTGGTGCCGTCGAGCAGCTGCGCCTGACCGTTCGGTCGCGACCCGGACACCGAATAGGCCGGCGCCGCGCCGTAGAACGCACCGGCGAGAATGCTTTGATAGATCGAGACACCCGGCGCGAGCAGAATCAGCTGCTCGACATTGCGCCCATTCAACGGCAGCTCGCGAATCTGCGTCTGGTCGACGAGATTCGACAGCTGTGACGAGGTGGTCTCGATGAGCGGCAGCTGCTGCGACACCGTCACCGTTTCGGACACCTGTCCGACCGACAGCATGAAATCGACAACGCGCTCGCTCCCGACGGCGACCTCCACATCTTTGTGCAGCGCGGTCTGGAATCCCTGCAGCTCGGCCTTCACTTCGTAGAGACCGATCGGCAGGTTCGGCACTCGATACCGCCCGCGCGCATCGGTGAGCGCCGTCTGGCTGACGCCGGTGGCGGTGTTCCTGACATCGACGGCAACGCCGGGGACCGCGGCGCCCGACTGGTCGGTGACGGTGCCGAGCACCGTTGCCGTCGCGGCTTGTGCCAGCAGACGCACTGGCACAGCGGTGAGGACCGCCACCGAGACGAGTACGCAGGCCACGTTGCGGGCCGCTCTAGACATCAATGCACCTCCGAACACCGTGTGTCGGGGTAGTGCCCACGTCACCACCGCCGTACGAATAGTGGGTAAGCATACACGCGCGATTACGGATGGGAATGAGGCGCGCGACCGCAGCTCGGCACTGCGACGATCGGGTGACGTAGCTCACCGGCGGATCATGTGTGAGCCGTCATTCGTACCTGAGCGCCGTCATTGGGTCAATCCTCGTTGCTCGACGCGCGGGCACATAGGACGCGATCGAGGTCACCGCGGCGAAGAGCGCAACAACAGCGACGAAAGTCAGCGGATCGAGAGGCGTGACGTCATACAGCATGCCTTCGAGATACCGCGTCACGGCAATCGCGGCGGCCAATCCAATGCCGATGCCAATGACAGCGAGCCGCAGACCTTGATGCAGCACCATGGCGAGGACGTCTCGGCTTTTCGCGCCCAAGGCCGTTCTGACACCGAACTCTCGAGTGCGCTGCCCGACGGCATAGGCCAACACGCCGTACATGCCCACCGCGCTCAGCAGCACCGCGATCGCGGCAAACACGCCCATCACAGCCGCGTAAAAGCGTTGGCGGGTGAGCGAAGAGGCCACGAGTTGGTCCATCGGGAGCATCGCGTCGATCCCGACATTCGAATCCACCCGGCCGATAAGCGATCGCATCGTCGCCATCAAACGGGCGGGGTCGCCGTACGTTCGGACGACGAACGACAAGAAGCCGAACGCGAGGCGTTCCTGTTCGGGAACCGGCAACCGTCTCGCCTGTGCGAGGGCGAGCACTTGACGATAGTCGACGAAGAACTGAGGAGCGGGCTCCTGGTCCAGGCGACGCTGCCGCATGTCGTCGACCACACCGACGATCTCTTGCGGCGGCAAATCCATTCGACCGTCCAGATGCACCATCCGTCCGACAGGATCCTCGTTCCCAAAGAATCGCCGTGCGAGCGAACGGTTGACGACAATCACAGGCGGCGCGCCTGCGTCATCACGTGGCTGCAACCAGCGGCCAGCCAGTAGGCGCACTTCCATCGTCTGGAGGAAGCCGTCGCTGACCGAACGAATCTGCGGTGGGTCAGGAGTGCCGCGCATCTCCTCGGGCGTGCGCCCCGGCGGCACGAACACACCAAACTGATCGATGAGTGCCAGTAGCGGACCCGCGTACGTGAAGCCCGCGGCGTGAACACCCGGCGTCCTGCGCAGTTCCGCGAGCAGGTCGTCGATAAGCATCGCCTTCCGTTGAGTCGTGTACTCCTGGGGTGCGACCAGGTAGAACGTGAGCAGCCCTGAGGCGTTCCAACCTGGATCCACACGAGTGAGTCGGCCGAAACTATTCACCAACAGACCCGCGCCGACTAGCAACACAGTCGCTGTTGCCACCTGAGCGGCGACGAGCACGCTGCGCAGACGGGTGTCGTGACGCACGTCGCTCGCCGCCCGTGCACCCATCGCGTGCACGTGATTGATCCGTGAGAGTCTCAACACCGGAAGCACGCTGATCAGCAGGGCCGTGAAAGCTGACAACCCCGCCGCGATGGCGAGCATCCATCCATCGACAACAACTTCGTTGAGGCGTGGGAGCATCGCTCCACCGAACGAGATGAGAAACGGCCCCTGCGCGTTGGGCGACGCAAGACTTCGCAGCAGCTGCACGCAGCCAACAGCGAGCAAGACTCCGAGGCCGCCGCCGATCGCTGTGAGGATGATGCTCTCCGTCAATAGCTGCCTGGCGACGCGTGAGCGGCTGGCGCCTAACGCCAGTCGAACGGCGACTTCTCGATGGCGTGCCGTGCCCCGCGCCAGCAACAGCGTGGCGACATTCGCACACGCAATCAGCAGAACGACGCCGACCGCAAGCGCCAGCACCGTGAGTGCCGACCGACTTGCGGTGATCGTCTGCTCCTTCATCGGTTCAACATCGAACCGGCGTGCTCCCTGAGGAAGAGGCAGCGATAGCGGACCCGACGTGGGCTTTGGCCGCAGCGCCTCGCCGATGACATTGGCTTCGTCGGTCGCCGCCCGAGCCGAAATGCCGTCACGAAGCCGGGCGATCACGAGGCCCGATCCGGGCCATGACCGCACTTTCGACGCTGTGGTGATCGGCGCCCAGTAGTCGCAGTACGGCACCGGATAGTCGAAGTCGCGCGCCAAGACACCGACGATCGTCAAGAGCGTCCCGTCGAGGAGTCCAGCTTCTGGTCCTTGCGTCTTGAGGGCGATCGTTCGGCCAATGATGCCCGGGTCGCCCTGAAAGTGCCGCTGCCAGGCTTCGGCGCTGATGACGACGGCGTTGGAGCCGGGTGCCTCGTCTCGAGCGTCGAGCGCACGCCCAAGCAGCGCGTGTGCGCCCAGCATCGGCAAGAGGTTGGACGAGACCAGCGTGCCGCTCAATCGCACCGCGCCGTTCTCTGTCGACATCAACGTGATGGGCGGGCTGATCGTGTACGCCAGATCCGACAGCGTCGCGCTTCGCGTTCGCCACTCCACCACTTCCGACCACCTCATACTCGTCCGACGCAAGAGTGGCGCGCCTGCCGTCCTCGGAGCCGCGCGTTCGACAATGCGTACGAGCCGATCGGCGTCGCGATAGGGCAACGGTTGCAGCAGCACGGTATTCACGATGCTGAAGACAGCGGTCGTCACGCCGACACCGAGGGCCAGCGTGGTGACGGCAGCAAGTGTGAAGGTCGCGTTCCGTGCCAGCGACCTGAAGCCGTACCTGACATCACGCCAGGTGGCTTCCCATGTCGCGGCCCAGCCCACATCACCGACGGCATCCCTGACGGCCAGCGCACTCCCCATCTCCAGCCGAGCAGCCCGTGTTGCCTCTTCGCGTGACATGCCGGACTGCATCTTGTGCGTGACCGCGGCCTTCAAGAAGAAGTCGAGCTCGTCGCCGAACTCGTCATCCTTCCTGCGCTTGCGCACGAGCACACCGATGTCATGGATGAATCGACGCAGTATCCGCATGAGGCTCCTCTTGTTCGTCTAGAGGAGGAGTCTGGAGTCCCTATATCTAGATTGTCAAGAGGAAGTTCGCCAGCGACCGAAGCAGACCCGCCTCACTTGACGACGACGCGCACGGGCAGGCCGATAGCGGGCTTGCGTCAAAGCTCTTCTACGCGGGAATGGTAACAATCCGGTAGCGTAGATTGCGTATGCTCCGGAGCGAGATGATCTGTTGTCGACGTCTCTCGATCGCGTTTGTTTGCGCGCTGACGATGCTCGGAGATGCGGTTGTGCGCGCGCAGATACCGGTTCCGCTCTCGGACAACGTGAGCGACCTCGCTGGGGAATGGAAACGCGATCCACGTCGAGGGACGGGCGGCATCTGCGGGGTCGTGGAGGACGAGACGATTACGTTCGCATTCACCGAGCCGCGATCCGTGTCGATCCGCAGCCGCTATTTCACCGGAAACGTCCCGCTCGACGGCTCGTCGGCCTCGATCGGTTCTGGCCGCACCATCGTCGCCAGCACCGACGCCGGGTGGTTGAAGCTCTCGATCACAACGGCGCGCGACGGCGGTTTCGCAAACGTGATGCAGGAGGTCTTCATCCTGAATCGCGACCGCCGCGAACTGACGCTGTGGCGCACGCTCAATACTGTTCTTCCGGACGGATCGTCTGGCAAGATCGATTGCGGCAATCGCGCAGCGAGCATCTACCTGCGTCAATAGACTCCGTTTCTTTCGAGGCGGGAGTCCTGCATGAAGCTCAACATCGTCACACTTGTTCTCGTCGCCTTCGGCGCGATCGTATTTGGCCGATATGCCGCCACGCAGCCGTGGACCACGTGGCACATCGTCGGGCTGTCAATCGCCGCTCCATCGCTGCTTCTGCTGGTGCTGGCGCGGCTGCAGCTTGGAGGTGCGTTCAGCGTGCGAGCGAAGGCGTCCACGCTCGTGACCACCGGCCTGTACTCGCGCATTCGCAATCCTATCTACGTGTTCGGCGGGCTGGTGATTGCGGGCGGCATCATCTGGACGGGACGTCCGATTCTGCTGCTCATCCTCGGCGCGTTGATCCCGATTCAGATCGCTCGCGCACGCAAGGAATCGCAGGTGCTGGAAGAGACGTTCGGCGCGGAGTACGCACAGTACAAACGAAGGACGTGGTTCTAAGCTCACCGCTGCGGATTCCACATCATCACGCCGTCGACCATCGTCCAGAGCGGGTGACGCAAGGTATCGAGTTGCTCGAGCGGATTCCGCTCCAACAGGATCAGATCGGCGCGAAAACCCGGAGCGACGCGCCCGAGCGTGGCTGCGCGATTGAGATAAGCGGCATTGTTCACGGTGGCGATTCGCAGGATGGCATCGCGCGGCAGCCCTGCGTGTTCGAGCTCGCGTAACTCATCGTGGAGGCCGCTTCCGTAGGGCACGAGCGGAGCGTCGGTGCCGGCGACGAGCGGCACGTGCGCGTCCGCAAGCCGGGCGACGATTGCACGCGCCGTATTCATCGCAGCGTCCACGGCCGGTCCCGCCATTCGCTGCTGTCGCAGCAGGACGCGATACTCACCAAACGTCGGATCGACGAACGGCTTCGTCTCCTCGAGCATTTGCAAGAGCGAATCGGGCAGCGCGCCGATCGATGCCACATGCTCGATGCCAGTGGCTCCCGCCCGAACCGCTGCTGCCACATCGTCAGTGGTTTCGGCATGAACGATCGACGGAATGCCATGCTGGCGCGCGACACGAACCGCGTCGGTCAGCAGATCCTCGGTGAGATGTGTTCTGGCACGACCGATCGTTCCGTAGATCACTTTGATCGCGTCGGGCTCGAACTCGGCGAGGTCCGCTTTCAGTCCGGCTTTCATCGCCGCACCGTTGCTCGCCTGGATCGCGCCAGGTCCAGCGAGCATCGCCGGCCAGATGGTCGAGACCGGATGTCCTTCGGGCGAGGTCACCAGGCGCGCGACTGTGAACAGGCGGGGACCAGCCAGGCGACCGGCGCGCAGTTCGTTTCGAAGACGCCAGGAAACCGTCGCCGCGCCGCCGGTATCCCGGATGCTCGTAATGCCGCTCGCCAGATACTGCTGCCGATGATCGGGATAGTTTCCGAACACCTCGCGACCCGCGTAACGGAGTGAGAACGAGTCGATCGACGAGGCTGGCGTTTGGAGATGCGTGTGCACGTCGATCAGTCCTGGTGCGAGGAATGCCCCGTGACCATCGATCACCCCGCCGGCTGACTGCACTTTCGATGACGAACTATCCTCGACGCTGACGATTCGGCCACCATCGAGTACAACTGTCTGCAGCCGCGACGAAGCGCCCGAGATCGGATCGACTACTCGGACGTTCGCGATCCGTGCCACGGGCGGTGTCGCAGCGGCAGGCTCGAATCGGTCGACGAGCAGTATCGCGGCGACCGGCGTACCCATCACAACAACGCCAATGGCGGCCGCCAAGCACTGGGTCACCGCCCGCCGCAGGCCTGGTCGGCGCACCAACCACCAGAGCACGATCACATACACGTAGAACCACGGCGACGCGGACAGATACGTGAGCCACATGTCGCCGTTGCGCGGTGCGAAGTGATACCCGATGGATGCGTACGTCACCGCCAGTGCCGCGAAATACAGCGGAATCGACAAGAGATAGCCGACGAGCGCGCGCAGCCAGACGCGTGGCGATGCGCGCGCGAGCCACCACCCAAGGGGCCACCAGTACGCAATGGCGAGGTACAACCAACCTGCGAAGACCAACAGCGGATCGGCGACCTGCCTCGTCATGAGGTACACGGCGGTCGCGAACAGCGGAACACCGGCCATGCACAGCACAACGGATATCCACATGAACGCGGTCATGCCCGCATCATGTGGCCGGAGCGAGGCGACGTGTCTCGGAGAGTGACGAGCGGTCGCTGTTGATGATGAGTGGCTGAAACTTAGTCGAGCGAGATCACGATGCCAGTGAGGTCACTGAGCACGCCCGCGACGCCGGCTCTGATCGCTGCGCCCGCATGTTTCGGCGTAAATGTGTTCGGGTCGAACGACGAGGCAGTATCCGCAACCTCTGCTCCGCGCGACGAGGCTCCTCGCCAGATCGCAGCGGTGACGTTCACGGTTGGCTCCGGCAGCTGCGCACCGACGACGAGGAACTGCTGATCGAGATAACTCGCCGTAACGAGGGCCAGGGCGTCGACGAGTACCTGACCCGCGCAGACCACAAGGTCGGGCCGTAGGTCTATCGCCTGCACGATTCCGTCGACGGCGTCGGGTTCCGTCGTCGCGACCGTCTCGAGCCTGACACCTTCCGCCTTGGCCCACTGCTTCACGGCGGTCACGAGCGTCGCTGTCGCAGAATCTTCCCCGGCGCTCAACAGCACCACGCGATAACCCCGTGGTGGATGGACCGCGTCCCACGAGCCCGGACGCGGCCTTATCGTCGCCTCGGGCGCGGGCGGCTTCGAGGGATCGATGAACCCGGCACCGAGGGCGCCGATCGGACGCCTCTCGCCGTACACGTCAGAGATGTTTCCGGAGAAAACACATCCGCTGACGATGACCGCAAGAGTTGTCGCTGCGACCAGCGCAGTACCGCGTCGCATTGGTTTCCTTCGTGACCTTCGTGGCCTCGTGTTCTTCGTGGCTTAGCGGTCAGGGTGGATCACGACCTTGTCGACGAGCGAGCCGACCGGCAACGCCGGACTGGCGCCTCCATTGGGGCCGCACCAGGTCACGTTGCCGACCTCGTACGCTGCATTCGGGGCTGCGCACGTGCCGCTGCGGATGTTTTCGACGGAGAGGAGGTTCCTCCGCACCATGATCTTGGCGTAGCTGCGCACGTTCTCCTGGTTCTCCACCGAGTTGGGCCAATGATTGTCAGGGTTGAGCGGATCCGGGCCGTAGTGCGGGTCTGCGATGAGGCTCGGGGCGGTGAGGGCGTAGTACTTCGAGCCGGACGCGGAGTTCCCCGTGACGTAGATGACACCACCCGGGTCCTGGAACACGCTGGTGGCGCCTGGCTGCTCATTCGGATTCTGCTTCACGCCGTGGTCGATCAGGTAGCTGCGTGAGTAGCTGTGGTCGTGACCCTGCAGGACGAGATCCACACCGAGGTCGGAGAACGCCTTCGGAAAGTCCACGCGGCGCTTTTGGTTGTCGGTGTCGTTGGCATGGGCGGCCGGCGAGTAGATCGAGTGGTGATACACGAGGACGGTGTACTTCGCATCGGCGCCGTGCTGCTGAACGACCTTGGTGATGAAGCCGATGTGCGCCGTGTCGGCGTCGACTCCTGGCTGGCCGCTGGTGGAGAACGCGTTGCTGTTCAGATCGATGAACAACACGCCCTTGTACATGAACCAGTAGTCGCCACCGGACATGTTGGCGGGATTGCCCGATCGATACAGCGAAGCCGAGCGATCGGTGTTCGGCGTCCAGAGGTGCTGCTCGTATGCCCTGCTGCCGACATCGTGATTGCCGATCGTCGCCACCCACGGGACGTTGCGCAGCCCGGGAGGTGCAAGGAACGCTGTCCACTGCGTCTCGACGCCGGCGGTCTCGACCTGATCACCGCCAGACACCAGCAACTCGGCCTCCGGGTTCGCGTCGAGGGCGACCTTCAGCGTGTCCTCCCAGCCCGCCTGATCTTTGGGCACGTTGCCCGACGATCCGATTTGCGGATCGCCGAAGAACAGGAAGTCGAAGTTGCCATCGAACTTGCGAGTCTTGAACTCGTAGGTCGAAGACCACGCGCCATCGCCACCGACGCGGTAGGAGTACACCGTGTTCTGTTTCAAGTGGTTGAGGATCGCGTGACCGTTGAATCCGCCGTTGACCGTGTTAGCGGTGACGAGGGCCGCGTAGCTGGTGGCCTCGTCTGGGAACGCGCCATCCTCGAGCTCCGACGTCGGTGCGATCTGGACCACCTGATGGGTGTCGGCCGAGGCGTACCAGTTCACGACGCGCTGGGACTCGTCGGCACCGACGAGAAGGATGATGCCGTTGATGGCGGCCGGCGTCGCCGTCACCACGCCCACCACGCCTTTCAGCGCGAAGGTCGCGGCCGCGATCGCGACGACACTGAACAACGTCATGCGTCTGCGCGCCGAGATGCGCGACGCCGGCGAGTTATCGAGCTTGATAGTCCGATTCATATTCAGGATGCCCCTCGTGTCGAACGAAACGTCGTGTTGGCGTCGGTGATGCTTTTGGCGAGGACACGCGTCACGCGTGCGTCGCGACCGCCGCGACGATCATCGGCGAGCCATGTGAACGCTCATTGAAGGGCGGATGACGGTGAGGTAAAGATGACGTCGCGCCACAGCCGGAAAGAAAGGCGCGCTCGAAGTGGTCTATGTGTGTGGGGCCGCTGCTCGCAACACTCTCCAGGCTCCTTCGGCAGAGGGGCCATATCCCTCGCGGGTGGCGGCCCGCCCCGGCGGTAGAGCGGGGGCTTCAGCCCCCGCGGTCGACGCGCAGGCTGAAGCCTGCGCTCTACGGCGCTCGGGGCTAAAACCGGAGCCGCACCCCAACCTGACCCACGATCCGCGTAACGCGGACGTCGTCGCTGTTCTTGCGAAGTCCGACACCGTACCCAGTCTCCACGAACATGCTCGCTCGTGACGAAAGCGCAGCCTGGACGCCGAACGTGCCCACGATCGAGCCCGCGTCTCGGCTGTCGCGCTGAGTCAGCTGCGCCCAGTACTCCGCACCGGTGTACATGCTAATGAGCGATCGCGGCGTCAGATAGTGGTGAAGACCCAAGAATCCATGTAGGGCTGCCGCGCCGGAGCCGGTCGGCAGATTCTCGGAATCTTCCCCACCCACGCTGCCGGTGCCTCGAAGGCCACCGCGCAGCACGAAGGTATCGCTCAAGAAGCGGCCGACGTCGACCTGGACGCTGTAGTTGATCGGCAGTCGCTCCGCCGACGAGAACGACTCGTCGAAATTGCCAGACATGCCAACCAGCATCGTCCCTTTGCTGCCGATGATACGCGGTTGCAGGTCTTCATTCTGTGGCGTGGACGTCTGCGCCTGCGCCCGACCAGCACAGACCAGCATCATCGACAGCGCAGCGATCGCGGGGACAAACATCCTCATTCGAGTGCGTTCCTCCCACGTTTAGACTCGCCGGACGCGCAGCGTCTTCCGCTGCAGGCTCGTGGAAAGAAATCGGGCCTCGTTCGAGTCTATGGACGTGAGTGAAGAAGCACGTCCTGCCCTCGGGCATCGTTTGCGTCGCGTTGTGCCTGTATCTTCATCGGGACGCGCTGGCGCAGGAACCAACCCCAATCGGCAGCGTGCCGGAGTTGTGCGGCCAGCCGATCCCCGCGCCCGCGACCCTGCCTCCGGCCGGATCGGGCCCGGTCGTCTATTACATCGGACTGTGTTTCTCGGCACAGGGCAACGTGTCCGCAGTCGAGGCGGAGACGTACCTAACCTACATCAAGCTCCAACCAAGCCGACCTTCGCGCGGCGAGTGGGTGCCGTACGACGACGCCGCGTACGACATCGCCCGTGAAGATTTCAAACGGCTGTGGGCCACTGACTTTCTCGATGACCTCTCGATCGAGGCCAGCGACTACACGTTCGCCAACGGTGTTGTCGGGAAGGTGATCACCTATCACCTCGAGGAGCGTCCCCGCGTCAAGCAAGTGAGCTATCAAGGCTCAAAGGTGATCGAGCGCTCGAAGATCGACGAGCAGCTGCGCGACAAGCATCTCGATCTGCGGCTCGATTCCTTCCTCGACGAGCGGACGCTCAGCCGCGTCGACTCGGTGGTGCGCACGATGATGGGCGACAAGGGATTCGCCGGCGCGATCGTGTCGCACACCGTGACGCCGGTCGCTGGCAGTCCCAAGCTCGTGAGCGTGACGTTCACGATCAAGGAAGGGGCGAACCTCGTCATCCGCGACGTGGAGTTCATCGGCAATCAGGCCGTCACCGACAAGACCTTGTCGGGCGCGATGAAAGCCAACCGCGAACAGACGCTGCTGTCGGTGTTGAAGGGCGGCGGGCACTACAAGGAAGCCGCCTTCGCCGAAGACGCGCAGAACGTCGAGGACTACTACCGCGATCACGGATACATCAACGCACGAGTCGGGCAGCCCGAGGTGCGCCCGCTGGACGACTCGCCCGATGGACGCACGCGATGGGTGCAGCTGCGGATCCCGCTCGTCGAAGGCACCAGGTACCGGCTTGGCTCGGTGCGCTTCGAAGGCAATCAGCTGGTCTCGACCGAGGCGCTGCGTGGGCTGTTCAATCTCCACGAAGGCGAGTGGTACAGCCAGGCGCTGGTGCGCAAGGGCCTGGAAAAGGCGCGCGAGGTGTACGGGGCCGCTGGCTACATGGAGTTCACAGGTCTTCCGGACCTTACGCCGAGCACCGTGCCGGAGATGCTGACCGTCGATGGCCCGACTGTCGATCTGACGATGCGGGTCAGCGAGGGGCCGCGGTACATGGTGAACCGCATCACGTTCGCCGGCAACACCACCACACGCGACAACGTGATCCGACGAGAGATGGATCTGGTCGAGGGTGGCGTCTTCAACACTCAAGCCCTCAAGTCCAGCGTCCGTCGTCTGAACCAGCTCGGATACTTCAAACCGCTGCAGGGCAACGAGAAGGACCTGCACGTCGAGAAAGCGGCGGATCAAGAGCGGGCCGTCGACGTCACGCTGACGCTCGAAGAACAGAACCGCAATCAGCTGCAGTTCGGTGCCGGCATGTCGCAGTACGACGGTCTGTTCGGCAACCTCTCGTACACGACCACCAACTTCATGGGCCGCGGCGAAAGTCTGACGTTGTCGGCGCAGCGGGGCGGACGATCGTCGAACTATCAACTCGCGTTCTCGGAGCCGTACGTGGGGAGCCGTCCGATGACCACGGGCTTCGACCTCCACGCCCGAAAGGTCGACTTCCTCACCGGCGCGAACACGATTGGCTACAGCGAAGCGCGCAACGGGCTCGATCTGACGGTTGGCTACGGGCTGTTTCGCTTCACGCGCGCGTTTCTCACCTACGGCTACGAGGTGATCGACACCGCTGTCGCTCACGATCTCATCGACTCACTCGATTCGAAGTCGAGCGTCGGCGTTCCCGTGTTCAACCCCTTTCTCGACGAGGGGCGACACATCGAAAGCCGGATAGTGCCCTCGTTCGTTCGCACGACTGTTGATAGTCCATTTGCGCCGCGGTCTGGATTCAAGCTGCAGGCGAGCCTTCCTGTCGCGGGCGGTTTCCTGGGCGGAACGTCCGACTACATCAAGCCCGAAGTCGAGTCGGTGTGGTACATCCCGCACACGCGCCGCACCGCGATCGGGTTACGCGCCAACGCCGGGTGGTTGCGTCCGTACGGGCGCACGAACGCGCTTCCGTACTACCTGCGGTACTTCCTGGGCGGCGAATACCAGATTCGCGGCGTCGACATCCGCACCGTCGGCCCGACGGACGAGGACAACCGCGCGCTCGGCGGAAACAAGTTCGTGCTCTTCAACGCCGAGTATTACTTCGACATCCATCGCCTGGTGCGCGCCCTCGCCTTCCACGATGCCGGTCAGGCGTTCTCCGAGAAGCAGCACATCGATCTCGGCGCCATGCGCACCTCGTCCGGGTTCGAGCTGCGCGTCATGGTGCCAATGCTCAACGTGCCGTTTCGTCTCATCTATGCGTGGAACACCTACCGCGACGTGTTTCAGCCGGCACGCACGTTCAAGTTCGCGGTCGGCACGACGTTCTAAGGAGAGTGACTGATGTGGCGTGCGAGACGCGGATCGATCATCGTGATGGCCCTGCTGGCCGCAAGCTGTCAGAGCCCGACGGACCCTGACAACAGCACCAACTACAAGGATATTCTCGACATCGCGGCCACACCCAACCCGATCGTCGCCGACACCCTGACCGGCGGGCGCACCTATCGCGTGGTTCGCGGCAACAATCAGCCCGACGACATCCTCGCCTACGACTGGCACGCCATCTTCTCGTTGACGCTCACCTTCAACGATAAAGCCAAGGACAAGGATCTCGCCGTGGACTTTCCGGTGAAGCTGTCGGCCACCACAATCACCATCAAGCAGGCGTCGGGCGGCATCGTGACGCCGCCGACCGGCGCCGATACTGAAAAGTCGGAGTTCGTCATCCTCAGCACGTCGAGCAATCAGCTGTCGGCGATCGGCAATCCGATGACCGGAACGTTCGAGGTGTGGTACGACCTGCCGAATCTGCGAAAAGAAGCCGTCGTGCAAGTGACGTTTTCGTTCACCGACAACGACGGCACGACATTTTCGATCGTGAAGGAGATCACCGTGGCGCCGTAACGGCCGGAGTCGCCGATCGACAGTCTAATCCCTGCGAGGCCGCCAGCCTGCCGAATGACGAGCCGACGTGGATGTAGATGAAGCGCTCGTGGCGGAAGCCGCGAGAGGGAATCGAGATGCGTTCGACGTTCTGGTCAGACGCTATCAGTCACGGCTGTTCCAGTTGATCCGGATCCTGACCCGTGGTGACGAGGAGTCGGAAGATCTCGTGCAGGAGACGTTCGTGCGCGCGTATCGCGCGGTGCACCGCTTTCGCGGCGAGAGCACGTTTCGGACGTGGCTGCATCGCATCGCCGTGAACGTGGCGCGCACGCATCTGACGCGCCGCGGTGGGCGTCGCGCAACGTCGCTCGTGGATACAAGCGACGAGCAGGATGCTTTGGCGCAACTACCGTCAGCCGAAGATCTCGAAAGCGCCGTCGTGCGCCGCCGGATGATCGATCAGGCCCTGGCGCAGCTGCCGGCCGACTTGCGGCTGCTGATCACGCTGCGCGATGTGCAAGGGCTCGAGTATCGCGAGATCGCGGCGATCACGCGGCTGCCAATCGGCACCGTCGAATCGCGGATCTTTCGCAGTCGGCGTCGTCTCAGGCCGCTGCTCGCGCCACTCCTGCCACGATCGTCGCAACGACGCCATAAATAGCGCTCTATCGACTCGTGATACTCACCCGCCGGCGGAACTCGCGCAGACGCACGGAATGTGGCGCGTCGGTGTCACAATGGTCACAGCCGATGCCCGCCGACGACGATGCTCAGGATGCTGTTCGCCGTGTGCTGAAGCGGCGTCCGCCTGAGAATCTGCCTGCTGGCGCCGAGGATCGGCTGCGGCAACGGCTGGACAAGGAACGACCCAAGAAGTCGCCGGCGAAGCGCGTCAAGACTGGCGCGAAAAAGCGCTAAGACGCCGCCTGATAGCTCGCCGATTCGGGAAGCGTGAGCGACACGCGCAGCCCTGGGTGTGCGTTCTCCACGACGAGCGCTCCGTGATGCAGCCGCACCGCTCGCGATGCGATCGACAGTCCCAGCCCGATTCCACCGCTCGCCGCATCGCGGACTTCATTCACTCGAATGAACGGCTGCACCAGCCGCTGGAGATCGGCTTCCGGCACACCTGGACCTCTGTCGCGAACGTGACATCGAGCGGCGCGACCGTGTCGAGCGATCTCGTGCGTCTGTTCAAGGCGCTCGGCGGAGGATGGAGCGCGTCGGAGATGCCCCTTGACGTAGAGATCACGGAGGTGAGCATCTCCATCCCTCAAAAGTGGAAGCCCAATTTCACGAAGAACTCGTTGGTGTGATTCACGGGTTCGTACGCGCCTAGGTCCTCCTCGGCCGTGATGCTGTTCACTGTGTACGCTGCGGTCTCGAAGTTCACCGGCGAGGAGCTCACACTCCAATGGATATAGGAGGGCTCGACTGACCAGTGTTTGGTCAGCGGGTATTTCGCGCTAGCGCGCAACGCCCACCCCTGGTGCTGAGCGAACGAGACGTCGCTGAAGCCATCGAGCGTGAAGGCGGGGGCGATTGGCGTCGCCGGAATATCACCACCGCCCAATTGCGAGTCGCGGGTTGTTTGCCAACCGTGGAGCAGCCGATCGTACTCGACGTTGAAGCTCAACACCCGATGCGTCGCGACCTCGGTGCGCGCCGTCAGGCCGAAGGGCACATAGAGATAGTTGTCCGTGCGATACCCGTTCACACCGGTCAAGCCATTCGACAGATGACGAACACCCACGCCCGTGTGTGGTGACAGCCCCCAGGTGCGAGCGATGAAGTCCTTGCCGACCAGTCCGCGGCCTTCCAGATACCAATCCCTGTCGCCATTCTCGCTGCACGGCGACGCGTCACCCACATCCAGGGCATAGCCGTTTGGCGACGTGCTGTCGGGCGTGATCAGAAACGGTGAGCACCAGCCATCGTACGTGGTGTTGCCAACAACGCCGCGCACATCGCCTTGCGCGAACCAGTGTCGCTGCTTGTTGAGCAAGAGCGTGCCCGCATACTCCCCCGCGATCTTCGGACCGTGGATGGAAATGCTCTGCCCACTCGGCTCGGCATAGGTGTAGCTCCCCACGCTAGCACTCACGTCATGCCCAGGTGGGGTGGCCACGGAATCAGGCTCTTGCGCGAACGCCCACGATGAACTCAGTGCGATGACACCTGCGAGAACGAATGCTTTCATCCAACTATCGTCCGCCGACCTACGTGACCGGCAGATGAAGCGCGGATTAGTTTTCGTTAATCCCGGCCATTCCGCGATGGTGACGCCACATCGAGGGTCAACCGATGTTGCTCATCTCGGGACGAGCGCGTCGATCGATGTCGGACGTGGTCTGGAGTCGAGAAATGCGCGGATGTCTGCGAGCTCGGCGTCGGAGACGATCTTCTCCGTGTATGGCGGCATCTGCGCGCGTGGATTTCGAACCGCACGGACGAACGCCGCCAGTGCCAACGGGCTCGGCCCGAGCCGAGGACCAGTGATTGGCGCTCCCTGGCCTTCGCGACCATGACATTGGAAGCAGCCCTTTCGGACCATCAACTGTCGCCCGGCTTCCGCATTTCCAGCGGGCGCCGACTGCGCCACGGCCGGCAGCGGCAGCGCAAGCATGCCGGCGCAGAGTGCGATCACCATCAACGCGCGCGTATCAACCTTCGCGTTCATCGCGCGCCCCTAACGCGGCTGCATGATCACGTCGACGAGCGCCGGCTCGCCGCGTTTGACCACCTCGATCGCACGCTTGATGGCCGGGCCAAGATCGGCGGGGTTCGAGATCGGCCCCTGCGCATAGACACCAAGGCCTTGCGCGAGCTTGGCGAAATCGATCGCGGGATCGTCCAGCGTGAGGCCGACGGTGACACTGTCGGGGCCTCGATTCCGACGCGATGACATCCGCTGCACGTGCATCACTTCCTCGTGATACGCACGGTTGTTGTTCATCACGATCAACAGCGGGATCTTGTGGTGCGCGGCCGTCCAGAGTGCGGCTGGCCCATACAAGAGATCGCCGTCATTCTGAATGCTGACCGAAAGACGTCCATGCTTGCGATTGGCCAACGCCGCACCGACCGTCGCCGGCGCACCGTATCCGATTCCTGCCGCCCCGGTGGCGCCGATGTGATGGTAAGGCTTCTCGAACTTCCACAGGCGCAGCGGCCACGCCGAGAATCCTGCAGACGAGGGACCAAAGGCCGAAGACACCAGCGACCAATCCTCGTTGCGAATCTGCGACCAGAGTTCGGCGGCTGCACGCGCGGTCGAAATCGGTGTGCTGTCCCACGCGTATCCCGCATCGGTTCGCGCACGATCGAATGCAGCGCGACTCGCAGTCGCCAGACGCGTGCGGCGTTCCTGAAACGTGCGTCGTCGATCGTCGGTGATCAAACGCTTCACCGCCTCGATGAGCGACGGCAGCGTCGCTTCCGCATCCGCGGCGATGGCGACATCGACTTCGGGGTAACGCTGAAAGTCCTGGTAGTTGGATTTCAGATACAAGTCGCCAGCCGTAATGCTTGCGAGTTTCACACCGGCCTTCGTCAGCGGCCTCGATGTGCGGTGCACCTGATCGCGGAACGCATGCAACGCGCCAAAGATATTGGCCGCTTCGAGCGCGACGATGACGTCCGCCTCGCCGATCGCCGCCTCGGATCGCATCGTCTGATTGAGGGGATGCTGCGAGGGGAAATTCATGCGGCCGTTCTGGCTGATGACAGCAGCCTGCAGCAGCTCGGCGAGCTCAATCAGGTGTTGCATGCCAGCCGGTGTTCGCGCCAACTTGTCTGCGATCAGCACCGGGTTGGTCGCGGCGACGAGCAGACGCGCGAGCTCCGCGACTGCGCCAGAATCTCCTTGAGGCGGCGATGCGAGCGTGAGCCTCGGTACGCGCAGATTCGCGCCTTCGGGAACGGGCCCTTCCTGCAGCTCCGTGTCGGCCACGATCACCACAGGGCCATACGGCGGCGTCATCGCAATCTTGTAGGCGCGCACCGCCGACTCGCCGAAGTGCGGCAACGACGCCGGCGTGTCGTCCCACTTGACGTAGTCGCGCACCATCGCCGATGC
>Ga0075433_10000457_pt1 | contig 26524 bp, 24 predicted proteins | sample RhiMethybrSRZTD2_FD_75299 | JGI IMG/M metagenome (GOLD analysis project Ga0075433, IMG submission 75299) | Populus rhizosphere microbial communities from Tennessee, USA - Rhizosphere MetaG P. TD hybrid SRZTD2 | ecosystem: Host-associated > Plants > Roots > Rhizosphere > Soil | place: USA... | reverse complement strand
TGCTGTGCGCGCGTCTCTATCCGCACACCGGGCGCGCGCAGATCGTCGGCGTGACCGGCGCGCCCGGGAGCGGCAAGAGCACGCTGGCGCGGGCACTCGCGCTCGTCGCGCGGGCGCGCGGCCGCACTGTCGGGATTCTTGCCGTCGATCCGTCGTCGCCGTTCTCCGGCGGCGCGATCCTCGGCGATCGCATCCGCATGAGCGACCTGACCCTCGATCCGGGCGTGTTCATCCGCTCGATGGCGACCCGCGGCGCGCTGGGCGGACTCTCGCGCGCCGCCGCGGACGGGGTTGACTTGATGGACGCGGCCGGCCTCGGCCTCATCCTGGTGGAGACCGTCGGCGTCGGGCAAGACGAGGTCGACGTGATGCGTCTGGCGCATACGGTCGTCGTCGTCTCGGTGCCCGGGCTCGGCGACGACGTCCAGGCGCTCAAGGCCGGCCTGCTCGAGATCGCCGACGTCCACGTCGTCAACAAGTCGGATCGTGACGGCGCGGACCGGACCGTGGCCGAGCTCCGCGCGATGCTCACGCTGCTGCCGCATCCGGACGGCGCCTGGATGCCGCCCGTGCTGCCGGCGTCCGCGGCGCGCGACGAGGGCATCGAGGCCATCGCCGACGCGCTCGACAGCCACATGGCCTATCAGAAGACCAGCGGTGAGATGGAACGGCGCCGCCGCAAGATCGTCACCGCGCGCGTCCTGCGCATCGCGCAAGACCTGGTCGCCGAGACCGTGCTCGCCGGGGCGATCGGGCCGGAGGGTGCGGCGCGCGAGAGCTTGCTCGAGCGCGTCGCGCGTCGGGAGCTGGCGCCACACGCCTGCGCGCGCGCGCTGCTGAGCCAGGCGGCCGGCCACGCGTCGAGCACGAGAGAGGGGGACGTTGTCCCCTGAGCGGGCGTACTATGGCGGGAGCCCGATCGACGGAAGGAGATCGCACATGAACATCGCGAACATCCTCGCCCGGAAAGGTCCGCAGGCCGTCACCGTGCGTCCCGATCAGTCGATCCGGGACGCGCTCGCGCTGCTCGAGCGCCACAACATCGGCGCGCTGATCGCCGTGGAGGGAGATCGGCCCGTCGGCATCCTGTCCGAGCGCGACATCGTGCGTGAGGCCACGCGCAACGACCTCTTCTTTGCGCGCGTCGTCGCCGATCTGATGACCCGCGACGTCATCACCGGCGGGCCCCACGACGACCTCTGGTCGGTGGCCCACACGATGACCGAGCGGCGGATCCGCCATCTGCCGGTGGTCGACCAGGGGCGGCTCGTCGGCATGGTATCGATCGGCGACATCTTGAAGGCGCAGCGCGATCACTATCAGGGCGAGGTCGACACGCTGCAGACGCAGCTCCTCGCGGACGAGGGCGGGCGCGCGCGTTGACCTCGAGCACGGGCACGGCGGAGCGGCCGCTGCGCGTCGCGATCATCGGCGCCGGGCCGACTGGCTTTTACACGGCCGATCATCTGCTGCGCGGCACGCAGGCGGTCGTCGAGGTCGACCTGTTCGACCGGCTGCTGACGCCGTACGGACTGGTGCGCCTGGGCGTCGCACCCGATCATCAGAAGATCAAGTTCGTCACCAACGCCTTCGACAAGGTCGCGGCGAATCCGCGCTTTCGCTTCTACGGCGGCGTCGAGTTCGGCAAGGACATCACGCTCGCCGACCTCAAGACGCACTATCACCAGATCGTGTACTGCACCGGCGCGCAAACCGACCGGCGCATGGGGATCCCGGGCGAAGACCTGAGCGGTAGCCACCCGGCGACCGAGTTCGTCGCGTGGTACAACGGCCATCCCGACTACCGCGATTGCGCGTTCGACCTCACGCAGGAGCGAGTGGCCGTCGTCGGCGTGGGCAACGTCGCGGTCGACGTGGTCCGGATCCTCTGCCGGACCCCCGACGAGCTGGCGAAGACCGACATCGCCGACTACGCGCTCGATGCGCTCAAGCGAAGCCGCGTGAAGGAAGTCTACTTGCTCGGCCGACGCGGGCCCGCGCAGGCGGCGTTCACCAATCCCGAAGTGAGGGAACTCGGCGAGCTCGCCGACGCCGACGTCATCGCGCATCCGGACGAAGTCGAGCTGGACCCGCAGAGCCGCGCGGCGATCGAGCGCAGCCAGGACCGCGCCACGCAGAAGAAGGTGGAGATCCTCAAGGAGTACGCGCGCCGTGTGCCCACGGGCAAATCACGGCGCCTCACCCTGCGCTTCCTGGTCTCTCCGGTCGAAATGATCGCGGACAGCTCCGGCGCCGTCGCGGCGCTCCGGCTCGTGCGCAACGAGCTCTACGCCACCTCGACCGGCGCGCTCCAGGCCCGCGCCACGGACCAGTTCGAGAATCTCCCGGTGGGGCTCGTGTTCCGCTCCGTCGGGTACCGCGGCGTGCCGCTGCCGGGCGTCCCGTTCAACGAGAGCTGGGGCGTCATCCTGAACGACAAGGGCCGCGTGCTCGATCCCGACACGAAGCAGGCGATCGTGGGCGAGTACGCCGCGGGCTGGATCAAGCGCGGGCCCACCGGCGTGATCGGAACCAACAAGCCCGACGCCGCGGAGACCGTCGAGTGCATGTTCGAGGATTTCGCGCGCGGCGCCGTGCTCGACCCGACGCGCCCGGACGCCGCAGCCGCCGAAGCGCTCGTGCGCCAGCGCCAACCGAATTTCGTCTCGTACGCCGACTGGCTCAAGCTCGACGCGATCGAACTCTCCCGCGGCCGAACCCAAGGCCGCCCCCGCGTCAAATTCACCACCCCCGAAGAAATCCTCACCGCCCTCAACCGCCGCGAACCCGCCTCCTAGGCCGCCCCCGACCTCCCGAGCGCACCGCCCGATCCTACGCCGCACGCACAGCTTCCTAGCCTCAGCGCGACGATCTAACGCACCACGCACGGCGGTCTACGCCAACCGCGCACGACGATTCAAGCCCTCGGCGCACGGCGACAACCACAGCGGCAGCGCGTGACGGGCCGCGAGTTCCGCGCGGCTCCGAGAAGCGAAGACGGCCGGGTGGGGCGGGGGTGGGTAGGGTCCCTCCCCGGGATCCGTGTAGTCAGCGTTGAACGCGAGTAAAGCGTGATGCTTCGGCGCAGCGCGAATTCTGCTACCGGATCCCGGAAGGGACCCTACCCACCCCCGCCCCACCCGGCCGCCTCCAACTAGCGAGAGATCGTCAACCCCTGGCCGCCGTAGTTGTCGTCGTCGTGCCAGGGCAACCCTTCGGCGAAGCGAGTAGAGCGGAAAGGCGAGAGATCGACGGTGCGAGGCTTTCCATCCACGATCCACTCAGCCAAACACCTGCCGATCGCCGGCGAGGTCTTGAAGGAGGTCCCCGAGTCGCCGAGCATGCAGTAGAGACCGGCCATCGACGGAATCTGATCGATGATCGGCCGCCCGTCGGCGCTCATCATGATCATGCCCGCCCAGCCGCCGCGCATCGTGGCCTCGCGCATGGCGGGCAACCGCCCGGCCAGCGCGTCGCGGCAGGTCGCGACGAAGTCCGCGTCGACGCCCTCGTGGAAGGCGTTGGGGTCGGCGTGTCCCGCGCCGAGCTCGACGCCGATCAGCGTGGTCGCGGTGCCTTCCGGGCGGAACCACGATTGATGGATCGCGTCGATGACGACGCAGTGGCGTCTGGTGAAGCCCGCCGGCCACCGAAAGATCGTGATCTGGATGCGATGAGGCACGAGCCCGAAGTCCAGCCCGAGCGGGGCCAGCAACGGCGCCCCCCAAGCGCCGGGCACGAGCACGACCACCGGAGCCTCGACGCGGCCGCGCGCGGTCTCGACGCCGACCACGCGCCCTCGCTCGGTCAGGATCCGCGTGACCTCGCAGCCGGTCTCGATCGTGGCGCCCAGCCGCTTCGCGGCCTCGGCGAACGCGAACGTCGTCGCGTTGGGATCGGCGAATCCCGACTCCGGCTCCCAGGCCGCGCCGCCGACGTCGTCGGTCCGGCAGCCGGGCAGGAGCTCATGCAGCTGGTCCGGCGTGACCACTTCGGTGGCGATGCCCAGCCGCTGCTGGCGCGCGACATTGCGGGCGAGGGCGGCCTCGTAGCCCCGGGGCACGATCTGGACGAAGCCGATCGGCTCGAAGCCGCAATCGCCTCCGACGACGTTCCGGAAATCGCGGAAGACCTTCAGGCTCTCGAAGGCGAGCTTCGACTCCGGCTCGTTGGTGTAGTGCATGCGCACCAGCGACCCGGATTTGCCGGTCGCCCCGGCGCCGAGCTGGCGGCGCTCGAGGAGGAGGACATTCCTAACTCCGCGTGATGCCAGGTGAAAAGCGGTGCTGGTTCCGTTGGCTCCGCCACCGATCACGATCACGTCTGCTCGCGTCATGGGAGCGTTGCGTCCTTCTGCCCCGGCGAGGGGGTCTGCTAGACTAACACAGTCAGGAAAATCGGAGGACCGCGTGGCCCAGCAGCAGTCCGTCCAGATCCTTCAAGAACGACTCGAGTACGAGCAAAAGCTCGTCCAGCTCGTCGATCGGATCCACTCCGCGAAGGGGATCGACAGCATCTTCATCGAGCTCCAGGGCGACATTCTGGAACTGCTCGATGCCGACCGGATGACGATCTACGCCGTCGACCCGGCTAAGAAAGAGCTCTACTCGAAGTTCCTGGCCCTCGACACCGTCAAGGAAATCAGGCTTCCGGTCAGCGAAAAGTCGATCGCCGGCTACGTGGCCGCCTCGGGGCGCGTCGTCAACATCGCCGACGCCTACGACAAGGCCGAGCTGACCCGGATCTCGCCCACCTTGAGCTTCGACGGCTCGTGGGACCAGAAGACGGGCTTCAGGACGAAACAGATCCTGGGCATGCCGATCCTGCACGAGGGCAAGCCGATCGGGGTCATCCAGCTCCTGAACAAGAAGCGCGGCGCCCGGTTCACCAAGGAAGACGAGACCGGCGCCTCTCGCATCGCCAAGACGCTCGGCATCGCCTTCAACAACCAGGCGCAACTGAGCCAGAGTCAGGAGCTCGCGCAGAGTCAGGCTAAGCCCAAGGCCAAGTTCGACTACCTGGTGGCGCAGCAGCGGATCACGGCGGAGGAGCTCGCCTCGGCGGTGGCCGAGGCGCGCCGCCGGCAGACCGACGTCGAGTCGATCCTGATCGAGCAATACAAGGTTCCCAAGAACGAGATCGGCGTCGCGCTGAGCCAGTTCTACGAGTGCCCGTTCATCGAGTACGACGACAAGATCATCCCGCCGCCCGATCTCATGAAGGGCCTCCGACTCGAGTATCTGCGGCGTAACTTCTGGCTGCCGCTCAAGCGCGAGGATCACGCCATCGTCGTGCTCATCGACAACCCGCAAGATCTCCAGCGGGTCGACAGCGTCGCCCAGGCGCTGAAGAACCGAAAGGTCAAGTGGGCGGTCGGCCTGCGGAAGGACATCCTGTCGTTTTTGGGTCAGGTAGGCGGCGGCGAGGCGGGCAAGGACTCGATCGGGACGATCCTCGGCGACCTGCGGGCCGAGGACGTCGGCGACACGCTCGAGCTGAGCGCCGGCGAGCTCGACGAGAACGACAGCGCGGTCATCCGCCTCGCCAACCAGATCATCGTCGACGCCTACAAGTCGCGCGCGTCCGACATCCACATCGAGCCGTACGGGAGTCAGAAGGACACGGTCATTCGCTACCGCATCGACGGCGGCTGCGCCGAGTACCAGAAGATTCCGGGCGCCTATCGACGCGCCATCGTCGCCCGCATCAAGATCATGGCGCAGCTCGACATCGCCGAGCGGCGCAAGCCGCAGGACGGCAAGATCAAGTTCAAGCTCGCCGATCGCGAGATCGAGCTGCGCGTGGCCACGATCCCGACCGCGAATCAGAACGAGGACGTGGTCATGCGCGTCCTCTCCTCGAGCGAGCTGGTGCCCCTCGACAAGCTGGACATGACGCCGCGCAACGTGCGCGAGCTGAAGAAGATTGCCGAGAAGCCGTACGGGCTCATCCTGTGCGTCGGCCCGACCGGCTCGGGCAAGACCACCACCTTGCACGCGCTGCTCGGTCACATCAACAAGCCCGACCGGAAGATCTGGACCGCCGAGGATCCGGTCGAGATCACGCAGTACGGCCTGCGCCAGGTGCAGGTGATGCCGAAGATCGGCTTCGACTTCGCGGCCGCGATGCGCGCGTTCCTCCGCGCCGACCCTGACGTGATCATGGTCGGCGAGATGCGCGACGAGGAGACCGCCTCGACCGGTATCGAGGCCTCGCTGACCGGTCACCTCGTGCTGAGCACCCTGCACACGAACAGCGCGATCGAGACCGTCGTGCGCTTGCTCGACATGGGGCTGGATCCGTTCAACTTCGCCGACGCGCTGCTCGGTATCCTCGGCCAGCGGCTCGTCAAACGCATCTGCTCGGATTGCCGGCAGGAGTACCACCCCGAGCGCTCCGAGTACGACGAGCTCGCCCAGGCCTTCGGCGAGGACGCCTTCGCGACCCTGAACCAGAAGTTCGACGGCTCGTTCGTCCTCTACCGCGGCAAGGGCTGCGCCTCGTGCAACAAGACCGGCTATCGCGGCCGCCTGGGCATCCACGAGCTCTTCATCGCGACTGACGACATGAAGCGACTCATCCAGTCGCGGGCGCGCGTGGCCGAGATGCTCGAGCACGCCAGGACCGAGGGCATGACCACGCTCGTGCAGGACGGCGTCCTCAAGACGCTTGGTGGCCTGACCGACTTCCGTCAGGTCAAGGCCGTCGCGATCAAGTAGTCGTCTTCCCCGCCTTTTCCATAGCTCTGCGCGCACGCTCGCCGCCGCTCTAGCTGTCCGTGGTTTCTCCGGCACACGCCTCGAAGTGGACGTATCATGGGCGCCGTTGGGACCTGGTATGACGAAGCCACCAGACTTCATACGACTGACGGGCTCGTCGCTGGCCCGGGCAGCACGGCCGCTCGCGTGCTCGGTGGCGATTCATGTCGGTCTCGGGGTCATCGTCGTCGGGGGCTCGGCTGCGCTGTCGACCTCGGCGCCGCCGCGGGTCGCGTGGCTCGACCTCGAGCCGGCGGATCTTCCACCGCCGACCCCGGCGCCGGTCGCGGCTGCCCCCCAGCCCAAACCGATTCGCCCTGCGGCGGTCGAGCCGCGGCCCCCGGAGCCGCGCAAGCTTCCGCCACCGGTCGTCTCGCCGCCGCCCGACGAGCGTGTCGCCCTCGCGGCGCCGCCGACACCGCGCGAGGTGGCGCCGCCCGAACCCGTCGCGCCGAGCAGCGTGCCGCCGAGCGCGCCCGTCGTGAGCGACACGAAGGCGCCCGAGCCCTCAGCGGCGAGCGTGCCCGTTCCGGCCAGCGCCACATCGCCTGCGCCTAGCGGCGCGGAGGCGTCGTTGGACCCGAGACCGTCGCGTAACGGTCAGGAGGGCTCGCGCCAGTCGACGGTCGCGTCCCGCACTCCCGAGGCCTCCGCCTCCGGGCCCATCGTCCGCGCCGCGCGGCCCCGCGGGGGCTATCAGGTGCGCCCGGTCTACCCGGAGTCGGCGCGACGGGCCGGCATCCAGGGAACGACCCTGCTGCGCATCTTCATCGAGCGGGACGGGCGGGTCAGCGACGTGAGCATTCAGCGCTCCGCGGGCGATCAATCGCTCGATCAGGCGGCCTCCGAGGCTGTGCGCCGCTGGCGATTCGAGCCGGCGCACAACTCGGCGGGACCGGTCTCGATCTGGGCGCTGGTACCGGTCGAGTTTCGCATCGGCGACCGGGACTGACCGCTAGAACCGGACCGCCAGACCTCCCAGGAACGACCGCGGATTGCCCGGCGTGTAGTGGATGTCGGGCACGCCGGCCGCCGGCTCGCCGGGCAAGCGTGACGTGAAGAAGAACTGCGCCTCACGATATTCCGCGTTCGTCAGGTTCTCGATATTGAGGAACGCCTCGAGCCACTTGTAGCGATAGCGCGCGGTGAAGTCGAAGAGCATGTAGCCTCGCGCGGTCTGGTGCCGGTCCTCGTCGGCGTAGCGATCGCCGAGATAGCGCATGCCGAAGCTCGACGCGAGCCCAAACGGCAGGCGCGCAGTCAGGTCGGCGCGCGCCGTCATACGTGGCGCCAGTGGGACCGCGCCGCCCGAGTCGAACTTGGCTCTGCTGACGGTCACGTCTCCCGAGAACGACAGCCAGTCGAGGATCTTCACCCGCGTCGCGAACTCCACTCCCTCGCGATGACTCGAGCCGCTCGCCTCGGTCGTGCCCTCGTCGCCGACGAACACCAGCTCGCTGGCCAGATCGATGACCCAGTAGGTCAGCGAGAACTCGGCGCGCGGAATGATCTTGCTGCGCACGCCGAACTCGTAGCCGCGGGCGGTCGGCAGCGCCGTCTCGGCGCGGTCGGCGATCACGGCGCGCGCGTCGTTGCTGTGAAACCCCGTCCCGAAGTTCGCGAAGAATTCCGTCTGGGCCCAGGGCCCGAGCACGAGGTTCGCCTTCACGTTGGGCCGCGCCTTGGTCGTCCGGCCGTTCAGGTCGTCCTCGCTCGTGTTCACGCGCGAGTGCACGTCGTAGCTGAAGATGTCGCCGCGCGCGCCGGTTACGAAGCGCAGCCACGGGAGCGGGACGATGTCGAACTTCACGAACGGCGAGTACGACTGCTCGACGATCGAAACGTCCTGCGTGCGCGCCAGCTGATGGCGCTGCACGGCGGTCGCCAGCACCACCCGCGGGGTGTCGATGCGGTACTGGAAGCCCGCCGAGCTCGTGACATTGACGTCGAAGGGCTTGCTCCGGTGCTCGTACAGCGCGTCGAATCCGGCCATGAAGCGGGTATCGCGCTGGTTGATCATGTCGCCGTTCTGCTCGTCGTTCAGAAAGAACGTGAAGTCGTTGAAGAGCGTGAGCGCGTAGTAGGTGGCGTACGCGTGCATGCTGACGGTCTGGTTCTCGGTCGGCCGCCACCGCCAGTCGAGATTGAGGTTGGTTCGCTGCGTGCTGCCGCCCTCGTTGGGATCGATCGCGTCGAAGCGGCCGATGAGCCCCGATCGCACCGCGCGCGCCGGGATTTCGCCCGAGCCGTGCCAGTCGGCCTGGTAGAAGGACGCCCACACCGAGAGATCCATGTCCTCGGCGATCGTCGCTTTCCCCTTGGCGAAGAGGTTGAAGCGCTCGTAGCCGTTGGGATGGGTGAACGGTCCGTCGCTCCGGTAGTACTCGATGGCCACCAGGCTCTTCAGCGCGTCGCGCGTCGGCGAGAGGAGGGTCAGGTAGCGCTGGGTGCCGAACGAGCCGCCGGCGGCCTCGGCGTAGTTCTCGTCGACCGTGTCGCGCATGATGAAATTGAACGCGCCGGCCGTGGCGAAATCGCCGAACTCGACGAAGTACGGACCCTTGTAGCCGTCGAGCCGCTGCACGATCTCGGGGATCAGGAAATGGAGATCGGCGTAGCCCTGGCCATGGGCGTGGCTGCGGAGGTTGACCGGGAGTCCGTCGATGAAGAGCGCGACGTCGGTGCCGTGGTCGGCGTCGAAGCCGCGCAGGAAGTACTGCTCGGCCTTGCCGCCGCCCTGATGCTGGCTGATCACGAGGCCGGGCACCAGCCGCAGCACGTCGGCGGGCCGGCCCTGCGGCCGAAGCTCGAAGTCTTTCCCGGGAATGAACACCTCCGACGACGCCGACACGGGCGGCGGCGCCGTCACCACGACCGGCGCCAGCAGCTCCTCCTGGCGCGGCGCTCCTTCCTCAGGCTTCGGGAGCGTCTCGGTCGTCGGCGGCGTCTCCGGGCGCGGCGTCGGCTCCTGGCTCGAAGCCGCGCCGGCCAGCGTCAACACGACGAGCAGGGCGAGCCCGGCGCGCGCGCGCGCCGAGAGCGCCACCGGAGGGCGTATGAACATCGAGGGAAAGGTAATACCACACGGCGATGGGCCGATCCAGTACATTTCCCGTCCATGGACGAGGAACGCGCGGTCCGCTTCACGGTCTCGCTGCCGGCGCGGCTCATGCGCACCCTGGACCGGCTGCGAGCCGGACGGCGCTACGGCAACCGGAGCGAGTTCGTGCGCGATCTGCTCCGCGGTGAGCTCGTGAAGGAAGAGTGGGCGAGCCTGCCGGGCGAGACGGTCGGCGTGCTGACCCTGGTCTACGACCACGAGACGCGCGCGCTCGCCGACAAGCTCACGGACATCCAGCACCACGGGTTCAAATCGATCACCGCGAGCCTGCACATCCACCTCGACGAGCACTCGTGCCTCGAGGTGATCGCGCTCCGGGGCTCGCCGCGGCGCATTCGCACGATCGCCAACGAGCTTCTGGCCGTCAAGGGCGTTCGCTACGGGCAGCTCGTCCCCGCCACCCGCGGCAAGCGCTTGACCTGAGGCGGACGAGCGTGGACTGGAAGGTGAGGGCCTGCTCCTCTCCGGAGGAGATGCGCGCGGCGGTGACCCCGATCTGGCACTACTTCGGGCGAACGGGCCCGAGCGAGGCTCAGATCGCCCCGCTCGCGCGTGTTCTGCCCTACGAGCGGGTCCTCGCGGTGTGGGACGGCGGACGCGCGGTCGGCGGAGCCGGCGCGTTTCCGTTCGTACTGACGGTACCCGGCGGGCGCATCCCGGCCGCGGGCGTCACCGTCGTCGGCGTCCTCCCGTCGCACCGGCGCCGCGGCGTCCTGCGCGCGATGATGCGGGCCCAGCTCGACGCCTGCCGCGCGCAGGGCGAAGCGGTCGCGTACCTCTGGGCCACCGAGGACACGATCTACCCGCGCTTCGGATACGGCCTGGCCTCTCACGCGATGGAGATCGACCTGGCCCGTGATCGATCGGCCTTCTCCGGGCGCCCGGCGCCGTTCGGGCAGGCGCGGCTCGTGTCGCTGGCCGAGGCCGAGCCGCTCGTGACGCCGGTATGGGAGCGCGTGGCCGCGGCGACGCCCGGCATGTTCGCGCGCTCGTCGGCCTGGTGGCAGGCGCGCGCGCTGGCCGATCCCGACTGGCGACGGCGTGGCGGCGGCGATCTGCAGTGCGCGGTCCTCGACGCCGGTGGCCGGCCGGTCGCCTACGCGCTCTATCGCCTCAACTGGGCCTCGGAGCGGGGCGTGCCGAGCACCACGCTCGAGGTCGTCGAGGCGCTCGGCGAATCACCCGAGGCCACGCGCGGCATCTGGCGGTTCCTGCTGGACATCGACCTGGTCGCGCGCGTGCGCGCGTCGCTCCTGCCGATCGATCATCCGCTGCTCATGTTGATGGCCGAGCCGCGGCGGCTCCGCGCGAGCTTTCGCGACGGGCTGTGGGTTCGGCTCGTGGACGTCGGCGCGGCGCTGGCGGCGCGCTCGTACGCGGCGCCCGGCTCGGTCGTCGTCGAGGTGGCCGACGCGCTGTGTGCGGACAATCAGGGTCGCTGGCGCGTGGGCGGCGACGGCGTCCGGCGCACGAGCGAGCCCGCCGAGATCACGTGCGATGTGACCGCGCTCGGCTCCGTCTACCTCGGCGGCGTGACGTGGGCCCAGCTTGGACGCTCGCTGCGTGTCGCGGAGCTCGCGCCGGGCGCGTTGGCTCGAGCGGATGCGCTGTTTCGGAGCGAGCGGGCGCCCTGGTGCCCGGAGATCTTCTGATGCCTCCCGGAACCCTGCGCGTTCGATAGGCAACTTCCTCGGCCCGTCGGCGGCGGTCACCGCGAGCCGGTGGTCAGCGACGCGCCGTCACTTCCGCGGCCGGACGACTGTCGCGATCGAGGAAGTAGTTGATCCAGGAGCTCGTGTCGCGCAGTCGGCGATCGGGCGGCGGCACGTAGGTCCGGAGCGCGTCGACCGAGCCCGCGGCCTTCGCGCGATCGTACACGGCGACCCAGATGCATGGCTTGTCGGGAACGACCTCGCACCGGCCGCTGTCGGTGCCGCCGCACGGCCCGTTGCGGAGCTGCTTGGGGCACGTCTGCGGGCACACGTACTCGAGGTGACCGAGCACGCAGTTGCCGCACGCCTGGCAGCCGAACAGCGGCTTCTTGATCGCCAGCTCGGCGCGCTCCAGGAGCGCGGCCGTCGACTTTCGGCGATCGATCCACGCGAAGACCCGTGTGAGGACGCGGCGGGTCCACGTGTCGCGGTTGACCGGGAAGGCGCGCCCGAGCCAGTCGAGGACGCGCGGCAGGAGCTCGGGACGCCGGGGCTCTGGTTCGGCGCTCGCGCTCGCATCGGACGTCCGTGCCGAAGGCTTCCGGGCCGGCGTCTTCGCGTCGGGAAGATAGAAGCCGCCGGACGCGCCGTAGCCGAGCTCGGCCGCCAGCGCTTCCCAGTCCGGCGCGAGCTCGTCGGCGCGGCGGATGATCCAGCCGATCTGCGCCGCGTCGTGCGTACCGCCGAGGTAGGCGCCCGCGTAGCCGAGCCCGCGCAGAACGGCCACCGTACGCGCCGCCCGCTCGAGCCTGGCCCGGCGGCCGCCGTCCTTCGCGCGGCTCTCGGCGCGGACGGCGGCGAGCAGCTCGGGCGACACCCAGCAGCCCGGCGGGCGGCCCGTCGCCATGCGCTCCGCCGTCTTGGGCCCGAGGACGTACACGTTGCCGAGCAGCGGCGTGCGCAGGCCGCGCGCGTCGAGAAAGCGGCGGAGCTCGGCGAACTTGCGCGCGTCCCAACCGACCTGCGTGACGGCCACGTCCGCGCCGGCGGCGATCTTCTTCTCGAGCTTCACGTACTGATAGACGCAGTCGGCCTCGGTGTACTTGAAGGGCGAGACGGCCACCGCGATGTGAAAGGGCATCCCGCCCCGACGCCGCTCGTCGATCAGGCGGACGAGCTGGACCGAATCGAGGTCGAACACCGGCGGTTGATCGCCGGCGCCGGGATAGTCGCCGGTCAGCGCGAAGACGTTCTCCAGCGAGAGCGCGTGCATGTCGTCCAGGCTCTTGGCGAGCCCGCGCCGGTCCTGACTCACGCACGTGAGGTGGATGTTCGGCGTCAACCCGCGCGCGCGGGCCGCCGCGGCGACGCGCAGCGGGTCGTGCCCCATCGCGCCGCCCGCGTAGCTGGTGACGCTGCCCGCGACCACCGCCGGCATGCGCGCGAGCCCCGACGCGGCTTCGAGCAGTCGCGCCTCGCGCGTCAGGGCGGAGGCGACTAGCTCGACGACGTAGCAGAAGCGGCCTGTCGCCAGCGCCTCCCGCAGCGGGTTACTCATCCCTGGAGCTCGCCCCGGACGAGCTGCGCTCCCTCGACCATGGCGCCGAGCTTGGCGAAGGCGACCTCGCGCGGTAGATGGAGCAGACCGCAGTCCGGATTCACCGACACGCGATCGGCGGGGAGAATCGCGAGGGCCTCGCGGATCCGCTCGGCCACGATGGCCGGGTTCTCGACGTCGTGGGTCTTCACGTCGATGACACCGAGACCCAGCGTGAAGGGCGCATCGAATTCCTTGAAGAGCCGAAGGTCCTCGCTCCCCCGGCGCGCGAACTCGAGCGTGATCTGGTGGATCCGCGCCTCGAGGACGGCCGGGAACAGGTACCGGTAGCTGCCCTCCCACGACGGCTTGCCGTACCGGTTGCCGTAGCACACGTGCAGGCTCAGCCGCGCGTCCACGCCGTCGACCAGCGCGTTGATGGCGCGCACGCCCCACGGCAGGTCCTCGGGGAATCCCGAGTAGTACGGCTCGTCGATCTGGATCTGCTCGGCGCCGGCGCGGACGAGCTCGCGCAGCTCGAGGTTCATGATGCGCGCGATCTCGACGGCGAACGCTTCTTCGCTCGGGTAGTACTGGTTGCGGATCCGTTTGACCAACGAGTGCGGTCCGGTGACGGACACCTTCGTGCGCCGGTCGGTGAAGCGCCGCAGGAAGCGGAAGTGCTCGACGAGCCCGAGCGGGGCCATCGGCATGCGCGCGCGCACGACCGAGTCGTAGAAGTCGTAGTACGAGGCCTTCGAGCCGCGATCGATCTCGACGCCGGGCAACCGCGTCGCGAAGTAGTCGATCATGTTGTCGCGCCGGAGCTCGCCGTCCGAGACGACGTCGAGACCGGCGACTTCCTGGTCCTTGATCGCCGCCTTCACGGCCGCGTCGTGCATCTCGTCGAGGTCGTGCGCCGTGATGCGCCGGCGGAGGAAATCGTTCTTCGCGCGCTCGAGCCACGCGGGCATCGAATAGCTGCCGACGACGGCGGTGGGGAGATATCGAGCTGCCATGGTCTGCCTCACTCGCGGAGTGTCGTGTAGAGAATGCTCGTGCGCGAGCCCGCCCGATAGCGGAACGGCGCGAAGTGGACGTCGTAGCCGGTGCGCGCGCCGACGGCCTGCAGGAGCGCGCCGTTGACCCAGTTCACGACCGAGCCGTCGAGCTTCCCGGGGCCGCGAAATCCCTGGCGATACTCGTCCATCGTGGCCACGAAGATGTCCTGCACCTGCAGATAGCCGCGCGGATGCAGGAGCGGGACCGTGTTGACGAAGCTCTCGACGGCGCCGCGCGAGATGTGGAAGCGCACGTCGGCGGGCGCGCGGGCCAGGAGCTCATCGAGATCGTCGCCGTGCAGGCCCAGCGGCAGCGGGACGTCGGCGGTTCCCTCGAGGCGGCGCAAGCGCTCCTCGAGGCACAGCCCGTCCCACACGGCCCGCCAGAACGCGACGCCGCGTTCGCGATCGCCGAAGAGATCGGGACCCGTCTCGAGGAGGCGCGCGATCGTCTGACGCAGCTCGCTCGGACCGACGCCGCAGGCCGACTGGATGGCGCGGACCGTCGGTCCCGGCAGATAGGCGCGCGTCTCCACCAGATAGAGCTCGCCGTCGCGCCGGACGAGCTCGTCCACCGGCAGGTTGTCGTACACGTTCGTGAGGTGGACGTAGAGGATCTTGTAGCGAAGGAACGACAGCGCGCGCAGCGGGTTGAGCGCGTCGGTGGCGATCATGCTGACGACGTCCCGGTGTGCCGACACGGCGCTCATGGCGCGGTCGAGCGTCGGCAGCGAATAGTCGGCGAGCAGGAAGCGCAGGCGCGGGTAGAACCCGGTTGCGCGTGCCTCGTCGATCGCCTTGAAGCGATCGAGCCAGAGGCCGGCCCGCGTGCCGGAGCCCACGCCGATCTCGAGCGCGAAGATCTCGGCCGGCAGCTGGCCGCGCTTGTCGAGCTCGACGAGCAGCGTCCAGAAATCGGCCACCGCGTCGGCCACCGCGGCCGGATCGTTCGCGTCCGACCGGCCGCTCGGCAGCGCGGCCTCGAAGCCGCGGCCCGACTGGCGCTCCCAGTCGACCAGGCGCTGCCAGAACAACCGGTTGAACTCCCAGATTGCACTGTCGCTCAGGGCGATCCACTCCTCGACGACGACCCGGCCACCGATCTCGCGATCGACGGCGCCCACCGAGGCGAGCGCGCCGCCGAGGTCGTCGATCAGGCGATCGCGCGGCGCTCGGCGCAGATCAACCGCCAGCTCGGCGAGCGCGACCCGCTCGCCGTGGGCGTCGGTCGCGTGTCGCACCATGACCGATTCGCGGAAATTTGCCTTGTACTGGATCCAGTCCAGGTGCAGGCGCAGGTGCGGCAGCATTTCGGGTGCCAGCCGGCCTTGATCGAGTAGCGCGAAGAGGGCCGCCAGGACCTCGCCCGCGCCGGTCTCGCCGGGCTTCGGGAGGAAGTTGAGGTGGATGATCACGGGGCTAGAATACAGGGCACGAGGCATCCATGAACAACATCGTCGTGACGCCTCTCAGCGACACGCTCGCCGCGCGGATCGATGGCGTCGACATCACACGCGAGCTCGACGCGCGGACGTGGGCCGAGATCCGAGCCGCGTTCGAGGACCACTCCGTGCTGGTCTTTCGCGGCCAGGCACTCGACGACGAGAGCCAGATCGCGTTCAGTCGCCGATTCGGCAATCTCGAAGTCACGCGCAGCATGAACCCGGCCGCGGGAACGCCCTTCGCGCGCCAGTCGAACCTCGACGTCAAGACCGGCGAGGTGATTCCGCAGGGCGATCGCCGAATGGTCTACCAGCTCGCCAACATGCTCTGGCACAGCGACAGCTCGTTCAAGCCGGTCCCGTCACTCTGCTCGCTGCTGTCCGCCCGGATCGTCCCGCCCGAGGGCGGCGCGACCGAGTTCGCGAGCATGCGGGCCGGTTACGCCGCCCTGTCCGAAGACATGAAGCGCACGGTCGCGCCGCTCGTGGTCGTGCACGACTTCGCGTGGTCGAGGGACCAGGTGCAGCCCGGCTTCTTCACGGTACGCGAGCGCGCGGAGTATCCGCCGGTCCGTCATCCGCTCGTGCGCGCGAATCCGGTCAACGGCAAGCGCGGGCTGTTCATGGGCGCGCACGCGTCGCACGTCGAAGGCATGCCGGTCGATGAAGGCCGCGCGCTCCTGAAGACGCTCCTCGATCACGCGACGCAGCCCGCGTTCGTCTACCGCCACAAGTGGCGCGAGGGCGATCTGGTCGTCTGGGACAATCGCTCGGTGCTCCACCGCGCAACGCCGTACGACATCGTGCGTTACAGGCGGTTGATGCAGCGCACGACGATCTCCGGCGATCCCGCCGAGCCCGCCGCCATCGCGCGCTAGCGCGCCTCGCTCCAGCTAACCTCGCTCGCCCGAGGGCGTAGTATGAAACGGAGCGCTCGGAGCGAGTAGTCCTTCAGGGAAAACCACGAGGCGATGGAGGTGAAACGATGAGCAAAGGCAGCAAAGTGAAAGCGGCTCCGAAGGGATTTCACACGGTCACGCCGTACCTGGTCATCGACGGCGCGGCGCGGGCGCTCGAATTCTACAAGCGCGTCTTCGGCGCGACCGAGCGCATGCAAATGCCGGGCCCCGAGGGCAAGATCGGTCACGCCGAGATCACGATTGGCGATTCGGTGGTCATGCTGGCTGATGAGCATCTCGAGATGGGCGCGCGCGGGCCGCGCGCGTTCGGCGGCGCCGCGGTCGGCATGGTGGTCTACGTCAACGACGTCGATGCGACGGTGAACACCGCGGTGGCCGAAGGGTCCAAGCTGCTCCAGCCGGTCGAGGACAAGTTCTACGGCGACCGGATGGGCACGATCGAGGACCCGTTCGGGCATCACTGGCACGTCGCGACGCACAAGGAAGACGTTCCGCTGGATGAGCTGAAGCGGCGCGCGGCCGAGATGGCCAAGAAGTCGGGCTGATCGTCATCGCGCTCGGCGTGAGCGCGGCGTTCAGCGAGAGTCGAACGCCACCTTCACGCCGAGCCCGATCAGGATCGTTCCCGACACCGCCTCGATCGCACGCGGGACTCTAGAGACGCGCAGCCAGCGACCGGCTGATGCGATCGCGATCGCGTACACGGTGAGCCACGCGAACGTCAGCATGGAGAAGACGAGGCCGAGTAGCACCAGCGCCGAGACCATATCCTGTCCGGGCGCCGTGAACTGTGGCAGCACGCTGGCGAAGAACACCGCCATCTTCGGGTTGCCGAGATTGTTCACGATGCCCTGGACGAACGCGTCGCGAGACGCGAGCCGTGCTCTCTCCGGCTCCAGGCTCGGCCACGGCTGCCGCGCGCCGAGCGCGGCATGCAGCGACCGCGCTCCAAGCCATATCAGGTAGACGGCACCGGCCAGCCGCACCGCCCGGAAGACCGGCTCGGAGGCCAGAAGCACCGCGACCAGGCCGAGGCTCGTCGCCGTCGCCCAGATGAGCTGTCCTGCCGAGACACCGAGCGCCGTCCCCATTCCGCCTGCCCGTCCGCCGCGCAAGGTGTTTCGGATCGTCAGCGCCGTGTCGGGGCCGGGTGCGACGATCACGAGGAGCGAAACGCCCAGGAAGGTCAGCACGGATCGATTGTAGGGCGAATGATTACCTGCTAGGTAGTTGTGCGCTCGGGCGGCGCGTGTCCATCCTCAGCTCAGCAGCGTTACGGGGAGGGGATGATATGCGGAGCGAGATCATCGCGGGAATGCTGGTGCTCGTGAGCGCGCTCGCGGCGGCCCGCGGTGTGCGCACGCTCGGGCGAGGCGCGCGCGACGCCAGGCCGCTCGAGGTCGTGCGCGGTCTTCGCGGCCTCGTCATCGCGTTCGCCACGGCCGCGTTCGCCGCCGGCCTTCTGCTGGATCTGGTGGGTCTCATCGTGCTCGGCGCCGTGTTTCTCGGCGAGGAGCTCTACGAGACGGGCGTGCTTGCGCTGATCATCCGATCCGGCGAGCGCGCGCCGGCCGACGGCGCGTCCTCGAGCTCAGCCCGTCGCTAGGAGTAGACGATGACGCTCCGCTTGACCTCGCCCTGCAGCATGAGGTCGAAGGCGCGATTGAGCTCGCCGAGGGGCAGACGCCGACTGATGAGTTCGTCGAGCTTGTACTTTCCGCTCATATAGAGATCGATCAGCATCGGGACGTCCGTGCGCTGGTGGCCGCCGCCGAACGAGCTCCCGGTGAGCACGCGCTGCTGCAGGAGCAGCGACGGATCGATCGACAGCCGCGTGCCCGCCGGCGAGACGCCCACGACCACGCAGGTGCCGCCGCGGTGGGTGGAGAGGAGCGCCTGCTCCATCGTCTGCTGGGTGCCGACCACCTCGAACGCGAAGTCGACGCCGCCGCGGCCCGACAGCGCCTGGACGCGGGCCACCGGATCCTCCCGCGACGCGTCGACGACGTGGGTCGCGCCGAACTCCTCGGCCCACGCGAGCTTCTGCTTCACGACGTCGACGGCGATGATCTGACCCGCGCCCACCAGGCGCGCGGCCTGAATCGTGTTGAGGCCGACGCCGCCGCAGCCGAAGACCGCCACGCTCGCGCCCGGCGGCACCTTGGCCCGGTTGAACACCGGCCCGGCACCGGCCAGCACGCCGCAGCTCACCAGACAGACGACGTCGAGCGGCGCGTCCTTGCGGATCGGGATGACGCTCTCTTCCGGCAGCACCGCGTGCGTGGCGTAGCCCGACACCTGCAGGAAGTGGTGGAGGCCGCGCCCATCCTTCTTGAGACGTGGCGTGCCGTCGAGCATGAACCAGCGCGGTTTGTCGCGAAGTGCGCACATCGTCGGCTGGCCGCCGATGCAGTACCAGCACTTGCCGCACGACGGGATGTAGCTCGAGCAGACGTGATCGCCGGGCGCCACGGTCTCGACGCCGGCGCCGACCTTCTCGACCACGCCGGCCGCCTCGTGGCCCAGCACGACCGGAAGCGGATGGGGGTAATCGCCGGTGATCACGTGCAGGTCGCTGTGACAGACGCCGTTGGCGGCCCAGCGCACCTGGACTTCGTGGGGTCCGGGCTCGAGCAGCTCGACGTCCTCGACCACGACCGGCTTCTTCACGTCGTAGAGAACCGCGGCGGAAACACGCATGGCGACCTTCCTTTGGCTGAGAGAGTCGCCGCTAGTCTGCGCGCGTGCGCGCGGCTTGGCAAGACCGGCGATCGTCATTTGCCTTGACCGTCGGGCTCGCGTAGTGTTCGACGCGGAGGCGCGCTGAGAGCACATGAGCGGCGAGGCGCGAGACCCGTACGAGGCGGCGGAAGGCCGCGCGGTGCCGCATCCCGTTCTCAAGAAATATTACGAGCGGGAGAGCGATCGCCGACCCTTCGTCAACGCGCTGTTCGACAACGCGGCGGAGCACTACGACTTCGTCTGCGGCCTCGGCTCGCTCGGCTCCGGACGCTACTACCGGCGCTGGGTGCTGATGCGGTCGGGGCTGCGCGCGGGCATGAAGTTCCTCGACGTCGCGACCGGTACGGGCATGATCGCCCAGGGCGCCACCCGCATCGTGCGCGAGCCGGGCGTCGTGGTCGGGCTCGATCCAAGCGGCGGCATGCTGCAGCAGGCGCGGAAGGCGGTCGCGGTGCCGCTGGTACAGGGCACGGTCGAGGAGCTGCCGTTCGCGGACAGCCACTTCGACTTCCTCTGCATGGGCTACGCGCTGCGCCACGTGGCCGACCTGGGCGTGGCGTTCCGGGAGTGCCTGCGCGTGCTGAAGCCGGGCGGCCGCGTCCTGATACTAGAGATCACGCTGCCCCGCTCGCCCTTGGGCCAGCGCTTCGTCCGCGTCTACTTCGAAAGCATCCTGCCCCGCGTCACGCGCCTCAGCACCGGCAGCGCCAAAGCCGAGCTCTTGATGAAGTACTACTGGGACACGATCGCCAACTGCGTGGCGCCGGAAAAGATTCTCAAGGTGCTCGCCTCGAGCGGATTCGCGACGATCAACCACCGCGTGCGCGGTGGTCTCCTCAGCGAATACCTCGCCTCTAAATCCGCCGGCTAGCGAATCGCCATTTCGGTCGGCGCGACGCCGCGTAGACCGTAGCGGCCCATGAAGCGCAGGAGGCCGCGGCTGTAGCGTCGCAACGTGCCCATCCCCGAGGCCTGGAGCGCGATGTGCCGCTCGATATGGTTCTGCGCTGCGTTCTTGAACGCGTTCGTGCCGACCGCCATCCAGTCGCGCCCGGCCCTGAACAGCGCCGCCATCCGCCCGTCGTAGAACGTCGCCACCAGATCGAGCCACGCGTTGAGCATCGCGGTCTGCCGGGCCACGTACGGCGCGAGCGCCGCCTCGAGCTCGGCGGGTGAGGGCGGCGCGGCCGCGCCGGCGAAGGGCGCGAGCCCTTCGGCGACGAGCTCCGCCGAGCGCAGGGCCAGATAGACGCCGGGCGAGAGCATCGGGTCGACGAACCCGAACGCGTCACCGAGCATTACCCAGCCTGGGCCGAGGCCGCGGTGCGAGATCAGCTGGTAGTTCGCGTAGGTCGCCACCGACGTGACGCGCTTGCTGCCCGCGGCGATCGTCGACAGCCACCAGTCGGTGGCGATCGCTCGCTCGAGCCGCTCGGCCGGACTGGCGCCGAGGCGGGCCGCGTCGTCGCGGCCGAGCACGATGCCGATCGACAACCGGTTCTTGAGCGGGATGCACCAGCTCCAGCCGGCGTCGAGGCGGCGGATGAGTACCTGGCCGGGGTCGTCGTCCCACGTGAAATTCTCGAAGTGGGCGAAGTGCGCCACGTCCTTGCGCGGGCCCAGATGCGCGCCGATGTTGAGCGCGCGCGCGCCGAGCCGGGCGCGCCCCGTCGCGTCGACCACGAGGTCGGGTTGGCGGCCCTGGAGCGACGGCGCCGCCGCGAGCGTTTCCGGCGAGAGGCCAAGCTCGCGTCCGCCCTCGTTCATCGGCTCGAAGCGTGCGTGGGTCACGACGCGCTCGACGCCGCAGGCCATCGCGCGAGCGAGCACCGCGTCGTCGAATCGTGGGCGCGGGATGTTGTAGGCGTACGGGAACACGCCCGGTGCGAATCGCGCGAACGAGAAGCTGAAGCGGTCGGTCGCCGACCAGATGAAGGACACGCCGGGCTTGATCCGACTGAAGCTCGCCGTCTCCTCTTCGAGGCCCAGGCGCTGGATGATCGGGATAACCGCGGGCACGAGCGATTCGCCCACCAGGAGCTCGGGCCGGCGCCCGTCGTCGAACAGGGTCACCTCGACGCCCTGGCGCGCCAGCAAGATGCCCAGGGCCGAGCCCGAGGGGCCGGCGCCGACGATCGCGACTTTCATCGCCGAATCTTACCGCTTGGAGTCCGAGGGATGGCGGGCACGACCGTGAACTCGATCGGCACCTTATAAGAGGAGAGGATCCTGGCGCAATGCCGTCTCAGGGCATCGAGGTCGCAGCCAGGCTCTGCGACGACCTCGGCGTACGGCACTTCGCCCATGTGGGCGTGCGGCCGGCTGAACACGCGCGATTCCTTGATCCCCGGAAATTCATTGATGCACTCCTCGACCTCTTCGGGGAAGAACTTCAGCCCGGCGACCAGGATGAGTGCTTTCTTGCGGCCCTTCAGGTGCAGCGCGCCGGCGCGGTCCAGGAACCCGAGGTCGCCGGTGAGGAACCACCCGTCCATCGCGATCTGCTCGCGGAGCCGCCAGGGCGAATAGTACGCGGAGAAGAGCCCGTTCCCGCGCACGGCGATCTCGCCCAGGGTCTCGGACGGCAAGAGCGTGCCCTCATCGGAGAGGACGGCGACCTCGTAGCCCGGCACGGGCCGGCCGACCGAGGCCGGCGGAAGCCCCTCCGTGCCGAGGTTGATGCACGGCAGCCCTGCCTCGATGATGCCGTAGGCCTGTCCGACCGGTACGCCATAGACCGATTCGAAGCGCTCCATCACCGCCGCCGAGATCGGCGCCGCAGTCGAGAGCGTCACGCGAATGCTCGAGAGCGGCTCGCTCGGCCCGAGATTGGCCATGCGCTCGAAGTGCAACGGCGCCGCGTAGAGCACGCTGGCGCGGAGGCGGCGCGCGCCGTCGACGATCGCCCTCGGCAAGGTGTCGGCGCACAGGAGGATGTGGGAGCCGGCGCGCACGTACGCCGTGATCGTGACGGCGAAGTGATAGGCGAGCGGGAGCACCCAGAGGATCCGGTCCTCCTCGTTGAACTTGAGCACGCGATCGGATGCCTCGACGCGCGCCAGGGTGGCCTCGTGCGAGAGCACGACGCCCTTGCTGCGGGCGGTGGTCCCCGACGTGAAGCGGATGAACGCCGCGTTCAGCTTGTGGAACTCGGTCGGCGCCTCGGCGCCCCGATCGATCCACTGAAACCTGTAGCCGTCGCACTCGCCGCCCTTCACGATCGCGCGGCGCGCCGAGTCGTCGGCGTGGCCGGGGGTGCTCGGCAGCGGCGCGGCCTTGGGCCAGGCGAAGCAGCCGTTCAGCTGCACCTCGCGCACGATCGCCGCGATCTCGGTCGGCGTGAGGTTGCTGGCGAGCGGCACGAAGCAGGCCCCGGCGGCCAGCAGGCCGAACGCGGCGGGGAGGTAGGTGAGATCGTTCGGGGCGAGCAGCCCGATGCGCTGACCGGGCTCGACGCCTTCGCCCTTGAGGAAGGCGGCCACCCGCTCCGCCTCGCGGGCGAGCTGACCGTAGCTGATCGACCGGCCCGATCGCACGTCGGTGATCGCACGGCGCGGCGAGTGCCGCTCGGCCGTCGCGAAGAGGACCTCGGCGAGGTTCATCGCGCCTCCGCGCAGCGCGCCGCGGCTCGCCCGACCGCCTCGCCGGTCGCCAGGCAGGTGCCGATCACGCGCGCCGACCCGAGCGCCTCGTGGGTGGCGCTCATGCACCGCCCGGCGACGAACAGGTTGTCGACGTCGCGCGCCTGCAGGCAGCGCAGCGGGATGTCGTAGTGGGCCCGATCCTCGAGCCACTCGTAGGTGGCGCCGAGCCGGCCTTCTTCCCAGAGCTCGATCGGCCAGCTCGCGCGGGCGACGCCGTCGTCGAACTTGCGCGCGCCGAGCACGTCGTCGCGGGTGAGCTGATAGCGGCCGATCACGCGACGGCTCTCTCGCACACCGACCTGCGGCGCCGCGTGCGAGACGAACGCGCGGGAGAACGCCGGGAGCGTCTTGAGAAACTCGGTGACGGCGAGCGCGCGCTTTCGCCCTTCCTGCTCGGCGACGGTCAGGAAGTCGCGGCTGGCCGGGAGCTCCTCGGCGATGCCGCTCAACGTGAGCTTGCAGACGATCTCGCCGGGCTGCGGTGAGGCGCCCAGCGCCAGGTTCGCGGCCCCTTTGGGCAAGCGTCCCTCCTGTTCGGCGGTGACCAGCGATCGCAGCAGCGCCACGCGCGGCCCTGATCCCAGCGCGTCGGTGTCGACATGCTGGAGGACGAAGACCAGGGATGGCAGCTGGCGTTCGGAGAGCGGCGCGGTCGCGGTGGCCGCGCCGGCCAGATGAGACACGACGGCGTCGCCGCTGGCATCGACGACGACCCGCGCGGCCAGCTCGAGCGTACGCTCCCAGGTCGCGACGCGCACCGATTCGATTCGCGCCGGCCCGCTCTCGAGCCCGGTGACGAACGTGTGGAGATAGACGTCCAGGGGCGTAACCGATTCCGTGAGCTCGTCGGCCAGGCAGGCGAACGCGAACGGCGTGTAGGGCAGCACGTACGTCCGTCCGCGACGGACCGGCGCGCCGCAGCCGGGCATGGCCGCGAGCTTGCGCGCGACGTCATCGGCGAAGCCCGCGTTGAGCGGCTCCGGCGGACCCTCGGCGGACGTCAGATACAGGCCGCAGACCGTGCTCACCATGCCCGCGGTGGCCATGCCGCCGAGGAACCCGTAGCGCTCGACGAGTGCGGTGCGCGCGCCCGAGCGCGCCGCCGCGACCGCGGCGGCCAGACCCGTGGCGCCGCCGCCGACCACGACCACGTCGTAGCTCAGCGCACCGGACGCCATCCCATGCCCTCGCGAACCCCCTCGACGATGCGCGCGACCTCGGCCTCGTTCGTCGCGCCCTCGACCCAGGATACGACCAGGTTGTTCCGGATCCCGCACCGGTTGAAGAATACGCCCACCCCGGGCCGGGGCAGCACGGAGGGCGCGTGGTACGCGTTGACGACGCGCCGTCCGAACAGCTTTTCGAGCGTCGGCGGAAAGTCCGCCAGGTCGGCGCAGTTGAACGAGAATGTCTCCCGCCGGGCCGTGCCGGGCAGGTCGCGCAGCATCAACGAGGCCGGGCGATACTTCAGAAACTCCATCGCCACCGCGCTGGCGTCGATCTGGCCGTCGCGCAGGGTGTCGGTCATCTGCTCGCGCAGCGTGCGCGTGAGCGCCACCACGTCGCCGGTGTCCGACGGCTTGAACCGCGCGAAGTGGAAGGCGAGCACGTTGCCGAACGTCGCGCCCGGCTCGCCCTTGGGGCGTAAGTCGACGGACACCGGCACGAGGAACGGCGAGTCGGGCAGACCACGCCGGCGCCAGAGATCGGCCATCGTGCGTCCGACCAGCGCCAGGCGCCAGCAGATCTCGCGCGTGGAGCGGACGCCGCCGAGCCCATGATCCTCGCCGACGAAGCTCGCCTGCACGAAACGCGCGCGGCCCGGTGTCGCCAGCGCGGTGCCAGGTGAGACTGGCGAGACGGGCACGAGCGCGCGCATGTAGCGCTGGCTCTGGCGCCCGAGCCGTCCGCGCTCTTTCAGGGGCCGCGGATCGGGATCAGTCGCGAATGCCGGCGGCCTCCCGTTCCACGGCACGCGTCCGTCGGTCTCGTCGAGATGTGTCAGGTGCGCGAGCAGGTTCTGTCCGCCGCGCGGGTCCATCAGCGGATGAAACCACGTGACGACGAGCGTGCTCTGCGGCCCCCCGGCGTCCGACACGCTGTCGAGGACCGCGAAGCGCAGCGGCGCCTCATGGCGGGGATCGATCGCGAGGTTGAGCTCGGCCTCGAGCTCGGCGTGCAGCGCCTCGGGCGCGGGCAGACGCCGGTGGCGCACGGGCGGCGCGATCAATGCGTCGCGCGAGTGCGCGGCCCAGTGCAGCGCGCCCCACGGAAACGGGCGGCGCAGGCGCGCGGCCGGCCACGGACAGACATCGAGGAAGCGCTCGAGCGCTCGCGCGATCCGCGCCGGATCGAGCGGGCCGTCGCACTGCACGACCATGAGTGTGTTGTTGCTGACCCGCGCGTGCTTCCAGAGAGTCTGCATCGCGACTAGGACGAGATCGGCACCGCGCAGGGGGAGCCGGCGACTCCGGGTCGTGCTCACGCGCTCCGTCGGCAAATGTATGCCGCGAAGGCGCGCGCGGTTCGGATGTTGTCCGCGACGAGATCCTCGTCGGGCATCCAGAATCCGTAGTGCGCCTCGATGAAGAGGAGCACCTTCAGCAGCGCCATCGAGTCGAGTCCGGCCAGCTCGAGATCGTCGTCGGGTCGCACCGGACGGCTTCGCGCCATGATCGTGGCGTTGATGAACTCCGTCACAGCCTTGGCGACCTCTTCGGGATCGAGCCGGGAGAGATTCCCGGTAGACATGATCTCCGCTCACTATCCTTATGCGCCTCTTACTTTGCAAGTCTTACGAAATGCCGCCGAGCGCCGGTGCGTCTAAAGGGCCAGGGGTTATGGAAATGAGGCTCGGCACAAGCAAAGTTCTTCAGATGTCTCTGCTGGGCTTGCTGTCGGGGCTGACGCTCGCTACGCACGCCCAGGCGCAGTGGCACGACGACCGGCGCGGGCCCGCCTGGCGCGACGAGCACGCCCGGTTCGGCCAGCGCACGTTCGTGCGCCGAGAAGATTGGCACTTCGACCGCGGCCGGGGCTGGCGCTTCGAGCATCGGCCGGGCTTCTGGTCGCCCTATTACGTCTGGTGGTGGACCGGCGGCCGCGTCGTGATGCTTGCGGCGCCCACGGCCACCGTCGTGAATTACCCCAACGGCCGGTACGAGCTCCGAGGCGATGGGATCACCGTTCCGTACTACTGGGCGTGGGTCCCGGCCCAGGCCTACATCGCGGCGCCTCCGCCGCCTGCCGTTCCGGCCGCGCCCGACGTGGCGCCGGTCGGCTCGCCGCCGCCCCCGCCGCCTGTCGCGGGGATAGGTCTGGCGGTCGTGAGCTGTGCGTGAGATGAACCACATGCTGTTGCAAAGGAGGATCGAGACCATGACCAGATCGAATGTCTTTCGTCGTCTGGGCGTGATGTTCCTGCTGGCGTGCGTCGTATCGATCAGCACCGCGGGCTGTCTCCTGGTGCCGGTGCCGGTCGGCGGCGGCCATCGTCATCACGGCCGCTGGTAGTCACTTCGGCCGCTCGTCGCTTCACGCGCAGCCTCCCGGTCGTGGGGGGCTGCGCTCACGTTCGGGCCTCGCGCGGCTCGTTCGTCGGCGCGGCCGACTTGACTCGCTTCGCTCGTCGGCGCTAGGAAGGAGAG
>Ga0075433_10000456_pt1 | contig 26564 bp, 16 predicted proteins | sample RhiMethybrSRZTD2_FD_75299 | JGI IMG/M metagenome (GOLD analysis project Ga0075433, IMG submission 75299) | Populus rhizosphere microbial communities from Tennessee, USA - Rhizosphere MetaG P. TD hybrid SRZTD2 | ecosystem: Host-associated > Plants > Roots > Rhizosphere > Soil | place: USA... | reverse complement strand
ACCAAGCCGGCCGACCTCGCCAAGATCGATGTCTACGCCTACACCGGCACCACGCTGCCGCCGAGAGCGCAGTTTCTCAGCGTGTCGACGCTCGTCGCCAGTGTTCCCGTGGCGGCGCCGACGCCCGAGGAGACAGCCAAGGGGGCCGAGGCGAACAAGTCCCAGAAGAGGCGTCAGCCGTCGACGCCGCAGAAGCCGATCACGGCAGGTCAGTCTGCGCCGGTCGTATCGAGCAGCACGGCTGACGCGATCCAAGGCAGCATGGTCGCGGTGCGCGAACATCTCACTCCCGAGGCGCTCGTCGCACAGCCGCTGCCGGTCGCGGCGACCTCGTCCCGATCGCGCCGGCCGGCGGCGCCGCTCGCCGCAGCCGTCAAGGAAGGCGCGCTGCGACGTTTCTACGTCGCGATCCCGTTCAGTCCGCGAGGACGACCCGGACCTCCAGGCATGTTCGCGGAGATTCCCTTGACCGCCCTTCCCGACCCGCCGCTCGACGTGACGGCGAGTGTCGCAGCGGAAGGCGTGTCGCTCTCATGGGAGCCATCGGGAGGATTGATCGGGTTCTTGCTCGAGCGTACGCTGCCGATCGAATCGTCCCCGATCGAGGAACCGCCGGGCGCCGCGCTCGAGCCCACACCAGAGGCCTCGTCGGATCTGCCTCCAGGCCCAACGCTCTACAACGTGTATCGCGAGATTGAACCTGCGCCGGACGCGGTGCCGAGCCCTGCTCCCGATCCAAGCGCGACGATGGTGCCGATCAATCCCGCGCCGGTTGCTGCGCTGACGTTCTCCGATCCGGTGTCGGCGTTCGATGATCGCAAGCGCTGCTACACGATCCGCGCTCTGCGCGGGACCGGACCTGCTGCCGTGGAAAGCGACGCTTCATCACGAGTGTGTATCGCGCCGAGCGACGCCTTCCCGCCGGCGGCGCCGGTGGGCGTGTCCACCGAGGCCATGCCGGGGGCTATTACGATCAGCTGGGAGCCGAATACCGAAGCCGATCTGGCGGGCTACGTGGTCTTGCGCGGCGACCCAGGCGATGCCACACTGACGCCGCTGAGCGGCAGTGTTATCGCAGAGCCGCAGTATGTCGATCGCGACGTGCGTCCTGGCGTACGCTATGTGTACGCGGTGCAGGCGATCGACACGCATCTGCCCACACCCAACGTCAGCGCAGAATCGGCGCGTGTCGAAGAAACCGCGCGATAAGGGGAGACGGCCATGAAGCTGTTCGCCGACACAGGTAATTTGAAAGAGATCGAAACACTGGCCGCGCTGGGCGTCCTCGACGGCATCACGACCAACCCGTCGCTGCTCGCCAAGGAGTCGGGCGACTATCGCCAGATTCTGAAAAAGATCTGTCAGACCGTGAAGGGTCCCGTGAGCGCTGAAGTCGTCTCGACCGACAGCGCTGGGATGATCCGCGAGGGCCGCGATCTCGCCGGCATCGACGAGCACATCGTCGTCAAGGTGCCGTTCACGAAAGAAGGCGTCAAGGCATGCAAGACGCTTGCATCGGAAGGCCTTCGCGTCAACGTCACGCTGATCTTCTCCGCCACGCAGGCGTGGCTGGCCGCCAAGGTCGGTGCCTCGTACGTGAGCCCGTTTGTCGGCCGGCTCGACGATGTGGGCACCACGGGCATGAACCTGGTTCGCGAGATCGTCGACATCTTCGACAACTTCGACTTCACCACCGAGGTGCTCGTCGCCAGCGTGCGCAATCCGATTCACATCGTCGAGGCCGCACGCATGGGAGCCGACGTCGTGACGGTGCCGCCAGCGGTGATTGAGCAGTGCTTCAAGCACCCGCTCACCGACATCGGTCTGGAGAAGTTCCTCAAGGATTGGGAGAAAGCTCAGGCCGCCAAGGTTTAGCCTGACAGCCAACAGCGCGTGTCACGCCTCAAAGAGCTTCAGCACCGGGCTGCGCTCGGCGGTGGGGAAGAGCGGCTGCAGCGTCAGCGCGACGCGGGCAAGCTGACCGCGCGCGAGCGAGTCGCGCTCCTCTTCGATCCCGACAGCTTCGAAGAGCTCGATGCCTTCGTCGCGCATCGATGCCGCGACTTCGGCATGGAGGATCAGATCGTGCCGGGCGACGGCGTCGTCGCCGGCTACGGCCGCGTGAACGGGCGCCTTACCTACGCGTTCGCGCAGGACTTCACCGTCTTCGGCGGATCGCTCTCGGAAACCAACGCCGCGAAGATCGTCAAGATCATGGATCTGGCGATGAAGATGGGCGCCCCGGTCGTCGGCCTCAACGACTCGGGCGGCGCGCGCATTCAGGAAGGCGTGCTCTCGCTTGGCGGCTACGCCGACATCTTCCTTCGCAACACGCTTGCCTCAGGCGTGGTGCCGCAGATCTCCGCGATCATGGGCCCGTGCGCCGGCGGTGCCGTGTACTCGCCTGCGATCACCGACTTCACGATCATGGTGAAGGGCACGAGCTACATGTTCATCACCGGCCCCGATGTCATCCGCACGGTGACGCACGAGCAGGTGACGAAGGAGGAGCTCGGCGGCGCGATGACGCACAACGAGAAGAGCGGCGTCGCGCATTTCGCCGTCGACGATGACCGCGCGGCGATCCTGCTCATTCGCGAGCTGCTGTCGTTCATGCCCAACAACAACGTGGACGATCCGCCGCGGCAGACGAACGACGATCCGGCCGATCGCGAAGATCCCGCGCTCGACACGATCGTCCCGGCCGTGCCGAATCAGGCCTACGACATGGTCGACGTGATCGAACGAGTAGTGGACGAAGGCTATTTCCTGCAAGTGCAGCAGCATCACGCGCAGAACATCCTCATCGGGTTCGCGCGGTTGGCCGGTCGGCCGGTTGGTGTGGTGGCCAATCAGCCGTCGCACCTGGCGGGCACGCTCGACATCGATGCGTCGGTGAAGGGCGCGCGCTTCGTGCGGTTCTGCGATGCGTTCAACATCCCGCTGGTCACTTTCGAAGATGTTCCGGGGTTTCTCCCCGGCACCGTACAGGAATACGGCGGCATCATCCGGCACGGTGCCAAGCTGCTCTACGCGTTCGCCGAAGCGACAGTCCCGAAGCTGACGGTGATCACCAGGAAGGCGTACGGCGGCGCGTATTGCGTGATGTCGAGCAAACACATTCGCACCGATGCCAACTTCGCGTGGCCGAGCGCAGAGATTGCGGTGATGGGCGCCGAAGGCGCGGTCAATATCCTCTACAAGCGCGAGCTCGACGCCGCCGCGGACATCGCCGCCGCGCGCGCGGCGAAGATCGCGGAGTATCGCGAGAAGTTCGCGAACCCATACGTGGCCGCGCAGCGCGGCTTCATCGACCAGGTGATCGAGCCTCGGCAGACACGGCGCAAGCTGATTACGGCGCTGCTGGCGCTCGATGCGAAACGCGATCGCAATCCCCCGAAGAAGCACGGCAACATCCCGCTGTAGCGTGACACCAGCGCGCACGATCGTCGTGGTGGTGTTCCTCGTCGTGTGGGGACTCATCACGCACGGGACGTATGCGGGCTCCGGCGACGAGCCGCACTACCTGATGATCGCGCAGTCGATCGCCTTCGACGGCGACCTCGACGTCGAGAACAACTACGCGCAGCGAGACAATCTGATCGGTGCCGGCGAATTGCAGCCAGAGCTGCACGTGAGGCGTGGCCGCGGCGAGGTGATGCGGCCGGTTCACGACATCGGTCTCCCGCTGATGTTTGCGCCGTACGTCCGCGTCGCCTATCCGTTCGCCGAATGGCTGGCCGCGCATCTCCCGCAGACGCTGATGCAGGCAGCGAGGCTGACGGCGCCGTTGATCTTTCGTCATCTCATCAGCCTTGCGATGGCGCTGCTGACCGGGCTGCTCGGCGTTCAGCTGTTTGCGATCTTCGCGCGCACGGCCTCGTCCCAACGCCAGGCGATGCGGTGGGCGCTGCTGTTGACGCTGTCGCCGCCGCTGCTCTCGCACTCGTTTCTGTTTTTCACCGAGATTCCGTCGGCGCTGCTGGTCGCATGGCTGGTCAAGGTGTTGAGCGATGAACGCGATGACAAGGTGCCCGCACTGGTGGGGGCCGCCATCGGGTTGCTGCTGCTCATTCATGTCCGCAACATCGCGCTGGTGCTCGTATTCGTCGTGTGGGCCGTGATGCGCTTTCGCGTCCGTGGACTGTCGCCCGTATCGTGGGCGATGTTCGCGATGGCAGTCGCAGTGGTGCTGGCCGTTCGAACGGTCGCGGTCTACACGTTTTGGGGCACGTTCGTGACCACGCCGATCGCGCGACCCGATCTGTCGATGCGCGTGTTTGATGCACTACGTGAGGTGGCGGCTCGAGCGATCGGATTGCTGTTCAGCCGCGACTACGGACTGCTGTGGCTGGCGCCGGTGTATCTCTTGGCGATCGTCGGGCTTCGTCTGATCCGATCGACTCCGTGGCTCGATGCGCGGATGACGTGGGCCCTGCTGATCGCGTACCTCGCCACGCTCCTCATCCCATACGCAAATCCATACGGCGTCGCCGGCGGCTTCGCCCCGGCCGCGCGAATGATCGTGCCGATCGTGCCGCTGCTCGCTGTCGCGGTGTTTGCCGCCGCACGATCGTTTCCCACGCCGGCCCGACTGCTCGTTGTGCTTCAGATTGCCATCGATGTGTTCGTCTGGCAGTGGCCGAAGACGCTGTGGAGAGGCGAGTGATCCGGCTGATAGAATTGCTCTGATTTGCGCAAAGTGCTCATCGCCAACCGCGGGGAGATCGCGGTGCGCGTCATTCGCGCGTGCCGCGAGATGGGCCTCGCAACGGTGGCGGTGTACTCCGACTGCGATCGCGCGGCGCGGCACGTGCGCATGGCGGACGAGGCAGTCGCCATCGGCCGCAATCCAGCCATCGAGAGCTACCTGCGCATCGATGCGATCCTCGATGCGGCGCGAGTGGCCGGCGCCGACGCCGTTCATCCCGGTTACGGCTTCCTGGCGGAGAACGAGATGTTCGCCGCCGCGTGCCGCGATGCACGACTCACGTTCATCGGTCCTTCTGCCGAGGCGATCACGCTGATGGGAAGCAAGACCGCGGCGCGGCGCACGGCCGTGGCCGCCGGTGTGCCGGTCGTGCCGGGTACGACGGATCCGCTTGCCGCAGACGCGCAGCTCGGTGTCATCGAGTCGACCGCGCAGTCGATCGGCTTCCCGATCATGATCAAAGCGGTGGCCGGCGGCGGTGGCAAAGGCATGCGCGTCGTCGAACGTCCGTCGGATCTTGCGGGCGCGGTTCGCGCCGCGCGCTCGGAAGCAGCGGCAGCGTTCGGCGACTCGTCGATCTATCTCGAACGGCGGCTGTCGCGACCGCGTCATATCGAAGTGCAGATCCTGGCCGACGATCGTGGGCGCGTGCTGCCGTTCGTCGAGCGCGAGTGTTCGGTTCAGCGCCGTCATCAGAAGGTGATAGAAGAGTCGCCCTCGCCCGCCGTATCGCCATCGCTTCGCGAGCGGCTGTGTGGAGCGGCGGCTGCCGTCGCCGCATCGGCCGGATACACGAATGCGGGCACGATCGAGTTCCTCTTGGATGAGGACGGCTCGTTCTACTTCCTCGAGATGAACACGCGCATTCAGGTCGAGCATCCGATCACGGAGATGGTGACCGGCGTCGATCTGGTGCAATGGCAGATTCGCATCGCACGGGGCGAGTCGCTGACCCTCGATCCTCCGGCTCTGCTGAAGCCAACCGGCCACGCCATCGAGTGCCGGATCTACGCCGAAGATCCGGATGCGGGATTTCTCCCCTCGCCCGGTCGGATCACGTCGCTGCGAGCCCCGTCGGGACCGGGTATCCGCGACGATGGCTGGGTTGAAGAGGGCACGGAAGTGCCAACCTACTACGACTCGCTGCTCTCGAAACTCATCGCCTGGGGCGCCACTCGCGAGGAAGCGATCGCTCGCATGCGGCGGGCGTTGAGTGAGTACGAGGTGGGGGGCATCCAGACCACACTCTCGTTCTTCCATTGGATGCTGACGCAGCCGGCGTTCGTCGAGGGGCGCGTGCACACGGGCTTCTTGGACGAGGTTTTGCAGCAGCGACGCGCCGGGTTCGACGCCGACGCTGCACTGTCGCTTGCGGAGGTCGCTTCCGTCATCGCGTGCGTGGCGCGCGCCTCTCGAGCGGGGTCGGTCCAGAGTTCGAGCAGTCGGCGGCCGGTGAGTCCCACCCCCTTGGCCGGACGCTGGAAGCAGCAGGGGCGGGTCGAGGGTCTCCGGTCGTGACGTTCGACGTTGAAGCCGGGGGCGCGCGGCGTACGATCGAGGTGCAGCGCGCCGGTGCAGGATGGGCCGTCATGGTCGACGGCCGAACGATGCGGGCCAGCGTCTCCCGATCAGGGGTGCACTGGTCGCTGCTCTACGGCGGGGCCGATGACACCGCGGCCGGCGAGACCGGATCCGGTGAAATCGGATCCGCAGAAAGCATTGCGCCGTGCAGTTACGAGGCGGTGCTGGAGCCGGCGCATCGCAGCGATCAACTTGTCCGCATCAACGGGCACGCGGTCAGGGTGTCGTTCGTCGAGCACGCGCGCAGGTCTGGAGCCGGTGCGGGATCGTCTATCGCATCGGGCACAAAGGACGTGGTCGCGCCGATGCCGGGCCGGATCGTGAAAGTGCTGGTGAAGGCCGGCGATCGCGTGACCGGGGGACAAGGGCTCGTCGTCGTCGAGGCGATGAAGATGGAAAACGAGCTTCGCGCGCCGCGTGACGGTACGGTCGCCGCCGTTCGCGTGAGCGAAGGGATGTCGGTCGAAGCCAACGCCGTGCTGGTCGTGGTCGAGTAACGAACCGTGAACATCTCGTCCCTGCTCACCCCGTTCACCCATCCTGTCACCAGGAAGGTGCGCCGCCTCGTGCGGCGCATCGTCGTCGTGTTCGCGGTCATCCTTGCGGTCGCGTTCGTGACGACGGTGTCGGTGGATATCGGACCGCTGCTCAAGAACGTTGCCGAACAGCAGGGGTCGCGCTACATCGAGCGGCCGATGCACATCGGCCGCCTCGAAGCCCGTCTCTGGGATGGTGCCTACATCGTCCACGACCTGCGCATCGAGGGGCTGACGCCTGAAGGCACGCCGTTCCTCACCGCGAAGCGCATCGTCGTGTCGATGCCGTGGAGCACCCTCTTCAACCGCCGCGTGGTCTTCGATGCGATCGAGATGTCCGATTGGCGGATGTACGTCGAGACGCTCACCGACGGCCGTCATAACTTCCCGCGGTTCACCCGCGAGCGCAAGGGTCCGCGCAGCGTGTGGACGACGACGCTGCAGTATGTGCGCGCGCATCGCGGCGAGTTCGTCTATCAGGATTTCGGCACGCCGTGGAGCATCGTCGGGCGCAACCTCGATGTCACGGTGACCAAGCTCGGGGCTGATTATCGCGGCACGGCGCGGTTTGCGGATGGACTGGTGGCGATGCAGAGCTACGTGCCGTTCCGCACCGACATGATGTCGAACTTCAGAATCGACGGCGGACGGGTGATCTTCGGGCGCATCGATCTCCTCACTGAGGGTACGAAGTCGGTGCTCAACGGCGACGTCGATCTCTCGCACTTCCCCGAGATGATGTTCCAGGTGAAGTCGACGATCGATTTCCCGAAGATGAAACAGATCTGGTTTGCCGGCGACTCGTTCTCGTTGACCGGCACGGCACTATTCAACGGCACCTTCCATCTGTTCAAGGAGACGCTCGCCGCCGGAGAGCCGACGCGGACCGGCCGCGAGCTCAAAGGGGAGTTTCAGAGCGCGCTCGCCGGGATCAACGCGTATCGGTTCCCAAACCTTCGCGGGAACGTGCGATGGACCCCCGATCAGCTCCTCGTGCACGACGCTTCGGCCAATGTGTATGGAGGCACCTCGCAGTTCACGTATCGAATGGCGCCGCTCAACCTGAAGGACACGCCGGCGAAGGCGAGCTTCGACGCCAGGTACGAGAACGTCGATCTCGCCGCGATCAGCGATCTCTTCGAGTTGAACGGCATCAAGTTCGCCGGCCGGGCGTCGGGCCGCAATCTCCTCGAATGGCCGCTGCGGCGCTATGCGGAGCATACGGGCAAGGGCGAGCTGCACGCGACGCCACCGGAGGGATCGGTGGTGATGACCCGGCAGATGCCGCTGGCCCGCATCGCGGCGCGCGAAGCGCGTCAGATGTACGGACCATTCAGTCCGCTGACGCCGATCGAGCCGGTTCCGGTCAGCGGCGACATCACCTATGAGTACGGCCCTGCATGGATCGACGTGAGCGACGCGCACATCGCCACCGGCTCGACGTACGTGGAGATGAAGGGGCGGACGAAGTACGGCGACGACTCGCGATTCACGTTTCACGTCTCGAGCGCGGACTGGCAGGAAAGCGACCGCGTGTTTGCCGGCATCCTCACCGCGTTTGGCGCGAAGACGGGCGCGATTCCGATCGGCGGCTACGGCACATTCGATGGCGTGATGCTCGGCGCGTTCACGCGCCCGCGTATCGAAGGCGAGTTCGCCGGCGAGCACGTCAAGGCGTGGAGCGTCGTGTGGGGGACCGTGCGCGGGTCAACCGTGATCGAGAACAGCTACGCCGACGTGAAGGACGTCGTGATCACCAATGGGCCGTCGACTATCAAGACCAGCGGCCGCTACTCGCTCGGCTTTCCGCGGAAGGACGGCGGCGCCGAGATCGACGCCCGCGTCGAGATCACGAAGCGGCCCGCCGCGGATCTGCGTCATGCCTTCAACATCGACGAGTATCAGATCGACGGCACGCTGTCCGGCGACTTTCAGATCATGGGCGAGTACCTCAAGCCGCACGGCACGGGGCGGCTGGAGATCGTCGACGGAACTGCCTACGGCGAGCCGTTCGAGTCGGCAACCGCCAACGTCCGTCTCGAGGGCGACGGCGCGCGATTAGACAACGTGGCGATCGCGAAGAGCGGCGGCCGTGGCACCGGCAGCGCGTACATCGGCTGGAACGGTTCCTACAGTTTCAATCTGAACGCGCGCAACATCCCGATCGAGTCGGTGGCGGCCGGCAAGTCGCTGCAGGTGCCGCTTGCGGGAACGCTCGAGTTCGACGCCGCCGGCAGCGGAGCGTTCGAGTCGCCGAAGTACGAAGTGAAGGGTGCCCTGCGCGACTTGTTCGTCGGCGACGAAGGCATCGGCCAGGTCACCGGCCGGTTCAACGTCGCCAACGAGACGATGTCGGTCGAGCTCGCGGCCGAATCACCGCGACTCTCGGTCCTTGGGTCGGGCCGCATCGCGTTGAACGATCAGAAGGACGCGCAGCTGACGTTCAATGTTCTCGACACGTCGCTCGACCCGTACGTTCGTGTCTACCTGCCCAAGTTGTCGCCCTATACGACGGCGGTGGTGAGCGGCACCGTGTTCGTGCGCGGCGAGCTCACCGACATCGATCACCTGCTCGTCGACGCGACGGTCGACAAACTCGATGCACGGCTCTTCGACTACGCCTTGCACAACGCCAGGCCGATACGCATCGCCCTCGATCGACATTCGGTCGACATCAAGGACATGCGCCTCGAGGGACAGCAGACGCAGCTCGATATCGCCGGCCGCGCGAATCTCCACGACCAAACGGTGGCCCTCAAAGCCAGCGGCGATGCGAACCTCGCCGTGCTGCAGGGGTTCATCTCCAACATGGTCAGCAAGGGCACCGCGAACCTGTCGGCAACAATCGAGGGATCGCTCAGCGATCCTGTCGCGCTCGGCAAGCTGACGATCGAGGACGGCCGCATTCGGCACTTCGCGATGCCGCACGCGCTCGAAGAGATCAACGGCGCGGTCACCTTCGACTCGAAGGGCGTGACGCTCGACGGACTGACCGCCAAGATGGCGCGCGGTGACGTGCGGTTCGCCGGCCGCATCGACAAAGAGGGATATCTGCCAGGTCGTCTCGACGTGACGATGAACGGCACCGACATGCAGCTGCGGTTTCCCGAAGGGATGAAGTCGCAGGTCGACGCGACGCTCACGCTTCGAGGCACGATGTCCGATGCGCTGCTCACGGGGCTCGTCAACGTGAAAGACGCCGTCTACCAGCCGGCGTTCTCGACTGGCGGCGGCTTCTTCGACTTCGGTGGCGGGGAGGAGAACGTGCCCGCCGGTCCGTCGACGACCACGGTCCCGCTGCGCTACGACATCCAAATCCTGGCGCCGTCGACGCTGCAGATTCGGAACAACACGCTGCGCCTCGTGGCCCAAGCCAACGTGAATCTGCGCGGCACGTTCGATAAGCCGGTGATCCTCGGACGCCTCGAGGTGGTTCGTGGCGAAGCCTTCATCGAGGCGAAGAAATTCAGGCTCACCCGTGGGACCATCGACTTCAACAACCCGAGCCGGACCGAGCCGTTCTTCGACATCGAGGCCGAATCGCAGATCCGCGTCCCCGGTGAAAACTATCGCGTCACGCTGCGTGCCTCTGGACCACCGGATCGGTTGAGAAACTTCGCGCTGACCTCGGATCCGCCCCTGCCCGAATCGGACGTGCTCGCGTTGGTCTTCAGCGACCTCGCTCCGTCTGGCGAGCTCGGTCAGTACCGGACCGACATCACGCCGCAGCAGCAGCTGATTCGTCAGCGCGCCGCGCTGGCGCTGACCGGCAGAGCGTCAGAGGAGGTGAACCGCGTCGCGCAGCAGACGCTTGGCGTCGACGCGTTTCAGATCACGCCATCGATCAGCGACCCCAACAACCTGTCGTCTCGGCTCGAGCCGGGCGCTCGCGTCACCATCTTCAAGCGCGTATCCGACAAGATCTCGCTCACCTATTCACGCAGCCTGGCCTCGGCGACTCGCGATCAGATCATCCTGCTCGAGTACGATCAGACCGACCAGTTCTCCTGGACGCTGTCGCGCAACGAGGATGGGACCTACGCGATCGATTGGCAGGTCCGCCGAACGTTCTGATGCGCCGCCTCTCGGCCTCGTTCCTGCGCTTTCTGCTGTCTGCGTGTTGCGTTCTGCAGGTCGGGGTCGCCGATGCGCAGACTCCGCAGTCTCAGCCGATCGTCACCGAGAACCGCGTTGAACAGGAAGGGCAGACGGTCACCGATCCGGTCATTACGTCGCTGATTGAAACGAAAGTCGGTCAGCCGCTGTCGATGGTGGCGGTGAAAGAAACGATCGGACACCTGATCAGCCTGAACCGCTACGAGGATGTGCAACCGGTCTCCGAGCCGGTGGCCAACGGCATTCGTCTGCGATGGGTGCTCTTCCCCCTTCATCCCATCGACCGCATCGAGTTCACCGGCGCGACCGGCCTGTCCGAGAGCGACCTGCGGCGTGTGGTGACCGACCGCTACAGCGGTCCGCCGACCGAGGGACATGTCGACGAGGCCGTGGATCTGCTGAAGTCGGACTTGCGGCAGCGCGGCTATCTCAACGCCAAGGTCGAGTCCAAGATCGTGCCCACACACGATCCCGATCGTGCGACGGTGTTCTTTCAAGTCGATGCCGGCATGCGTGCCACCATCGTCGACCTCCGCTTCGAGCAGGTGGACGTCGAGGGGCGGACCAACATCTCCGACGTGCCCGAGATCAAGAAGGGGCAGCCGTACGACGAAGAGACGATCGACAAAGAGCTGCAGAACTGGGAGAAGCGGATGCACAACCGCGGCTACTACGAAGCGAGAGCCAGCCGCGGCCCGATTATCATCGGCAACGAGGTGATCCTGTCGGTGAACCTGGCGCGCGGTCCGCACGTGCGCATCGAGTTTGCCGGCGATTCGCTGCCCGAGAACGAGAAGGAACGGCTCGTGCCGGTGAAGGCCGAAGCGTCGGCCGACGAGGATCTGCTCGAGGACTCGACCATCGCCATCGAGAACTACCTGCACCAGCGTGGCTATCGGGACGCGGTGGCACCGCACGCGCGACAGGAGAACGACGGCGAGCTGATCATCACCTTCCGCGTGACGAAGGGGCCGCGCTACATCCTTCGCGAGGTGCGCTACATGGGGAACACCTCGATCGCGACCACCGAGCTCGAGGACCTCGTCAAGTTGAAGAGTGGCGAGCCGTTCGTGCGATCGACGCTCGATGCCGGTATTCGGGCGATCGTGAACAAGTATCACACTCAGGGCTTCATTCGCGCGCAGGTGAAAACGAACGACATCGTCGGGGTTCCGGAGAATGCGAAGGACCCCGATCGCGGGATCGAGATCGCGCTGACGATCACCGAGGGCCCGCGCACCACCGTACGCAACGTGACCTTCGAGGGCAACAAGGCCATCCCCGAAGCGGAGCTCCAGCGCAAGACGCTCATCTCACCGGGCCGAGCCTATGTCAACGCGGAGCTCGTGGCCGATCGCGATGGCATCGAGACCGAGTATCGCAACCGCGGATTTGTGAGCGCCTCTGTCGCGCCTTCCACGGCATTTGAAGAGAACGAGACCGAAGTCGACGTGCACTTCAAGATCAGCGAAGGGCCGCAGATCCTGGTCGACCACGTCATCATCATCGGCAACCACCGCACGAAAGATAAGACCATCACCGACGAGCTCACGATCAAAGAGGGGCAGCCCCTCAGCGAATCGGGGCTCGTCGAAAGCCGATCGAGACTGAACGCGTTGTCGCTGTTCCGGAACGTGCAGATCGAATCGGTGGCGCACGGGAGCGAGCCGCGCCGCGATCTGATCGTGCGCGTCGAAGAGGCGCCGCCCACCTTTCTGGGGCTCGGAGGCGGCGTCGAAGGCGGCTATCAGGTACGCACTGGCTCCACCGGTGTAGCCGAGGATCAGTTCGAGGTGGCCCCGCGCGGGTTTTTTCAGATCGGCCGTCGGAATCTGTTCGGAAAGAACCGCACGGTCAATCTTTTCACGCGCGTCAGCTTGCGCTCGGGCAATCCGGCGAACACGACCTCGGACAGCACGACGCCGATCGCGCAGCCCTCGTATGGCTTTCACGAATACCGCGTCGTGCCCAGCTTCATCGAACCGCGGATCTTCGGGCTGCGGTCCAATTTGCAGATCCAGGGCATCCTCGAGCAGGCGATTCGCACGAGCTTCAACTTCCGGCGGCGCGAGCTGCGCGCGCAAGGAGATCTCAACGCGTCGCGCCGCTACCGCCTCACCGGCTTGTACGCGCTCCAGCGCACGACGCTCTTCGATGTGAGCGACCCGACAGAGAAGCCGCTCATCGACCGGCTATTTCCAACGGTGCGGCTGTCGAAGTTCTCGGGCTCGCTGTTCAGAGACTCGCGCGACGATCAGCTCGATCCCTCGCTCGGCACGCTGGGCGTCGTCACTGCCGATCTGGCAGCGCGCGCGATCGGATCGCAGGTCGGATATATCCGGACGTATCTGCAGGGATTCTTCTATCGGCGGCTGCCCGTTCCGCGCCGGATGGTGCTGGCGGTCGGCGCGCGCGTCGGCGTCGCTCACGGATTCCCTCGCACGCAGGACGGACTCGAAGTGAGCGATCTGCCAGCCAGCGAGCGGTTCTTTGCCGGCGGCGACAACAGCGTGCGCGGCTTCCCGCTCGATCGTCTCGTCAACGCAGAGACCGTCACACCGAGCGGATACCCCACCGGCGGCAACGGCGTCATCGTGCTCAACAGCGAGGTGCGTGTGAATCTGTTCCGCCAGTTCCAAGGGGCCGCGTTCGTCGATGCCGGCAATGTGTTCCCGCGAGCCAGCGAGTTCTCACTGACCGATCTTCGTCCTGCGGCGGGGTTCGGCGTGATGTATCGATCGCCTGTGGGCCCGATTCGAGTGGACTTGGGGTTCAATCTGAAGCCGCGCGAGTTCTCGGCGGACGTGAAGGAGCGCGGCTACGTGGTGCACTTCTTGCTCGGGCAGCCGTTCTAAATGCAAAACTCAAAACTCAAAACTCACAAAAGGCCGCCGGGCCGTTCGCGGGTCCTGATGCGGCGAACGGCGTGGTTTGTGAGTTTTGAGTTTTTGCTTTTGAGTTTCGTATCCGCCCAACAGCTGCTCGACAGAGTGCTGGCGCGCATCGGCTCGAACGCGATCACCTTGACCGATGTTCGCGCCGCCGTGGGGCTCGGGCTGGTCGACGCGAAATCTCCGGACGATCCCGCGGCGTTGAGCCAGGTGATCGATCGTCAGCTGATGTTGACCGAAGTGGCGCGGTTCCCGCCGGCCGAGCCAACGGCGGCGGCGATCGATCAACAGATGGAGGCGATGAAAAAGCGCGCCGGCACCGCACTGCAGGAGCTGATGAACTCGACCGGTCTCGACGAGGCGAGGCTTCGCGATCTCGCGCGCGACACGCTTCGGATCCAGGCCTACATCATGCAACGCTTCGGCACCCTCACGATCGTCGGCGAAGACGATGCCCGGCGCTATTACGACGAGCACAAAGAGCAGTTCATGCGCAACGGCATGCCGATCCCGTTCGAGGATGCGGAAGCCGAGGCCCGTCGGCTCGCATCGGCAGCGCGCCTTCAGGACTCGATCGCGCAGTGGGTGCGCGACCTTCGCATGCGCGCGGAGGTGGTGATCGTACGCAGCAGGTAGCGGCGGGTCTTCAGACCCGCCGACCGAATCTTCTTCAGACCCGCCGAATCAGCGACTCAGAAGTGCGACACGCAGCACTTCCAGTGCGTTGAACCCGGCGTGACTCACCATCGGGGCGATCGCGCTGCGGCGTCGCAGATACACGATCGCCCAGAACGCGCCAAGCGCGCCGGTCGTCACGGCCGCATCGCGTCCCTGTAGCAGGTGCCCCAGGCCGAATGCGGTGCTGAGCACGACGACGCCGACGACAGCGCCGCCAAGGTGGCGTTCGAAACGCTGCAGCAGGAACGCGCGCTGACACTCCTCACGAATGCCGCCGGCGACGATGGCCACGACTGCGAGCAGGGCAGCGTCCTGTGGTCCGCCGGTCGCGAGTTGTTCGAGAGGATTGTTGGGGACGTTGTGAAGAACCGGCATCAGTCGCATCAACAGCGTCATCAGGATGCCGACAATGAGGAACACCGGCGGCACGAGCAGCAGCCCCAATGCGAATTCGGTCGCTGGCCGGCGATGACCGATCCAAAGGTCGCGGACGCTTTCCCCGTGGGCATGCGTGAGGATCACCATCATGCCCAGGAGGGCCACCGTGTCGGCGACCGAGAGGATGGTGATGACGCCGAGAGAGGGCTCAGGCCCGAACGACCAGCCCATGGCCTGCATCAGTCCCTGGATGCTCAGCTGCGTCGGAATGCTCGAACACAGAAGGATTTCGACGATCGCCACCGCCCGGCGCTGACCGCGGGAGAGGCCAGGGGCCAAGCCATGGGGCAGGCCCGGGGCCAGGCCTTGGGTCAGGCCCCCGTCCGTCGGTAGGTCTGCCGCGTCAGACGGCAGTAGAGGGTCAGTCACGGCGTCAAGCCTACGAAAATACTGGAGATGGGCCTCCGGGACAAACCCGGCAGATCGGCCGTGGCAAATGGTGTAAAAATGACCGGGTGGCCAGCCCCCCTTTAAGGACAACGCGCACCAATGTCGGCAACATCCGCTGAACGCGTTCTGATCGTCGAAGATGAGCCCAGTACTCGGCTGGGTCTGACTGAGCTCGTACGAACCTGGGGTTTCACGACCGATGCCGCCGCCGATGGCGAAGAGGCGTTACAGCGCATCACCGTGTTCCGCCCGTCGATCATCATCAGCGATCTGGTGATGCCGCGCATGGGCGGTCTCGATCTCCTGCGCGCGCTCAAAGACGATGGCGGCGACTATACGGTCGTCATTCTCACCGCACAAGGCAGCGTCGAGACCGCGGTCGAAGCGATCAAGGAAGGCGCGTACGACTACTTGACCAAACCGGTCGAGACGCAGCGCCTCAAGATCCTGCTCGATAAGATCGTCGAGCGCCAGGACACACTCCGCGAAGTGAAGACTCTACGCAAACAGCTGCGCGAGCATGGCAGCTTCGGGCGCATGATTGGCAGCAGCCCGCAGATGCGCAAGGTCTATCAGGTGGTGGAGCAGGCGGCACCGACGTCGGCGTCGGTGTTGATCTGGGGCGAGTCGGGCACGGGCAAGGAGCTCGTCGCGCAGACGATTCATCAGCTCAGTCCTCGATCGTCGGCACCCTTCGTCCCGATCAACTGCGCGGCGATCCCCGAGACGCTCCTCGAGAGCGAGATCTTCGGGCACGAGAAGGGCTCCTTCACCGGAGCCGTCGATCGGCGCGCAGGCTGTTTCGAGCTTGCCGATCGCGGCACGCTGTTCCTCGACGAGATCGCCGAAATGACGCCGGCCACGCAGGTGAAACTGCTGCGCGTGCTGCAGGAACGCAAGTTCCGACGTCTCGGCGGGCGCAATGAAGAGACCGTCGACGTGCGTGTGATCGCCGCAACCAACGTCAACCCGTCGGAAGCGGTCAAGAGCGGCAAGCTGCGCGAGGACTTGTACTATCGCCTCAATGTCTTCGCGATCGAGCTGCCGACGCTCCGTCAGCGCAAGGAAGATCTGCCGCTGCTCGTGCAGTCGTTCCTGGCCGACTTCAACCAACGGAACAACAAGCAGGTGTCGGCGCTCGATCCAGCGGCGATGCGGATGCTCGAGCAGTACAACTGGCCGGGCAACGTGCGCGAGCTGCGCAACGTGATCGAGCGGGCGGTCATTCTCAGCACCGGTGAGTTCGTCGATCCCAAGAACCTGCCGCCGCTCGTGACCGACTCGCCCGATGTAGTGAAGCCGACGCTGTCGCTGACGCCAGGCACCACCGTGGAGGAGGCTGAAACACGGCTGATCCTCATGACGCTGGAGCACACGCGCGACAACAAGACGCGCGCGGCGGAGATTCTCGGCATCAGCTTGAAGACGCTGCACAACAAGTTGAACAAGCTGCGCGGGCGCGCGACGGGCAAGCGAGCCGATGAAGTAACGACCCCGTGAATCCGATACGTTCACGGGGGACCAGGGCCGGTGTGATGCCGTGTATCGGCCCTCGAGTTGTGCGTCCGCCGGCGCCAAGGCTTCGGCGGGACAAGTTTTTGAGTTGTGAATGCGCCTGAGCATCAGGTTCAAGCAGACCGTCGGCGTCACGGCCCTCGTCGGGTTGGCCGTGGTCGCCCTGAGCGGGGTCTATGCGACGCGTCTGGCCGACGTCCTGGTGCGCGAAAGTTACTCGCGCGGCCAACTGCTGGCGCGGGCGATCCTGCAGCGGGCCGGAAGCATCGTCACCGGCGAGGGCGATCCGTATGCGGCGCTGCGCGACGACCCCGGTCTTCGATCGATTCTGCAATCGAGCGTCTACGGCGAGGACGTGCTCACGGCGGCGATTGTCGATGCGAATGGTGTGATCGTCGCGCACAACATCCGGGCGCTCGAGGGCACCACCATCAAACCGCGCCCCGACCTCGGCAAGCTCGTCGACGACGCCTCGATCGACAAGCTCAAATTCCTGTACCTGTCGGACGAGCAGACGTTCATCGAGGTACAGGAGAAGTTGAAGCGCGGCGACGAGGACTTTGGCTCGATTCGCATCGGCGTATCGACCACGCTGATGCGGGTCGAGCTGGACAAGTTGCTCAAGGAAGCGTTCGTCGTCTTTGCCGTTGCGCTCGGCGTGGCCTTGTTCGTCGGCGGTATCCTGGCGCAGGTTTTTCTGCGGCCCATCCACGTCCTGCGAAGCGGCTTGACACGGTTGGGGAAGGGCGAGTTCGGGGTCTCGCTCGATCTGCCGCGAGGAGACGAGTTCGGCGAGCTCGGTGATTTCTTCAATGCCGTGAGTCAGCAGCTCTCGGCCGATCGATCGCTGCTGGCCGGACAAAAGGCGAATCTGCAATCCGCCGTCGAGCACCTCGAGGATGCGGTGGCGCTCTTCAATCCATCGGGCGAGCTGCTGTTCAGCAATCCCGCGATGCAGCACACATTCGCCGCCGATTCAATTGGGCGCGCGCTGCAGTCGCTGGTGCCGACGGGACATCCGTATCGCACGCTCGTCGAGGAGACGCTGGCCACGCGGCGATCGCGCGGACCGATCCAGGTGCAAGGGCATCACACCGATCAAGTGCCGGTGCCGAAGGCCGGCTCGAGCGCGGGACTCGGCGGCACGGCACTGGCCGCGTCGGCACAGGCGGTCGGCACCAAGACGGAGACGCGCAGCCTCGACGAGGAGCTCGTGATGACGCATGCCATCGTCGGCACGAGCGGCGAGCTCGTCGGCGTGCTGCTCGTGTCGCGCAATCTCGCGCAGCTGTCGCGAGTGCAATCGACGCTCGCGTATTCGCGGAAGCTCGTCGCGCTGGGACGGCTGACGGCAGGAATCGCCCACGAAGTGAAGAATCCGCTGAATGCGATGATGATTCACCTCGAGTTGCTGCGCACCAAGATCCGTGGGACGCTGGCGGCGGCGATGCAGCCCGAGCCGGTGGCCGCGGCCGGGGGGATGCTCGGCCTAGGGCCGGGCCGAGCGGCGCCGCTGCCCGCTCCCGTCCAGGGAGCGCTCGAGCACGTCTCCATCATAGAGAGCGAGATTCGCCGGCTGGACGAGGTCGTACAGGGCTTCCTCAAGTTCACGAGACCCGAAGATCTGCGGCTCCAGCCTGTGAAGATGAACGCGCTGCTCGACGAGATTCTGCCGGTGATTGAAACCGAAGCGGCCAAGCATGGGGTGCGAGTGACGGTGGACGCGCCAAACTCGGTATCGGCGGTCAACGGCGACGCCGCGATGCTGCGTCAGGTCTTCCTGAACCTTGCCATCAACGCCTGTCAAGCGATGAAGACGAACGGCGGGTCGCTGCGCGTCACGGCCGCGCAGGCCTCACGCGGGCGGGTCGAGATTCGCGTCGAAGACACCGGCGTGGGCATTGCGGCCGAGCACTTGTCCCGCATCTTCGATCTCTACTTCACCACCAAGGAGCGCGGCACCGGCATCGGGCTGTCGATGGTGTATCGCATCATCCAGATGCACGACGGCGAGATCGAGGTGCAGTCCACTCCGGGCCGGGGCACCACGTTCCGCGTGCTGCTGCCGCGCGCCGTCCAGGGCTACTGACATGCCAACCAAGTTCTTGCATCGCGCCGTTTGCGTCCTGAGTTGCGCGGCGATCGCAAGCGGATGTGGAAAGAAGCGCGTGCAGACCGTTGCCGACGGACCGGCGCTGGTCATGCCGGCGCCGCCGTCGCGCGTGTTCGCGCCCATCGAAGACGAAGAACCGATCGCATCGACGGCCCCCGAAGCGCAGCCGGCGCGAGCGCCAGTATTGACCACCACGACCAAGCCGGCGGCGAAGCCCAAGCCGACGGAGGCCGAGCGCACCGAACAGGCGCCACCGGCCCCCGCGGTCGCGCCCACACCTGAACCCCAGCGCGAACTCCGCGCCGCGTCGTCGCCAGCGGATGCCGAGTCGGAGAAAAAGATCGGCGACGTGATGCGCCGCGCGCAACAGACGCTCAACAACGTCTATTACCAGGGGCTCTCGGCGCAGCGGAAGGAACTCTACGATCTCGCCAAAGAGATCCTCAAAGATGCCGACCAGCAACTGAAGGCGCGCAACTTCATATACGCCGAAACACAAGCGGCCAAGGCGGAGAAGCTGGCGGCCGACCTGCTTGGCCGATCTCAGTAATGCAGAATGTTCCGCGTCCTGAAGTCTGCATTCTGCATTTCATGCGTTAGAACTTGATTCCCATTCCGAAGTGCACGCGCGGCTTGCCTTCCTCGGGCCACGCGACATCGAGATCGAGCATGAACGCTGCGGCGCCGGCGAACACGCCGCCGCCGATGCCGCGCTGCAGCGTCTGGTCGGCGAGCCGCTCGGTCGACATCCACGTCGTGCCTCCATCGACGAAGGCCTTCACACCGAATCGCGAGAGGTTGAGGGCCGACGTGAACGGCACACGCACCTCTACAGAGACGGCGGCCATGCTGTCGCCGGCGCGATATCCGGCGCGATAGCCGCGCAGTGATCCGCTGCCGCCGAGCAGCACGTGCTCCGCGGCGGGCAGCGCTGTATCGGCGCGCGAAAGTTGCCCGCGCAGTGCGAGGACGACCGATCCGATCACGCCGACGTACGCGTGTGCGTCGGCGATGAAGCGGCCCGCATCGCTGCCTGAAAACGTCAGACGCTGCCAGCCGATTCGGGTGTCGATCGCATTGCGCGGAAACGACGGATCGATGCGCGTATTGACGATGGCGTGTGCGCCAATCGCCGAATGACGCGCGGCGTAGCTGTCGCCGAAATCCACGTGCGCCACCGCCGCGTCGCCGCCGACGCGAAGCCAGGACGCGAGGATGCGGTCCGCGTCGATGCGAAGATCGCGGCGCTGATCGGCGAGCTCGTAGAACGGATTCACGCGCCGGTTCACCGAGCCGCCGACGCGCATCAACGAGATCGGCCCTCGATCGAAGGCGCGCTCGAACTCGACACCGGCGCGGCGCTCGCCGCCCCAGGTGAGCGGTACTGACAGCCGGCTGCGTTCACCTCGCACGTCGGCAAACGCGACGCGCACGCCATAGGTCAGCCCGTAGCCGTCTTCGTAGTTCAACACCGGCAGCCACAGGCTCGCGGCGCCGAAGCGCTTCAAGGGTCCGGGGGTGAGATCGTCCTTGCTGACCCCCGCACGCTCGTCGACGAGGATCATGATCAGGATGTCCGCCGGATTGTCGATCGAGCGAAACATTCGTTTCACCTCGACGGTGTCGAAGCGATGGCTGGCTTTCAGTTTCTCTTCGGCGTCGTGCAGCGATGCACCCGCCGCGTTGCCGCCAACCGCGAGCCCGCTCAACGAAATCACGTCGGCGTCCGGCGTCGTGTGATTGCCGTGCACTCGGATTTCGGCGATCGTGTCTTGCGCGGAGGCCACGACCGGCGCGCAGACGAGGGCCACGAAGGACGCGACGATCACGAAGGTCTTGTGTGTCATCGGACCTTCGTGCTCACCGTGGCGAGCTTGTAATCGTAGAAATCGGCGGCGTAGCGGGCGTCCACCTCACCGATCGCGAGGCTCACGTCGAGGCCGATGCGGATCGACCGCGGCAGCCACACGTTCGGAAACGGCTGGCCCATCTCCATTGCCGCCTTCATCCCATCGATGCGGATGATCGATCGGCCCGGCAGGAAATCGAGCGGCAGGTTGTGGAAGTCGTACTTCAGGATCTGATGCTCGGTGGGATCGATCCATAACGTCACGAGCGCCACCTTGTTCATCTTCTCCTCGATCTGCTCGTCGCGCTTGCGGATCGCCTTGTTGGGGCGCTCGCGTCCTTCCTTGAAGAGTTTGGTCGGGTAGTACTCGATGCGAAGCACGTCGCGCCCTTCGCGCTTGTCGCGGCCGGCGAGCGCATACTGCCCGGGGTCGAATTTGAATTTCAGGAAGTACGCCGCCGACACGAATCCCGGTTCGAGCGCGTCGCGGATGCTCGCCTCATTCGTCTTCTGTGCGTCATCGGAGACCGAGACCGAGCCCGTCCGTCGCCGCTCTTCCCGGCGCTCTTCGCGATGGATCCACTCGTCCTCGGCCTTGCGTCGATCCGCGTCGCCGATCGTGACGCCGTCGGCTTTGAGAGGACTCTTGATGAAGACCCCGTCGCGCGGGAACCACGCGTACTCGCGCCGTGTTCCCCAGATCGGCCGCGCACCGGGTCCGGTGATCTGGATCGTCTCGCGCTCTTCGAGCACGTATTGCTGCAGCTTTTTCCAGTTGTCGTCGCGCCGTTCGAGGACGCGCGCCATGAAGGCGTCGAGATCGGTTTGTGCCGACAGCGAGACGAGCGAGACGAGCGTCGCGGCAAGGGTGAGCAGCAGAGGTCTGAACACGAGCACACTCCCTCTAATTCCTTGAATCCTAAGGCCTCCTGATGCCGATTCCCGATTCCTGATTCCTGGTACAATATCCACCATATTGCGCTTGCCCTAAAAGAAAAGCGCGATATGTTGTGGTTGCTGCTTGACAAAGCCAAAAACCGGGCGCACTATGTGCGGGCGCTCAACGACAATGTAAACAGGCTGAGTGCTCCCAGCACTCGGCGGTAGGGCAAGCCTTCAGGACGTCTCGAGCGCACACCACCAACAGACTTTTGGGGCGACACCGCCGGGGTAGGTGCGTCTCATTGCGAGTGAAGAGATGTCGGAGGAGAGCATGGAACGAGGCCCGGCCCGCGAAGCAGCTGCTGGTCAGTCGGCGACGCACGGTAGCGCTCTCGACCCCTCGACGCGCACGCGCAAGGCGCCCGATGCGAAGGCACCGCCGGTGCCCGGTTTGGAGTTTCCGCGCTATTTCACGCTCCCCGGTGTCGATCCCTTCGATGAAGTCGAGTGGGAGATCCGCTCGGCGGTGATCGGCAACGAGAAGGGCAAGGTCGTCTTCGAGCAGCGCGACGTCGAGATTCCGCGCGCCTGGTCCCAGCAAGCCACCAACATCGTCGTCTCGAAGTATTTTCGCGGGCAGCTCGAGACGCCCGAGCGCGAGCACAGCGTCAAGCAGTTGATCGGCCGCGTCGTCGACACGATCACGGCCTGGGCGCGCAAGGACAAGTACTTCGCGAGCGAGGATGCGCTGCAGTCGTTCAGCCACGAGCTGAAGCACCTGCTCGTCTATCAGAAGGCCGCCTTCAACAGCCCGGTGTGGTTCAACTGCGGGTTCGAGAAAGCGCCGCAGTGCTCGGCGTGCTTCATCAATTCCGTCCAGGACACGATGGACTCGATCCTGACGCTGGCCCGAACCGAGGGCATGCTGTTCAAGTTCGGATCGGGCACCGGCAGCAATCTGTCGGCGATCAGGTCATCGAAGGAATTGCTGGCGGGCGGCGGCACCGCGTCGGGCCCGGTGTCGTTCATGAAGGGTTATGACGCGTTTGCCGGCGTGATCAAGTCGGGCGGCAAGACACGGCGCGCCGCGAAGATGGTCATCCTCAACGCCGATCACCCCGACATCATGGAGTTCATCAACTGCAAGGTCGAGGAAGAGAAGAAGGCGTGGGCGCTCATCGATGCCGGCTACGACGGCTCGTTCACCGGCACGGCATACACGTCGGTGTTCTTCCAGAACTCCAACAACAGCGTGCGCGTCACGGACGACTTCATGCGCGCGGTGGTCGATAACAACGAATGGTCGACCAAGCGGGTGACCGATGGCGAGACGGCGGACACCTACAAGGCTCGCGAGTTGATGCAGGGCATCGCCGAAGGCACGTGGGTGTGCGGCGATCCGGGCATGCAGTTCGACACCACCGTCAATGACTGGCACACCTGTCCGAACACGAGCCGCATCAACGCCAGCAATCCGTGCTCGGAGTACATGTTCCTGGACGACTCGGCGTGCAATCTCGCGTCGATCAACCTGATGAAGTTCGTCAAGGACGATGGCGAGTTCGACGTGGCGGCGTTCAAGGCGGCATGCCGCACGCTGATCACGGCGCAGGAGATCATCGTTCCGAACTCGAGCTATCCGACCAAGGCGATTGAGAAGAACTCGCACGAGTTCCGCCCGCTTGGTCTGGGCTATGCGAATCTCGGTGCCCTGCTCATGTCGCGCGGTCTCCCCTACGACAGCGACGAGGGCAGGGCGTACGCGGCCGCCATCACTGCGGTGATGACCGGTGAGGCCTACGCGCAGTCGGCGAAGGTGGCGCGCGATCACGGCGGTCCGTTTGGCGGCTTCGAAGCCAATCGCGAGCCGTTCCTGCGCGTGATGCGCAAGCATCGCGATGCCGTGGGCGAGATCAACCCGAAGTACGTGCCGGTGGATCTCTACGCGGCAGCGAAGCAGGCATGGGACGAGGCCGTCGAGCTCGGCGAGGACTTCGGCTATCGCAACGCGCAGGCCACGGTGCTCGCACCCACCGGCACCATCGGCTTCATGATGGACTGCGATACGACCGGCGTCGAACCGGACATCGCGCTGGTGAAATACAAGAAGCTCGTCGGCGGCGGGCTGATGAAGATCGTCAACACCACCGTCCCGATGGCGTTGGAGAAGCTTGGCTACACAGCGCCGCAGATCGAGGCGATCGTCCATCACATCGACGAGCAGGAGACGATCGAGCGCGCACCGTTCCTCAAGGACGAGCACCTGCCGGTGTTCGACTGCGCGTTCAAGGCGGCCAACGGTGAGCGGTCCATTCACTATATGGGCCATATCCGCATGATGGGTGCCACGCAGCCGTTCATCTCGGGCGCGATCAGCAAGACGGTGAACGTCCCGCGCGAGGCGACGGTCGAGGACATCGAGAAGGCGTACATCGAATCGTGGCGTCTTGGCGCGAAGGCGATTTCGATCTACCGTGACGGGAGCAAGCGTACGCAGCCGCTGAACACGTCGAAGGCGCAAGTCGCCGACACCCGAAATGTCGGGGCGGCCTTCAGCCAGCCGGAAGTAAGAGAAGTGGTGAAAGAAGTCGTCAAGATCGTGGAGCGTCCGCAGCGGCGCAAGCTGCCCGACGAGCGCAACGCCATCACCCACAAGTTCGACATCGCCGGCCACGAGGGCTACATCACCGTCGGCCTGTTCGACGACGGGACGCCGGGCGAGATCTTCCTGACGATGGCCAAGGAGGGCTCGACCATCTCGGGCTTCGCCGACGCGTTCGCGCAGGCGATCTCCTACTCGCTGCAGTACGGCGTGCCGCTGCAGGTGCTGGTCGACAAGTTCAGCCACGCACGCTTCGAGCCGTCGGGGATGACCAAGAACCCCGAAGTCCGATTTGCGAAGTCGATTGTCGACTACATCTTCCGCTGGATGGCCACCAAGTTCCTGTCGCCGGAGGCGCAGTATCGGGCCGGCGTGAACATGCGTGAAGAAGTGGGCGACGCAGAAGAAGAGGCAGGACTCGTTGAAACGACGAAGACCGAGCCAGCACTAAAGACCGAATCGAAGCCGCGCTCCTCCGAGTTCGCAGCGATGCGCAACCAGGAGGACGCCCCCCCGTGCAGTACGTGCGGCTCGATCATGATTCGCAGCGGCAGTTGTTACAAATGCGCAAACTGCGGTACGACATCAGGCTGTGCCTGATGTCGTAGGAATCAGGACGCAGGAATCAGGAAGCGGGACTGGGCAAGGGTGCAGGAATCAGGGCGTGGCGGCCGCCTTCAGGCGGCCCTGTAAGGAATCAGGACGCGGCGTGAAAACATTGATCATCTGGAGCGAGTGACACACGTTTCATGAACGTGAGCTGAACGATCGGTCGTAGGCCGGGTCTTGTTCTGTAGACCCGGCGTGATCAACACGAACAAGAAGGGCCGGTTCATCCGGCCCTTCGCGTGTACGCGCGGTTATACTCGCTGCACGTCGAGATGGGTTTTTTTCAGTTCTTCGGATGGGGAGCGATCCTGCAGGTGCTCGCCATCGTCCATTTCATCCGCCGGCGGCCGGACACCTTCTGGCTGTACGTCATCATCTTCCTCGGCGCCCTCGGCGCCTTCGTCTACATCGTCATCGAGGTCGTTCCCGATCTCGGCTTGCTGCGGCAGATGTTCGATGCGCACGGGCGGCGCAAGCGCATCAAGCTGCTCGAGGCCCTGGTGCTCGAGAACCCGGCGTCGGGCAACTACGAGGAGCTCGGCGATCTCTATCTCGACGAGCAGAAGTTCGCACGCGCGAAGGAGTGCTACGACAAGGCAATCGGATCGCGCAGCGCCCATCTCGATCCGATCTACCGGCGCGGCATCGCGGAGATCAATCTCGGCGACTTCACCAACGCCGTGACCGACCTGGAAGCCGTGATCGCGCGCGAGCCGAAGTACGACTCGCATCGCGCGATGGCGCTCCTCGCTCACGCCTACGCGAACTCGGGGCAGACTGCCAAAGCGCAAGATCTGTTCTTGCAAGTCACCGAGCTGTCCACGCTGTCCGAGACCTGCCTCAACTACGCCACGTTCCTCGCCTCGCAAGGCCGAAACGCCGAAGCCCGCGAATGGGCCGAGCGCATCCTCTCCCGCAAAGCCACAATGCCTCGCTACCTACAGCGTCGAGAGCGTCCGTGGTTCCGCAAGGCCAAGGCATTGCTCAAACGCCTCTGATTGGGAACGGGGTAGACGGACCGAGATCAGTTTTTCAAAATCTGATGACCTCCGTCTCCTCCGTTCCCGAGCGATATACTGCCCATTCGGAGGCTTGAGTTGATGAAGACGCTGCGGTTCGTGGCTGGAATGCTGCTCTGCCTGACGGCGGCGAGTATCTCTGCCCAAGAACCGGCGTGGAATCCCTCAGCGATCAAAGCGTGCGATCGCGCGTGTCTGGTCGGCATCCTCGACGGCTACATGAACGCGATCGTCAAGCGCGACCCCAAAGCTGTGCCGCCGCTCTCTCTTGACGTGCGGATGACGGAGAACACCGGTGTGATGGAAGTCGGCGAAGGCATGCTGTGGCGATCGAAGACCGAGCCGACCTCGTTCAAGATCACTGTCGCCGATCCCGTCGAAGGACAAGTCGCCTTCCAAGGACGACTCAAAGTGGAGGGGCGCGACAACCTCGTCGCCATCCGCCTGAAAGTCGATCGCGGCAAGATCTCCGAGGTCGAGCAGCTGTGGGCCGGCAACATCGCGCCGCAGGCCGTCGAGTTGCTGACCACGCCGCGCACCGTTCTGACCGAGGACGTGCCGCCGCCGCAGCGCGTGTCGCGCGAGATCATGTTTCGCGTCGCCAACTCGTACTTCGACGCGCTCGAAGGCGACA